>Ga0207067_10088_pt2 | contig 24383 bp, 21 predicted proteins | sample Alteio_BWMinCont_25_FD_153484 | JGI IMG/M metagenome (GOLD analysis project Ga0207067, IMG submission 153484) | Enriched cells from forest soil in Barre Woods Harvard Forest LTER site, Petersham, Massachusetts, United States -... | ecosystem: Environmental > Terrestrial > Soil > Temperate forest >...
CTATAGCTCCAATTTCGCGTTCATTCGTGTTCATTCGCGGTTAAGATGTTGCCAGGTCCATTATGGCGACCTGGTTTGTATCTCCGGTATTTAAGATGCCTTTTTGGCGGCCGCGACTGAGCACCAGAATTCGGTGGGACAGCCCAAGGACTTCCTCTAAGTCCGAACTCACTACAATCACGCCCATTCCACCGCGGGCCAGACCAGCAATGGTTTCATAGATAGCGGACCTGGCTCCCATATCGATACCGCGAGTTGGCTCGTCCAAAATGAAGATCTTGGGTACCCGCGAAATCCAGCGAGCAATAATTACTTTTTGCTGGTTACCTCCCGACAGATGCCGCGCAAGTTGCTGAGGCGTTCCCTTAACCCCAAGCCGTTGAATAGCGTCTTTCGCAAAAGCTCCGATTCCTTGAGGAGATAACCAACCCTTACTCCCAATCCGATCGTAATTACCTAACGACAAATTGCTGGCAACGCTGTGATCCAATACCAAACCCTGCGCCTTCCGATCCTCAGGAACCAGAACCATTCCCGCTCGGATCGCATCGCCGGGCTGACGAATCTGGATCTGCTCGCCCTCGATCCAAATCTCGCCCTCCGCTAAAGGGTCAACGCCGACAATGGCTCGAACCAATTCACTTCGGCCGGCCCCAACAATCCCGGCGATCCCAACGATTTCACCGCTATGCACCGCGAAGCTAACTTCACGAAACCGGCCATCAGCGGCAGTTAGTCGTTCACATCGGAACACTTCTTTGGTGCCCGGCGCCACTTTCGCGGGAAAAATACGGTCGACGCTTCGGCCGACCATATTTTCAAGCACGGTATTCACCGGGATATCGGCGGAGGCATGTCTGGCCACTAGCTTACCATCGCGTAACACAACAATCCGGTCCGCGATTCGAGCAATCTCATCCAACCGATGGCTGATATAAATGAAGGATACGCCCTGCTTCTTAAGGCGATCGATCTGCGAAAAAAGCCGGTCAGTCTCTGGACCTCCTAACGCCGCGGTCGGTTCATCCAAGATCAGAAGCTTGGCATCGAGTGTCAGTGCTTTGGCAATTTCGACCTGTTGCTGAGCCGCAACGGACAATCGATGAACCGGTGTGGCCGGCGAGATATCCAACCCCAGGCGGTGAAGCTGTTCGGCCGCCCTTCTGCGCATGTTCTCTCGATCAACGAACCCATTCCGTTTCGGCAACCGGCCTACAAACACGTTTTCCGCGACCGAAAGCGCCGGCAGCAATCGCATCTCTTGATGGATCAAACCGACGCCCGTCGCCATCGCATCCCGAGGGGAAGCCGGCACGTAAGGTGAGCCTTCCCACCACATCGCGCCGGTATCGGGCAAAAGCAGCCCAGCGATAATCGATGAAAGAGTCGATTTTCCCGCGCCGTTCTCACCCACGATCGCCAGCACCTCGCCTTCATAAACCTCCAGATCAATGCCGGACAGGACTTGGATGCCAGCGAAGCTTTTGCCAACTCCGCGTACCGAGAGCCGTGCCCCCTGGTCGGGCGAGGCTCCCGGAGGAAACGCCGTGATCGTCGTCATCGCCGACAACGCCGAGAACGGCCCTCGTGGAGCGCGCCTCGCTTGCGAGGCCGACCGGTCGGGACCGGTATCAGAGCGAGACTCCCGAAACAAACGCCGACTTTCAGTTTCGCAGGAGAATTGGTGCTCATTTGCGATGACCTATGGATGCTTAGTAATGAACGGTTCGACATTCTCTTTCGTCGTCAGAACCGCGTCCTGCAGCTGATCTGCGGGTAGTTTCTTTCCGGCAATTAGATCGAGGGCGGATTGCAACGCCAGACGGCCCATACCTTGGGTCTGCTGCGTCATGGTGGCAGTTAAAGTCCCGTCGCGCACCGCCTTAAGGCCCGCGACATCGCCATCGAACCCAACCACAACTACCTTGTGATCCAGGTTGCCGACTTTGACCGCCTGAGCGGCTCCTAGCGCTAATGCGTCCGCACGACCGAAGAACACGGTGATATCAGGATGGCGCTGTAACATATCCTGGGCGATGGCAAAGCCTTCGTCCTGCATCCAGGCCTTGCTCGGCTGTTTGGCGACCACCTGGAGCCCTGGGAATTTCGCGAGCGCCTCGTTGAAACCTTTATCCCGGTCCAATTCCGGAGTTGTTCCAAGCTGACCTTGCAAGATTCCTACCCTGCCTTTTCCATCGGTGATCTTACCGACATACTCACCCAAGGTACGTGCCGCCGAAACGCTATCGGTCGCAATAAAAGTGTCCCCAGGATTATCAGGCGGAGTTCGATCCACACATACGACCGGGATCCCTGCCGCTTTCGCGGTTTTAACCGGGACACCGGCGGCAGTCGCTCCGGCTGGAATGTAGATCAATGCTTTGATCCCGCGGGTGATCAGATCCTGCACCTGGCTAACCTGAGTCGCCGAATCGCCTTTGGCATCAACGGTGATGACGGTGACGCCTTTAGCCTTAGCCTCGGCTTCGACCGATTGCTTGATCTGATTAAAGAAGTCTGCTTGCAGGTTGGCGACCGCTAAGCCGATGGTCACATCTTTCTGCTGAGCAACAACTGGAGACGTACTACTAAACGCGAAGGCAGCAGCGGCTATGACCGCGGTCAGTGAGGTGCTGCGGAGGAACATGGATCTTATCATTCTATTGTGGGGATAGGTTGGCTGTGGTGTGGTTTTGACTGCGCCTGACCCTTGCGGCAACGCCGCAGGAGTCGGGAAGTGGGGAGTGTTGAAATAGTGGAATAAAGGAGTGGTGGGTAGTGGAAGTTGACGCATTCGTTCCCGGCGCTCACGGCGTTCCCGAAGCGCTACCAGCGTTCCGCTCACGCCTCCTTTCTCCGTAAGGTGTCCGCCATTACCGCAACGGCGATAACCGCTCCAATAATGACCTGTTGGATAAAGGGAGATACCCCAATCAAATTAAGACCGTTGTGAAGCACGCCGATGATCATTACGCCCACGATGGTGCCGCCGATTCCCCCAATTCCCCCGCTCAGGCTCGCTCCGCCTATAACAACGGCGGCAATCGTATCGAGTTCGTAACCGAGACCCGCGCTTGGTTCCGAAGAATCGAGACGGCTGGCTTGAGCGATGCCGGCGATCCCGGCCAACGTCCCCGCCGCTATATAGACCCAGATGGTCAGCGACTGGACTTTGATTCCCGCTAGTCGGGCGACTTCAGCGCTCCCCCCAATTGCGTAAAGGCTGCGCCCTGCGCTGCGGTAGCGCTAAAAGATCCAGGTAATCGCCACCAGGATCAGAAAGAGAGCCACGGTGATGGACAGAAATCCAAAGTGCCGGACCGTGGACAGGCTGGTAAACCAGTCAGGAAACCCGACGACTTGACGGCCGTCCGTCACGATATTCGCCAAGCCCCGGCTGATCGACATCATCGCCAGTGTAGCAATAAACGCAGGCAGTCTTGCCTTAGTAACAAGCAAGCCGTTAATCAGGCCGCAAACCGCGCCACAAAGAAGGGCTATCAGGATCGCTAACGGTAAAGGAACATTAAAACTATCCTTCAACCAACCCATCACCATCATCGCGAAGGCGAGGATGGATCCAACAGAGAGGTCGATACCTCCAATCACGATGACCAGGGTCATGCCGACCGCCAGGATCCCAAGAACGGTGACCTGGTCGAGGATATTCAAAGCGTTGCGTACAGAGAAAAAGACGTTGGTGGTAAAGGTGAAGATAACGCACAGAAGGATCAGGCCAAGGAGTGGCCCTTGGACTCCAATGACCCAGTTAGCCCAGGACGCACCTTTCGAGGTGGCGACGGGTGCAGATGAATCAACGGTGGCGTTCTTCGTGTCGCTCATTGCTTGGGATCAAGTCTGGGGGAAAGGAAAAAAGAGTTAAGGAAAGCTTTAGGGAGAAACAGTGAAATTGGGGGAAACGGAATTTTTACGCAGTAATGAATTTTTATTCATCGACAACAAAATATTCTTATCTACCTTCTCTCGTGTCAACCCCTATCTGATTTTCTCTATATGATTCCTTTTCAGCGTTTTGTTCAGAAAACCGTCCTCATCACTGGCGCCAGTCGCGGTATCGGTGCAGGTCTCGCTCGCCGCTTTGCCCAAGAAGGCGCCAACCTCGTGCTTTCCGCTAATGAAGCGAAGGTCCAGGAAGTGGCCGCCGAACTTGAAAAATCCGGCGCCAATGCCATCGCCGTGATCTGCGATGTCACTTCTAAAAGCGAGGTCGAGAACCTTTTCGCGACCGCGGTCAAACGCTTCGGCGCCGTTGATGTCTCGATTCAAAACGCCGGTGTCATTACCATCGCCAAAGTCGAGGATCTCACCGAAGCCGAGTGGGATAAAGTGATGGATGTAAACACTAAAGGGGTTTTTCTCTGCTGCCAGGAAGCCGCTCGCCACATGGTGGCGAGAAAAAGCGGCCGGATAATCAATACCGCCTCAGGACAAGCCAGGCAGGGATTTATCTACACGCCTCATTACGCAGCCAGCAAATTTGGCGTCGTGGGCATAACCCAGAGTCTGGCAAAAGAACTCGCCCCGAGTGGAGTAACCGTGAACGCATTCTGTCCCGGGATCATCGATACCGACATGTGGGCTTACAACGATCAAGCCTGGGGCAAATTGCTAGGCAATTACCAACCCGGCGAATTGATGCAGGAATGGGTAAACAATATCCCCATGAAACGCGTCGGCCGCCCCGAGGATGTTGCTGGCCTCGTCACGTTCTTGGCGTCGGATGACGCCGCTTATATCACGGGCCAGACGATTAATGTCGACGGCGGGTTGTTTATGTCGTGAGTCGGGCGCGGAGACAGTGGACGCGGTGGACGAAGTGGACGCGGTGGACACCATCGGCGCACCTGAATGCGTCCACTAAGTCCACTCCGTCAACTATCCCGTCGTTTCGCCCATTCGCTTAGTCGTTTCTCCCTCTCCCTTTCGTCTTCCCGGGCGTCGCTTTCTGCTTCGGGGTCGCCTTTGGAGGCGGGGGAGCCTTAACAATGGTGGCATCCAGGAGTTTGCCCGAGCTGTCGACTACCGCTGTAAAATCGAATTCTCGATCCGTATCTCCGACATTTACTGCGCCCGCGCAGACAATCTCCAGCCGAGTGTTGGAAATCCATTTCGCTGATTTATAGGTAGGCAGCGTTATTTTGCCCAGCTTCGCCGCCGGAACTCCAAAAGATCTCGCCAGGTAAGGTTTCAAGGCATCGATATCATCATAGAAAAGCCGAACCACTTTGACTCCGGTTCGCAGCTGGAGGACATCCCGGCGTCCGGATTTATCGATCATGAGGGAGTTCAAGTTATCCGGCGAAGGCACCTGCAATATTTCGACGGCAGGCGCCGGGACCAATAGCCCGAGAAGCAAAAGGCAGATCAAGCAAGAAGCTTTCATAAAAATGAGGAATACCGCAGAAGCAAACACCATTCTGCCGGACCGATAGCCGCCTGAAAATAGTAAATATCCACTTCCTGGAGCGCTGCTTCGCTTGCGAGGCCGTGGTGACCAGCGCAATCGTCGCAATCCTGCCCTTCCTCGTGCTGCGCTCTATCGTTCGGCGTCGCTTTGCCGCTTTCTTACCCGCGTCTTTTTAACGTGCGTGGCGGGGTCGGTGAGCTCCTCGGCTTCAATGGCGTCGGGTGATGTTCGGTATTATTATTGACGTGCGTCGATCTGCGCCCCGAGTTTTCCCCGTCTCCTTTGTGCGGATCATAGACGTGCGTCGTCCCAGTGTCTTTGTGATGGCCCTCACCACTGTGGCCTTCGTTGTGACGCCCTTCGTTATTGTGATGCGACGGCGTGGGAGTCGGCTTGCCCCGATGGGTTATCTGGATTTGAGGAGGAGTCGGGGTCGGTCGCGGAGTCGGCGTCGGAGTTGGGGTAGGCCGCGGTGTCGGCGTAGGGATCGGCGTCGGGCGTGGCGTAGGTGTTGGCCTTGGAGTCGGCGTGGGCCGGGGAGTTGGCGTACCACCAGGACGCGGCGGTGTTGGCCAACGCGGGGTCGGTGTAGGGTGCGGTTTTTTCGGAGGAGTCGGCCACGGATGCGGATGATGATGCCAAGGCGGCTGCCACAAATTCGGCGGGCAGAACCAACCCACACCGAACCATGCCGTCCCGATAATAGCACCGGAATCAAAGACCGGCGCATCCGCTCCACCTGGAGGGTCTGCGGTCACTCCCACCGGAATTGCTAAAAACGCGTTTATCCGCCCATCTAAGGTGGTTCCAAAACCCACGATCCACCCTTGACTGTTAATACCATCCGCGACATCCAACGCAGAGAACCCGGCTTTCCTCAGGTTGATCGCCAATGCGTCAAATCGAACATCTTGCCATTTGTGTAGACGAAAGCTCGCTTCTGACTGTCGCTGTCACTCTCACCTACGATCTGACCGCTAGCATTCACCGCTCTGGCAAAGCCGGCTTTCTCAAATCCGTTCAGCGTGCCCAGATCTCGTATGTAACTACCGTTAAAAACAAAAGCATGCGTTGACCCGTTGCTGGTCTCGCTGTCGCAAACGATTTCCCCGTTCTGGTTGATCCCCAAGGCTTCGCTCCCGGTGCCGCCCAGAGTGCCGAGGTCAGTCAAATGACCGGAGGCGAGCAGAAACGCGTGCGTCGAACCATCGTCAAGGTCGTATCGTCCCACGATCTGACCAATGGCATTGACCCCATAAGCGGTCTTCAACGTGTCGGAGTCTTTAGTGGACACACCCAAGTCTTGCACACCATCACCACCAAAAAGTGCCGGCCGGTGAGTATCCCCTTCCGTCTGACTATCGCCTACGATTTGGCCGGACACATTGATCGCAAAAGCCTCACTATTACTTCCACCGGTAAGAGTGCCTAGCGAAGTTATCCCTTGGTTTTGCGCATACAAAAATGCCAGCACATTATTATTACTATCTGCGCTGTAACCAACTATTTGGTTAGCATTGTTAATCGCGGTCGCGGCGGTTGCTTGTCCGCCCAATGAACCAATGTCTTCTATGGTACCGTCGTTATAGTTGTACAAAAACGCATTAGATTCTTCGTCCTGATAACAGAACCCGACCACATCGGCGTGATCGTTTAGTCCTAACGCCGTGCTATTGCAGCCATCCGGCGCTGGAATATGAATGATCTTGTATCGGGTTTGAGCTTGGGCAGATTGCCAAAATGAACCCGAAAAGAGTAGTGACCCCAAGAGCGCGGGCAGAACGACGCCCGGCCCGCGCCGCCGGCACAGAAATGCGAGACTCCAAACGCGTCCAGCTCTAGACGAGGATTTCATACGAATGTGAGTAAGAAGAACCGGTGGTAACGAGCGGCTAGTTACGCTGCACGGTGGGCCACGGCGACTCTAGCGGGGTCAACTTCGCCGATTTGCAATTTTGTCCGTACCCGACAAGGAGTTAGTTAGATACCTGGCGTTCCGATCTCCCGACTAAGGTGGATTTCTAATTTCGTTTGTTTTACTTGATACATCGCAATCAACTGGATTGGATACGTTGCCGGCTTTAAGCAAGCGCGGTGCCGGGACTGCCTGAACCACAGCAATTTGCTGCCGCGCAAACCCGGTTCTCCAAGGAGAAAAAGTTATCAAGGCGTTCGCCTATTTGTTAACTCAGATGAGTTAACTTCATTGACGAGTGCCGGAATCGGCACGGAACGTCCTAATTTTGGCAAAGTCTGCCGTGAGAGGTAGAATCAAAAGTATCAGTAATCAGTGAGCCGGCAATCAGTTTAGGAGCTAGGAGCGTTCGGCCGTGTGAGGCGTCGCAGCCGCTGCATCATTTCCAAGTCTTCGGGGTTTGCAAGGGATGGGGCCTATGGGACCCATAGGACTTATGTGGGGTCCGTATAGGTCCCAGCTGTCCCATAAGTCACACCCTTTTCTAGCTAAAAAGCCGCCCGGTGTGATCCTCTCCCCTCTAGCTCCTAAACTGATTACTGATTACTGATTACTAGCTCCCGCCATCACCCTGCGGGCCGCGCCAGAAGCCGCGGTTCGGTTTGACCGATTTGCGAACACCACGATGATCACAACGGCTACCACGATCACCGAGGTGCCCGAGATCGTACGACTATCCAATGTTTCGCCTGCGATCGCCCAACCAAGTAGAACGGCAACCACCGGATTTACAAAGGCATAGGTACCAAGCAGCGCCGGCGATATAACCCGCGTCAGCCAGATATAAGCGGTAAACGCAATGATGGCGCCGATCACGACTAGATAGAGCCACGCTAGAAATGACTCACCAGTAATCCGGCCCAAATCAACCCGCCCAATTTCACCAGTCGAAATGCTAACCAGGAGTAACAAGGCTCCTCCGCAGATCATTTGAATGCCAACCCCAACAATCGGGGATGAAGGGTGGGCAGCCTTTCTCGAATAAAGCGACCCACCAGCCCAAAGCGCGGCGGCTGCGAGTAGAGCAATGATTCCCATGTACCAGTGAAATTGGTTACCTTGAGAAGTGGCCGATTGCGTCCCCGGCTGCGACAAGATCGACACTCCCAGAAGTCCCAGCAGCAGAGCGATGCAAATCGTCCCGTTCGGACGAGGACCGAGTTTAGAGACCCACGCAAAAATGGTGAGAAAAACCGGGACCGTGGCCACCAACAATGCCGCAGTTCCCGATGGTACATATTGTTCGGCAAAAGTAACTCCTCCGTTGCCCACCAGCAGCAAACAACCCCCGAGTATCAGCGCATCCCGCCATTCAACCAGAGACGGCATTTTTGCACCGCGACACAGCGCGAACAAAAACATCGCGCCTCCAGCCGCGAGATAACGCGTCCCGGCCATGAAGAAAGGAGGGATTGACGCAATCGCCAACCGGATCCCGAGATAGGTGGAACCCCAGATAATATACACCGCTAAAAGCGCAGTCAGTACCAGGAGCGGATTCGGGCTCGCTGTCGCAAGCGACGAGGCTGGCTTCGTGTTCTTCATGATTAAACCCCTTGTCCTAAAATCGAAGCTAGTCTGAGGACGCCGGGCTGGCTGGCTAAATTCGGACGCCAATCTCAGAATCGCATTCTAAGAATTGAATAGATAGCCGAATGACATTAATGTCCACTGCGTTTATCCGAACGCAATTAAGAGTGAACCCAGTTCAATGAGCGCCTCCCATAAGGTATGTCGTCAGACGATCTCAACAGAAAACTATTAACTTTGCTGCGAGAAGACGCGCGGGCCAAGTACGCCGAGCTCGGGCGTTCGGTTCATTTGTCGCCCCCGGCCGTCTTCGAACGTGTCAAGAAGCTCGAAAAGTCGGGCACCATTATTCGATATACCGTCGACCTCGACCCGAGACAGCTTGAGTTGAGCTTATGCGCGTTCGTCCAGATCCGGATTCTTGACGACGTCACCTCGGAAGAGGTAGTCGAGCGGTTGACCGCGTATCGCGAAGTCGAGGAATGCCACTCGATCGCCGGAGAGGATTGTATCCTGGCCAAGGTCAGGACCACGGACGCAGCCGCTCTGAACCGCCTTCTCCTCGAGATGAAAAAGCTGCCCGGGGTACAACGAACTCTGACGACGATCGTGCTCTCCACTCATTTCGAGCGGGGAATACAGCCCTGAAGCGCGCCGGGAACTGGGCGTAGCAGCGCGATCGTACTCGTTCTCGTGCTCGAGAGTGGCGCTGAAGTGGACGTAGTGGACTAAGTGGACGCAGTGGACCCCGCCCACCAATCACTTCTCACGTCTCACCTCTTCCCCCGTCCACTCGCCCTCTCGCCGGTTATATTCCTTCTCTCGTGGCTTCGCTTCTTTGATTGTCCGCTCCAGTTCTTCAGCGGCGTTCGCTTCCGGCATGGCATCGGTTACAAAGCCTTCCTGATTGAAGAAAGCCTGTTCTTCTCGTTCGATAGCGGTTCTATCTTGGGGAGTTGTTTCGGCAACGGTTGGGGCTGCGAGCGGCAATGCTTCTTCAGGGTGTACTTCTTCTATCGCACTGGTGCGCCGTAGTGGAACGAAATGCCCGTAGTAGGCATTGATCCCCTGCTTTTCCATCTCGGATAGCTCCGCTTTCGGGTTATATCCCGGCGCTTCTTTTAGAAATTCGGCCGGGAATTGCACCCGCACGATTCCGTCCCTTGTCTCAACCTCAACGTTACGCGACGGGACAAGATGGGTGCTCCGAAAGAGCCAGCTGCTCTTGAGGCCCATATATTCGACGCGATGCGTACTCGGATCGATCCAGATACCAGAAAGGGATCCTACCTTCTCTCCCTCCTGATCAACCACCGTTAGTCCAATCAAACCGCGCGCCTCGCGCTCGGCAAACGAATCCAAAACCTTCATTTACTCTTGTTCGCATCTCGAGCGGGCAGCGGGTTGCTTGGGGGGTATCCCGTAGGGACGGCTCGCCTTTTTCACATATCCGTGGCAGTAAACTGCCAGGCTACCTTCGTTTGATCCCTACGGGACCTGTCTCATCTCTCATCACCCGGCTTTTTCACGTACGGCGCGAACAAATCAATCGGGATCGGCAAAAACGTGGTCGTATTATGTTCGCTGGAAATCTCTTTCATTGTTTGCAGAAACCGAAGTTGCAGAGCGATCGGCTGCGCGGAAATCATGGCCGCAGCCTGAACTAATTTCTCTGCTGCTTGAAATTCTCCTTCTGCGCTAATGATCTTGGCGCGGCGCTCTCGTTCAGTCTCTGCTTGGCGGGCCATGGCGCGTTTCATCCCATCCGGTAAAACGACGTCTTTGACTTCTACACCCGTGACTTTGATACCCCAGGGATCCGTATGCCGATCAATTATTTCCTGTAAGGTGAGATTGATCTTGTCCCGTTGAGCCAAGAGTTCATCGAGTTCTGCCTGGCCTAGAACACTCCGCAAGGTGGTTTGAGAAATTAAGGATGTGGTTCTGAGATAGTTCTCGACACGAATCACGGCTGCTTCCGGAACAACCACTCGAAAATAAACCACGGCATCGACCGTGATTGGAACGTTATCCCGAGTCATGACCTCCTGCCTGGCGACATCAATCGTAATGACTCTGAGATCTATTTTCACCATCCGATCCACGATCGGGATGAGCAGAATTAGGCCCGGTCCCTTCGTTCCTAACAGCTTTCCTAACCTAAAGATCACGCCCCGCTCATACTCCCGCAGAATTCTAATCATCTGCGGCAGCAGGATTAAACCGATAACAATCAGGGCGATGACCCAAGCGACCAACACGGTGAATGCTTCAAACATAGCTAAACTTTCGGAGTTACGTTAGCAGTCAATCCCTCGATCGACTTGATCAGAACGGCTTGCCCAATCTCTACCGGAACTTCGCTGACCGCATTCCAATATTCCCCTTCAAAAAGCATCTTCCCACCGGAAGCATCTATTGTAGTTAAAGCGCTGGCCGTTTTTCCGATCATGGTTTCTTTACCCGTTTTTATCGGTAACCGTTGAGCTCGAACTCCTTTGCCCACTACCAGCACGAAGAAGGCCGCTGTCAGCGCCACGCCCGGAATGATGTATTGCAATGAAAGCCGGAACACCGGGTCTCGGGGATCAAACAACATCAAGGAACCGATAAAGAAGGAAACGATGCCCCCGGCGGTTAAGACACCGTGGGTCGGGGCGTAGGCGTCGATGATAAACAAGGCCACCGCTGTGGCAATCAGCAGTAAACCGGTGACATTGACCGGCAGAACCGCGGCCATATAAAGGGCAAGCAATAATGCGATAGCACCGGCTACTCCCGGAAGAATCGCTCCCGGAGTCGTAATCTCTCCAATAATTCCGTACATCGCGACTAACAAGAGTAGAAACATGACTTCAGGGCGCCAAGCAGCCTGAAAGATCGATTCCGCGGGTGACATTTTGATTTCCGTGATCTGGGCGCCGCCGGTTTTTAGCGGTTTACCGTTCACCATTCGTCCATCCAGTTGACGCAATAGATCATCCAGATTCGGCGCGATGATCTCGACCACTTTCAATTCATGCGCTTTTTCTGCAGTAATGGATGCACTGTCCCGCACCGCCGTTTCTGCCCATTCGACATTCCGGCTCCGCTTGGCTGCAATGGCCTGGATATAACTAACTGCAAAATTCTCCAGTTTTTTGGTCATCGTCGGATCAGACTTAGAATCCTGGCCTCCACCCAACCCGAGCGACACCGGGTGCGCCGCGCCGATCGTCGTAGCCGGCGCCATGGCAGCGATATCCGCAGCTAACGTAATGAAACATCCCGCGCTCGCTGCGGTGCCTCCGGTAGGAGAAACATAGACAACAACTGGAACCGGTGATCCCAACAGTTTCTGCACGATGTGTTCCATTGAATCCAGCAGACCGCCCGGCGTATTCAGCCGGATAACGAGACATTGGCTATTGTGTTGCGCCGCTTCGTCGACAGCGCGCGAGACATAACTGGCAGTCGCCGGCCCAATCGCGCCATCAACCGTAATGACAGAAACAGTCTCATTCCCAGCTAGGGCCGGAACAAGACTCAGCCAGAACAGGGCAGCTAAACCCACCAACCTGGTCATCGCTTTCGAGGGGTTCACACAAGTCTATCACGGGTTGACGGGATTGCGAAATTTGGTAGGGCGAGGCTCCCGAATCACCGAACGTCTTCGCAAGGTTTTAAGCGCCTGATGCCCAGCAGTGTTTACCGGCCGAAGAGCGCGCCGAGCCGTGGTATACCGCGGCACGAGCTCTAACAGCTGCAGCGTCCTGGGAACGGCTCGGCACTCCTTTTGGTTCATTGAACGTGCGGCTGTTAGACATAACGAACCTTGCGAACGCGAGGAGTTTTACGGGAGCCTCGCCCCACCAAGTTTGCTGGTTCTTGCTCTTTCTCGGCGTTGCCCGCGTTCCCAATCTGTGGCTAGGTCTATCGTGAGCTCGTCCCCCGATTGGAAGCAGCTCGCCTCGGAACTCGACGGCGAGCTTTATTTCGATGATTTGATGCGGGCGCTGTATGCGACTGACGCTTCTGTCTATCGCGAAATGCCGCAGGCTGTCGCACTGCCAAAGAACGAAGCGGACATCTGCAAACTCATCCAATTCGCTCACAAAAATCGGACCTCATTGATCCCTCGTACCGCCGGCACATCGTTGGCCGGGCAAGTGGTCGGCCCAGGCATCGTCGTGGATGTGTCCCGCCACCTAAATCGTGTCCTTGAGATCCACCCGGAGCAACGTCAGGTTCGAGTTCAGCCTGGGGTTGTCCGCAATGAGCTCAACCTCGCGCTTGCTCCCTATAAACTCTTTTTCGCTCCGGAGACTTCGACTCAAAACCGGGCAATGATCGGCGGGATGGTTGGCAACAATTCTTGCGGCGCCAACTCGGTTATTTACGGCAGCAGCCGGGACCATCTGATCTCAGCCCGGGCTGTGTTGAGCGACGGTTCCATCGCCCAATTCGGCTCTTTAGCGCCGGCTGAACTAGAGAAAAAATGCGCAGGCGACACTCTGGAAGCCGTGGTCTACCGGCAACTGGTCGACTCGCTCGGCAACCAAGAGAATCGCGACGAAATCGCCCGCGAGTTCCCTAAACCGTCGATCCATCGCCGTAACACTGGTTACGCCCTCGATTCGCTGGCAAGCTGCGCCCCTTTTAATCAGGCCGGTTCACCATTCAATCTTTGCCGGCTGTTGGCCGGCTCCGAAGGGACGCTGGCTTTCTTGGTGGAGATTACCCTGGCCTGCCAGCCATTACCGCCGCCGGTAGCCGCATTGGTCTGTGTTCATTGCACCAGCATCGATGAAGCCCTGCGAGCAAACCTGACTGCTCTCAAATTTAAGCCGCGTTCGTCCGAGTTGATCGATGATCGGATCCTCGAATGCACCAAGTTGAATCTGGAACAACGCCAGAACCGGTTCTTTGTTCACGGTGACCCCGGAGCGATTCTGGCCGTGGAATTAGCGGGCTCCAACAAAGAGGAGGTAACCGAAACCGTTGCACAGCTCGAAGCGGAATTGCGTGCGGCCGGCCTCGGCTATCACTACCCCGTTGTCTGGGGAGCTGATCAGAGCCGCGTCTGGAACCTCCGTAAAGCGGCACTCGGTCTTTTGTCTAATATACCAGGTGACCGTAAACCGGTTGCAGTCATTGAGGACACCGCGGTTGACCCTGCCGATCTGCCGGGTTTTGTCCGCGATTTTGATAACCTTCTCGAACAACATCATCTGTCGGCCGTTCACTACGGGCACGCGGCATCCGGTGAATTGCATCTGCGGCCAATCCTTAATCTAAAGAATCCTAACGATCGACACTTGTTCCGGCTCCTGGCAACGGAGGTCGCCCACTTGGTTAAACGGTATCACGGGTCATTGAGCGGTGAACACGGGGATGGCCGGCTTAGAGGCGAGTTCTTGCCGTTCATGGTCGGGAAAAAGAATTACTCTCTATGCCGGTCGATTAAACAATGTTGGGACCCGAAAAACATTTTTAATCCAGGTAAGATCACGGATACACCGCCGATGGATACCGCACTCCGGTATGAGGCCGGTCAGACCAGTCGGGAATTCCGAACGGTGCTCAACTTCTCGGCTGCCGGGGGAATCCTGCGAGCAGCAGAGCAATGCAACGGCTCGGGTGATTGCCGGAAAACCCATCTAATGGGCGGCACAATGTGCCCGAGCTTCATGGCCACCCGGAACGAACAAGATACTACTCGGGCCCGAGCGAACATTCTGCGCGAAGTTCTGACTCGTTCCTCCAAAGCCAACCCGTTCGAAAGCGACGAAGTCGCCGCCGCGATGGATCTCTGTCTTTCCTGTAAAGGGTGTAAATCGGAGTGCCCGTCCAATGTCGATGTGGCCCGGCTCAAAGCAGAATGGCTCCAACAGGTCTACGACACTCAAGGTGTACCGCTGCGTTCCCGGTTGATCGCTAGCTTCTCGACCGCGATGAAAGCTGCTTCTGCCACGCCGGCCGTGTATAACTTTCTGGCTGGTAATCCGGTTACGGCAAAGTTGATCAAGCAGTTAGCCGGGTTCGCTCCGGACCGCTCGTTACCTGCGCTTGGTAAAACCACGGTTCGTCACTGGTATCACCAAAACGCCAAACCAGGCGGTTCTTTCCCTAACGGACGCGTATATCTATTTTGTGATGAATTCACGAATTTCAACGACGCTGAGCTCGGGATAAAAGCGGTTCAATTGTTGAACCGGCTCGGATACGAAGTCGTGATCCCCGAACACGTTGATAGTGGACGCGCCCACATCTCAAAAGGACTGCTCCGAGACGCTCAACGGCTGGCAACTGGGAACGTCGAATTACTCAAAGACATCATCACGGCCGAAACGCCGCTAATTGGGATCGAACCGTCCGCGATCTTAGGGTTCCGAGACGAAATACCAGACCTGGTTCCCAACCACTTGATTCGGGCCGCCGAAGATCTGGGAAAGAACGCATTCTTAATTGATGAATTCATCGCGCGCGAAGCCGATCGCGCAAAGATTCGAGGCGATGCGTTTACGCAGCAGTCACGCCGGATCAAGCTACATGGCCATTGCCATCAGAAAGCGTTGAGCTCCGTGGCTGCCACCGTCAAATCCTTGAAACTACCGGTGAATTTCCAGGTAGAAGTCATTCCGTCCGGATGTTGTGGTATGGCCGGTTCTTTCGGGTACGAGAAAGAACATTGGACGGTCTCCCAACAGATCGGCGAGCTGGTTCTACTCCCAGCCGTGCGTTCGGCACCGAGCGACACCATCCTGGCCGCACCCGGCACGAGTTGCCGTCACCAAATCAAAGACGCCACCGGCCGCATCGCCCTGCATCCCGCCGAGATCCTCTTCGATGCGCTAGCGTAAGCAGAAGAGATAAAATCCGCAGATTACACAGATTACGCAGATTTCTCTTTGATCTAGGGCGGTACTAGCGGAGTCGAACATCCGACCTTCTGCGCCGGGGGCTTTCTCTCTATCGCTCCATCCGTCGCCACGGTCGGAATCTGCGTAATCGGCGTAATCTGTGGATCTGAAATCTTCCTTCGTTTCCTTCTGTGGACATCCCCTCTGTTCTTCGCTGCAAAGTTCGGTTATACCTCAGGTCACCATGTCAGGGGACCCGTTAGTCGCCCATATTACGCGAGAGCATCAGCGGACGAAAGAGGCGTGGTTCTTTGCCGGGGTCTGCCAATTTTGGATCTGGCTCAATGCCTTGAGTGCTCTCGCTTTCCGGTTTTGGGCTGTCGACCGATTCAACTACACCACCTTCGTAGAGGAAAAGTTTTGGCCAGGATTATTCTTTCTGGAAAGCCTGGTACAACTTGCCTTGGCCATCATCGTTGGCCTTGGATTATTGACGATACCGCGTGACAGAAAATTCTGGGGTTTCGTGGCTGCTGCAGTTTTCAGCGTCTTAGTAGACGGCATTATCACGGCGGCGTGGGCAATGGTTATCGTGCCTGAAGAATACCGGCTCGCCGCGACGTTCGGCCTGTTCGGAGGCTATTTAACGATCCCGTCGATCGGATTCGCTGTATACTGCGGCCTGGTTAATCCCAGCCGCGTTTCCGTTTGGATCTATGCGGTAACACTCACGATCGCTCTCAAATGCGCAGCGATCATTTTGATAACGGCCCCTTCGTCGGCGTTTATTTCGTATACGGCAATCGTTCTCATTGCCGTGTTATCTGTCGTTCTTCCGTTAAGGTTCGGGTTCGCTAGGAATCAACCGCGAATGGACGCGAATGAACACGAATAATTCTTCTCTTTGTTTATGAAAGTAGCTTCTCCAAGTAAGACTTCTTAATTCCAGCTCCCACGGAATATTTCGGATCGACGACGTTTCCTAAACGGATGATGCCGCACTGGCTGAGCAACATATACGCATCGAACTGCGGAATACGGTACTCTTTTTCGAGCCAATAGACGAGCTGGCGGTAAGCGATACGGGTCGCATCTTCCAAAGGCCGGGCGCTGCCGATCGCCATAATCATTTCTTCGTTTTCCAGACGGGGCCAATCCAGAGTCCAGCCTTTGATCAGGTCGATATGAATAGTGGTGTAACTGGCAATTTCCACACCGGTCCCACAAAGCTCGCCATCACCTTGGCAAGCATGCGCATCACCGATGAAAATCCGTGCTTCCGGGGAACGGACCGGGAGATAAATAATGGCGCCCGGCGCTATATCCGGCACATCCATATTTCCACCATGATTGTCCGGGGTTAGCGAGTTGATGGAGTCGATTTCCGGTGAACAGCTTAGCGTGCCAATATGCGGCTTATAGGGAAGCGTGAGCCTATCATTCCAGTAAATGCCGTTTTCATCGACATTCACTTTCTTCACGATTTCCGGTAACGGCGCATTCAGGGTCGCGGTGAGATCGGTGCTGGTTAGGCCGCCGAAATGCGGGATCATACAGATAGTTCCTCGCGGATTTTTCGCCTCGCGGAACGATGGATTCGAGATGGATGGCGACAGTGTCTCCTTTCTCAGCGCCTTCAACCAGAATCGGGCCGTTTTGGGGATTCAAGAAAGGTAATACCAACTTTTTGCTGGGAGAATCTTTCTCGCTCTGGATCTGGCCACCGAATGCGTCCAGAGTTTCGGTGATAACCCGGTCACCGGGCTTGATCGAAAGAGCCGGCTGGGAGTATGGCCCCATGGTGAACTGAAATTGACCTTGGCGTTGCTCGGTCAATTCGTGAGTAATACCGACCTGGCCATGGGCAACACCGCGTTGATACATTACGGACTTTTGTAACCAGCTCATAGAATTCCTTTCAATTGGTTAGCTCGCGTTAGTTGATAATTGATCATTCAGACGGAGAGATAAGTGCGGAGACGATTCCGATCTTGCAGTTCTTCCCGGGAAAGCTCGGTGATCACCCGGCCTTTATCCATGACGTAACCCCGTTGCGCGACAGCCGTGATCATCGACATATTCTGTTCCACTAACATCACGGTTAGTCCGGCGGTTTGATTCAGACGCAGAATAGCGCGACCGATTTCCTGCACCACCGAGGGTTGAATTCCTTCAGAGGGTTCATCCAGCAATAGCAGAGAAGGATTGGTGAGTAGAGCGCGGCCGATCGCCAGTTGTTGTTGCTGGCCACCCGACATGGTGCCGGCTTTTTGTTTCTGTCGTTCTTTTAGGACCGGGAAAAGACTGAAAATTTCGCTCAAAGGATTTGTTGCCGAAGCCGAAGCCACAATGCGGCTGACCGCTAAGTTTTCCTCGACGGTCATCCGGGGGAAAACGTCTCTTCCTTGTGGAACATAACCGAGGCCAAGGCGGGCCCGGCGATGACAAGCGAGGTTTTGGATCTTTTTCCCACAGAAGTGTATTTCGCCTTGTTGGGCTGCTAGTAAACCGATCAACGTTTTCATCAGCGTTGATTTACCGGCGCCGTTCCTGCCGATCACGGCGATCACTTCACTTTTGTTCAGCGTGAAATTGACTCCTTGCAAGACCGGTTTACCCCCGTATCCGGAACGAAGGTTATTCGTTTGCAACCAAGGTTCACGCGGCATAGGTCGGTTCTCCCAGATAGATCTCGGCCACTTCATCATTCGCGATGATCTCGTCGACGGTTCCCTGCGCAAAAATTTTTCCAAAATGAAGAACCGTGACGCGTTGAGCGACTTGCCGCACAAAATCCATGTCATGTTCGACGGCAAGAATCGTGATTCCGCTCCGGTTTAAACTGATCACCATTTCCCCGGTGGCTTCCGTTTCTTCGGGTGACATCCCTGCAGTCGGTTCATCTAACAGCAGTAACCGCGGCTGCAGACTCATTGCCATTCCGATCTCCAACCATTGTTGCTGGCCGTGACTGAGGTTACCGGCTCGGTCGACAGCGTTCGACTCCAGATGAAGAAAGTGCAGTAACCGATCGGATTCCGCTTGCAAGGCTCTGTGCTTGAATCGGGCTTGCAGAGCAATTTCTAGATTCTGGCGAACGCTTAATCCTTTGAAGATTCCGGGTACCTGGAATTTAACGCTCAAGCCCCGCGCCACTCTTTGGAAAGGCTTCAGACGCGTGATATCCTCGCCGTCGTAGAGAATCTTTCCGCTGGACGGCAGGTACTCTCCCAAGAGAAGCCTGAACAGAGTGCTTTTACCTGCGCCATTGGGGCCAATCAGACAATGGATCTCTCCCGCGGCAATCGCCAGATTGACATGGTTAGTGACGTGCAGACCGCCAAATGACTTGTTCAGATCGATCGTTTGCAGGAGTGACATTATTGGCTTCTCGGACTGAGTTTGAAGCGAAAGCGAAAAAGCTGAAGGATCAGACCTTCAGGCGCAGTTAACACATTCACTAACAGTAATACGCCCATCATGATGAGAGCGTACTGAGCTCCGTTGACGGTTAAGGTCTGAAATACTGCCAAGGTTAGGAGCGCTCCTAACAGACTCGCAGTGATATCGCCACGGCCGCCGATCGCTACCCAGACAATCGGCAGCGCCGCGGAGGTTAAACTCATGCTGGACGGGGTAATATACTGGCCCCAACAGGTATAGAAAACGCCGCTCAGACTAGCCAGAGCGCTGCCGATAACAAAAGCGCCCAATTGAAACCGGCGAACATCATAGCCAAGCATTTCCGCCCGCTGCGGGTTTTCGCGGATCGCGACCAGAATATTGCCAAACCGCGAATTGACCAAAATTCTAATCCCGAAATAAACGATCAAGAGAATCGATAAGATGACATAATAAAATCCGGCGCCGGCCGGTAGGGAGATATCACCGCCCGGCCACGGAATCGTTAAAGCCGGCATACCGTTCATGCCGTTGAATCCGTTTAGACGGGCCTCTCCGATACGCCACTGCGGCCCCGCTGTCTGAGCCATGAATCGTTCCAATAGGATACTGACAGCCAGGGTGACGATGCCCAGAAATACACCGTTGATGCGACCGTAAAACAGAAAATAGCCGAGTAATGTCGCTACGATTGCTCCTAAGAGAACTGACGCGACCAAGGCATATATAGTCACTCCGTTGTCTGCGCCGAAGTTAAGGGTCACGATCCCATACGTATAACCGCCGATGCCGAAAAAGGCGGTTTGCCCGAAACTCAATGTCCCCCCATAACCCCACATCAAACAAAGGCCGGCCGCCATGAACAGCCAGGTAAAAAAATAAGCCACATTCCCGATCGTATAATCGTCACTGAAGAGTGGAAAGACGTACGCGATCAATAGAAGCACTCCCAAAGGTATCCAGAAGCGTGGACCGCTCCCGAATGTTTGAGGACCATTGATTCGGGAAAAAAACTCGCGCAGGCGCGACATCAAGAGCGCTCCTTTAAAATCCATCCTGATAAACCTCGCGGCAACAGTCGAATGACCAGAATGACTGCCACCAGTAATGCGATCTGACCGGTTAACTGTCCCTGCCAGGAAGTGAAAATTGCTTTAGTGATCCCCAATGCGCCAGCCGCTGGCGCAGTCCCAAGAAATACGTCGGCACCACCGACTACCACGGTGACAAATGCTTCCAGAATAAAAGTGCTTCCCATGGTTGGAACCATCGTCATGGTAGGAGCGTAAAGGCCGCCGGTTAGTCCAGCGAGCGCTGCTCCCAGACCAAAAGTCAGGCTGTAAACTACCCGGGTCTTCACCCCCAGGGCTTCTGCCATCTGGGGCATTTGGATGGTAGCTCGAGCCAGAATGCCGAACCGAGTGCGATTGACGAGCAGCCAAAGCCCTACCAACAATACGATTGCCGCGAGCATCAATATCAAACGGTACCAGGAATAACTATAAGCACCGACGGTAAAGCTGCCCAGAGGTGTCCCTGCGCCTGGAAAACTGGATCCGAGCAGGATTAAGGTACCCTGGCTGAAAATGAGACTGATTCCCCAGGTGGCAACAATGGTGTCGAGCGGTCGACCGTAAAGTCTACAGATCACTAGTCGCTCGATAATTACTCCGATCACTCCGGTCGCCAGGCTGCCTGCGGCAATGGCCAACGGGAGCGGCAATCCGGCGCGAACAGCCATCGCGGTGCCGTACGCGCCGAACATAATAAACTCGCCATGCGCCATATTGATAACCCCCATCATCCCAAACACCACGGCGAGCCCGGCGGACGCGAGCACCAGGAATGCTGCCGCGTCGCCGATCTGGTAGAGAAATCCGAAGATTGCGCTGGCGATATCCACAACAATCAATCGTTTCGGGGCCTGGCGCTACGTGCCTCACTCCAGACTCAGATGTCACCGGAGTCGACAGAATTTCTTCGCCCAAGTTACTCTGCCTTTTTTGGTGGATCGCTCGGCGTATACTGGGTGTGCGGATTGGACTTAGTTAAATCCGCCCCCGCTTCGCCTAGCCAATACGGTTTGATATCCGGCCAGATCTTGGGAAATGAAATGGAGTGGTCATCGTTCACTTTTGCCAGATAGATGGTGTGAGACATATGCTGGCTTTTCGGATCGATGGTAACTTTTCCTTCGGGTGCATCAAAACTGATCCCCCCAGTCGCGATCGCTTTGCGAATATCCGGGATCTTGGTTGATCCGTTCGCTTTTTCGACCATCTCTTTATATAGGTAGACGGCTAGATAAGAGTTTTCGCCTTCCTGATTGATGTACGGTTCGTTAGGGAATTTTGCTCGCCACCGTTTAACAAAGTCTTTGCTTTCAGGAGTGTCTATCTCCTCGATATAGTTGGTGGTGACATACATGTTAGCCAGGGTGGGCGGTTTGAAGCGTTTATGTTCGTACCCTTGACCAACGTTGACTGAACTCGCCATCGGCAGCTCCAAGCCTCCAGCGCGGGCCTGCTCGTAGTAAGAAGATTGGGCGGTACCCACCAGCAGTGTCACCACAAAATCGGGTTTAGCCGCTTGGATGTTTTTGATAGTTTGGGAGAACTGGGAAACTCCTAGTGGAATAAATTCCTCTCCCACCATTTCGCCGCCGTTTTGTTTGACGATGTTTCGAACCCATTCGGCGGAAATCTGGCCGAAATTGTAGTTAGCAGCGATCGTATACACTTTCTTGCCGTACTTTTCCATCATCCAGGGAATCAGAGTAGAAAACTGCTGCTCTGGCACAGCGCCGGTTACAATCATATTGGCGTCGCAGACACCGCCTTCATATTGATTGTTATAAAAACAGAGGCCATGCAGCTGATCGACGATCGGCCGGTAGGCCTCTCGGGAAGCGCTACTGAAGCCCGCGAAAACGACATCGGCTTTGTCTTTCTGCAAAACCCGACGCATAAACTCCTGATAACGCGTGTTATCGGATTGCGTATCGTAGATAATCAGCTGGATCGGTCTTCCGGCGATACCTCCTTTCGCATTGATCTCGTCCGCCGCGAGCTGGATGCCGTGGACCTTGCAGATCGTCGCTAACGCAAAGTCACCGGATTGATCTTCCAGCACACCGATCTTGATGGGGGGATCAGCGGCGAGAGAAGTAGAGATGAGAATTCCTGATAGAGCGGTTATTAAACTTAATCGTGTCATGATGCGCCAGCGAGTGAATACTCGAACGTTCTAGATATGGACTTCCGTGTAAAAGACATTCTGTAGAGAGAAGTTCTTCCGTTAACCGTGGAGCACGAAACAAGAGCATCCGATATGCCAAGTGCACCAAATGTTTGAATGTTCGCTGAAGTCTGAATATTCGGTGAATGGAGCAGCGTCGTTTATCCGGAGAATGCTTGGGATAAACCCGCTCACCCCACTGTTTTGATTTTTGCAGGCTGGACGATATTCGATATCGGCCCGGGACAAACGTGGGACGGTCTTCGGGAAGAGACCAAGGATTATCAAAGGTACGCGAAGTGCTTTTCGTATCGCGCCTTCGGATTTCCTATGAACACGGATCAGGTTCGCGTCGCCGCGGTTCAGTTTGAACCCAAACAATTCGAGAAAAAGCACAATATTCTGGAGCTGATGCGGCTCGTCAGGCAGGCCGCCAGCAGTGATTCAAAATTGATTGTTACGCCAGAAATGGGCACCACCGGGTACTGCTGGTACACGCGTGAAGAAGTCGCTCCCTACGTAGAAACGATACCTGGCCCGACCACCGAGCAATTCGCAGAGTTAGCAAAGGAATTTGAGACTCATATTGTGGTAGGTCTGCCGGAGATCGATCCCGCAACCGGCCTTTACTATAACTCAGCAGTCTTGATCGGACCCGAAGGGGTTATCGGGAAACATCGTAAAACCCATTCTTATATCTCGGAACCGAAATGGTCGGCGCCGGGCGACCTTGGGCACCAGGTTTTTGAGACATCCATTGGTCGCATTGCGCTGCTGATCTGTATGGATATCCATTTCATTGAGACGGCTCGGCTCGTCGCTTTGGCAGAAGCGGATATCATCTGTCACATCAGCAATTGGTTGGCAGAACGGACGCCGGCGCCTTATTGGATCAGCCGGGCATTCGAGAACGATTGTTACCTGATTGAGAGCAATCGCTGGGGCCTCGAACGCACCGTCCAGTTCAGCGGCGGGAGCTGTGTCATCTCACCGGAAGGCAAGATCGAAACGGTGATCGATGCTGGAGACGGGATTGAGTATGCCGAGATCGATTTAGAGAGGGCTCGGCTGCGAAAACGGAGTCCGCATGGTCCTTTGTTGGATCGGCGACCGGATTGTTACCACGAGCTGGCGCAAAATAGCTACCTCTGGAATCCGCTCGATTTTTTTGGCCTCTATGGATACGAACCACTTCCTCCAGGGCGAAAATCGCGCATTGCAGTTGGACAATTCAGTCCGACCAATCGTTTTGAGGATAACCTGGCCAAAATTGAGTCGGCCATTGAGACGTCTCAGGCTCAGGGAGGAGCTGACCTGTTCGTATTTCCGGAATTGTCGCTGAGTGGGCCTTTTACCAGTTCTGAAAATGCACAGCCGATTTCGGGGCCAGCGGTTACGGCGCTGACCGGATTAGCGATTCGCCACCGGATCTATTTAGCTGCTGGGTTCGTTGAGCAGGACGATCAGAACAAACGATATAACACGCTGGTTCTGGTCGGACCGGAAGGATTGACCGGGTCTTATCGAAAGATTCATCTGAATCCATCGGATAAACGGTGGGCTACTGCAGGTAACCAATGGAAGACATTTGATCTCGCGATCGGCCGGATTGGGTTGTTGATCGGTTATGATGCCATCTTTCCGGAGTCGACTCGGATCTTAGCGTTGCGCGGATGTGATGTCGTCTTGTGCGCCGGAGCGCAGGCCACTCCGGTTCCTACACCACATGCCGGTAGCAAGATCAGACAAAATTATCCGATCCCAACCGCAGCAGATCCTTATCATTGGCATCATTATCGCGTACGAGCCGGTGAGAATAACGTGTACTTCGCGTTTTCGAATCCGATCGATCACGAAAAAGGTTATTTCGGGTTAAGCGGCGTCTTTGGTCCGGACACCTTTTCGTTCCCAAGACGCGAAGCGCTTGTAAATACTAAAGAAGGAATTGCGATTCTTGAGATCGATACCA
>Ga0207067_10127_pt2 | contig 24181 bp, 20 predicted proteins | sample Alteio_BWMinCont_25_FD_153484 | JGI IMG/M metagenome (GOLD analysis project Ga0207067, IMG submission 153484) | Enriched cells from forest soil in Barre Woods Harvard Forest LTER site, Petersham, Massachusetts, United States -... | ecosystem: Environmental > Terrestrial > Soil > Temperate forest >...
GTATTCTAATGGGGTCATACTACCCTTTTCGGTATTGATTGCTCTAAAAGTTAACGTTTTGTTATTAAAAGAATTATCTAAGCTTCTACTTAAAGGAATTATATGTTCAATTTCTATTTCTGAACTAAAACAATCTGTTAAGTTTATAGTTTTTCCGGTATAAGGGCACAAGCGGCCACATTCGAGCCATAATTTATGTTTTATCCTATCTTCGTTTTTTGTAATTTTTGAAAAAGTATTAAACTCTTTAACAAATACTTTATCCTCTTCATTCATATTCATTTGAAGCCATAATTCATATTTGTTAATCAAACCATCATATTTTTGGATGTCTTTTGTAAAACCTAATTCCGTTTTTTTTGAAGTTAAAAATTGAGCGTACTGTTCTCTGAGTTTATCTTGCTCTGAGTTTTTCCTTCTTTCATTCTCTCTTTCTTGTCTGGGTTTTCGGAGTTGCCTTGTAGATTCAATTCGGATTTCAAAATTGTTTTTGTCTATTTCATTTTTGTATCTATCAACCAGAGCATTTACTAATTTAATTGTTTTAGATAATGCCCTTTCTACTACAGGATTTCTCAATTCCTGATATAAAAGTTGAGATATTTTTTCTTTTAATTGTATTTTTTCACCTACAGTATTGTCATCGTTGATATATCCCCTGCCTGCTACTTTTAATGCCTCATGTTCATTTAAGCCTTTTCGCATTTCCGGTAAAATAGCTTTGAGCACTTTACTTGAATAGGAAGCGTAATCAGGTTGCAATCCCACTTCGATAAGTTTATTTACTTGCTCTATTGAAAAGCCCCATTTTGTGGGTTCAGTTAGTACGCATTTCAGCCATTCATTTTCTTTAAACAAACCATCTTTTGCAATGTAAAGGTGATGCCATAATTGAATCAATTTGCTTTCTTCTATTTCAGTCTTGTCTGTTTTGTTAACTTGCCGCTTTACTATTGTGTTTTTCAATTTATTAAATTCAGTTTCTCCTAATGCTTCATAAAAAGATGAATAAGTAATATTGCCAGTTACTCTATTATCGGTCTTGTCATCACCTGCAACACCTTCATCTGCTTTGTCTATATGAAAATCGTAGTCATCAGAGTTTTTAATAAATTCTTTCTCCTGCAAAAGTTTTCCAAACCATTGTTTCTTTTCTGTTTTTGCTTTCTTTGTTTCATTTAGATAAATTTCTTTATTGTTCATTAGAAATTCGGCAAAAATGGGAAGCCATTCTTTCTTAAGAGGGGCTTTAAAAACAGATTCTTCGGTAGATGAATAATTTATCTGATGTAATTTTTGCCAAACCCTAAACTCCTGGAATAATGGGTGACTTTTGGGACAAGCTTTTCTGGCTTTCTTTCTCCATATCCTATTCTCCTTTGTTTTTTCTATTCCTTCTTCAATAATATTTGATTTAACTATTTCATATAATCCCCTCTCAAATTGACAATTTGAAACATATTTTTTTTGAGACTTCAGGGGACGTTGGTAATAAATGCAATAATCGCGAATATGCCAATAATTAGTTTTTCTAAACTCTTTTAATGTTTTAATTCTTTCAATGTAGGGTAATCCTAAAATTTTATCAAATTCTTTTTTACTTCCGGTAAATATTTCAGGATAGTATTTTCTTTGTGCTTCCCAAATTTTATCAAATTCATCCAAATACATTTTTCGTTCCGTTGGTCTGCCGTGATGTCTTCTAATACCGTTGCTATTAAATAATGTGAGTTCTCCATCAATATATGCTCGTTCATCTATCGGCTCATTGAAATTGTGCCATTTGTTTTCGGCAAATAGTTTATTCGCTTTTTCATGCATCATAAAAAAATATTGCCCAATCGTAATAGCATTATTTTTACTCATGAACCCCTCTAATTCTTTAATGCCTTTTTTAATAATGCCAGTTTCCTTATCTTCTTGAGGATTTCTTGCATTGCTTTTAAAGCCTCTGTATTTGTTTAAAAGCATAAAAATTCTGCCAATTTCCTGAAGTGGTATTTTTATTTCTGGATTTATTGCCTCTGCTCTTAATTTGTAAAGCTCATATGATTGCCCTTTCCCTTTTAATTTATTATATTTAGAATAGTCAGGGAACATTTTAAGTTTTTTTAATATAATGGTTAAATTTTCTCTTCTTAGTTTAAAACGATAGCGCATTCTGCTTGCGCCCCTATATGCACGTCTTTGTTCATTCTTTGTTTTTTCTTTATTGTTTTTATCATCAACAATAGTTCCGATCGGAAATATGTGAACTCCGGTTTTAGTGATCTCATTGGAGCCATCCTCAAATTCTTTTAAAAGGCACCATCCTAAGGAGTTTGTTCCTATATCTAATCCAATAATATGTTTAAATTTCATGTTGTCTGTTCGGTTTTGAAATAATTATTACATTTGTAGCGAAAGCTTATCACAACAAGGATTATTCCTTAGGCGATTAAGCCCTGCCCTTGGTTCGTCCCGGGGCTTTTTTATTTTCGCTAATCCGTATTAAAAATAGTCAATTTATTAAGGGATTGAATATTTCCCAACCATTTAGGTCATATCCTTTCTCGATTTTGTTCTTATTGTACCTCCAACTGCCGTCTTTAGGGATAACAATACCACCAATCGTTGATTTTTTCAGATTATTCCTTGAAATGATGTAATCATTCAGCGCATTATGCTTGGCGACCATATCCGGGTCGGAATTTTCAGTTTTGGGGTCAAATAGGCCTATAGTTCCATTGGAAAAGAGAATTACTATATCGACGAAAAATAAAGCACTTTGGTTTTTTGTATTGATATAGGGAACGGCAAAATCGGATTTGCTACCTACTCCGTTCTTGTACCACCATATAATTTTCTTTTTGCATTTTTCTAAATAGTTGATAAACTCAAATTCGTTTTTACTATCCGAAAAGAAGCCTGTATTCTGGCGCAAAAATAAAGGATCGAGGATAGCTTTCTCAACATCGTATTCCGCATACAGGTTATTATAAATGCAAAATTCCGGGACTTCCCATAGATATTCAATTACATCGGTAGTTTTCGATTTGCCTTTTACCTCCATTATGCGGACATATTCATCCCTTGCCAGGTTTAAAAGATCCGTAAAGGCTTGTTCATTATGAAGAATTATTTTATAAACATCCTTTTCTCCTAATCCTAAGTATTCTTCAAACATGAGTTTTAAATGATATTTAATTCGCTCCCAGGAACCATCTTTTTGAAAATCCCCACAATTAGTTAAGCAGAAAAGATTGAATAATTGTTCCAATTGGTAGGTAGTTTTCGCAAATTTGGCTTTTTGTTTCACCTCGGTAGCCCCTTCTTGAGTAACATCAATCATTATATCTGTTGGAATGTTGATCTCAATATCGTTTGCCTCCATAGCCATTGACAGAGAGGCCATTTTGTCTTTATTCGTGAAATAAAATGAATCACTATTTTCAGCTTCCTTTTTGATGCCAAACATTTTTTCGCCAGTAGTAAAAAGGGCTTCACGGAAATGTAACCCCAGGCGATTTCGTATTAATGTGTTCTCCTTATAGTAAGAAGTCAGGTTAAGATTGTTATAAATGGGCTTTCTAATGGATTTGTTGAAAGTTAAATAATCCATATCAGCAGCAACAATTTCAATTAAGTCCCTTTCAAGGTTAGTATAGACATAACCAATGTTTAACGAATCGTCTGAATAATGCTTCTGTTCCGGCATCCGTAGAATTCGCCCTAATGTTTGCACCGTAAAAGTTTCCTGCTTCATTTCCCTGTATATTAATAATACAGATGCTCTTGGACAATCCCATCCTAATGCAATGGCTTGTTTAAATAATAATACGTCAACAACATTTTCGTCCTTTGCAATATCCTCCAGATTGATTTTTTCATTGCTTAGCCATACCGCAAGGCGGTTGTTTTGTTGGGTGATCCCTTGTATTTGCAGATGATCAATTACAAATTGTTTTATTTCATTATCGGATTGAGTTAATTTTTGAATATCGGACGGTAGCTGGATTAATAGGAGAGGATTAATATTTGTCCCGGCAATCCGGTATTTTTCTGCAAGTTCTTTTCTTTTATTCAAGGCTTGCTGAAGTAGCACCAGGTTTGCATCCCGTTCACCCTGCACGATACCTTCCAGTTTAGGATTGAGGCTGACCCCTTTTTTAATCATTTGTTCCTTCACTACATCTGCCCTGTGAATAATAACCTGATAATCTGAAGGAATAAGTGGTGTTGCCGTAACATCAATTTCTATTTTTACATCGAGTTTTGCTAACAAAATTTGTGCCTTTTCCCCCTTCGTTCCAAATAAGTGAGCTTCATCTAATATGAGAATTATTTCCGTTCCGTTTTGTTTAGTATTTTTAATGTAGGCGTGTAAATTTTTATCATTTTCATTATCTGCTATGAACACGTTATCCTCGCTGCTGACTGATTGCCAGTTTAGAAACAACAGCTCATTCGGCTGTAATTTATCCTCGGTAATTTCCTCAAATTGGATTGTATGAATATCCTTTGTTTCTTCGAAAAAGTTGTGCAGACTGTGGTAAGACTGTAAATGTAAGGCGTTGGGAGCAATCCAAATGTATGCTATGTCACGATTAGCAATTTCATATTTATTAGGTAATTCATTGGCCAAATCCTGCAACAAACAAGCTATTGTAACGGTTTTACCTGATCCCGTCGGAGCTTTGAAAATAATTTTATTGCGATTATTTTGTTCACCAAGCAAATGAAAAATATGAGATTTTAATTGCTGTAATGCTTTTGTCCGGTATTCAAGGTTCTTTAATTTCATAAATTATGTTGAAGGAATTAAATAGATAGGTTTATGAATGAGTTGCTCTCTTCTTCTACCGATGTTCGCATCTTTTTCGGTAATACGTGCTGATAGGCTTTGTATATAGCATCTGGTAAGCAACAAAGCTCAATCTTGTCCAAAACTTCATAAAAATCTTCGGTATATGGGTCATGTTCTTCGGAGAAAACATAAATTTTGATTTTGGACTTGTTTGACAGTCTTTGAATCAATTCCACAGCTTTGGGAATCGCAATATCATCGAATACCACAATAAGAAACAGGGCAGCCTCATTGAAAATCCTAATATTTTTTGCTCCTTTTATTTCAGTGTAACAATTTTCTTTTATCCGTAATAAATCGGTAGAAAGTTGTATTAATTGGCGCTTGTTTTTCAAGGTATGTTCACGTCCAACAAAATTCGTCCTGAAATAGCGTAAGTTGTTGCTTGCAAAACCTTCTGTTTTTTCTCCTTTTGGGTTAGTATAGCCGCAGATTACCCTTTTATTTCGTTCGTATGTTATTTCTTCACAGATGTTATTTTCATTATTAGTCACTAATATACATTGACGTTTACCCCCGTCAATGTCATTGCATTCCATTGTTGCATGCATTGTTGAGCCTGAGCCTGCAAAGAAATCAAGAATCAGCGCGCTGGAATTATTTTTACATCCTGACATTTCAATGATTTTCTGAAGGAATGCCAAGGGCTTTTTACCATTCCTAAATTCAATACCTCCTTCATATCCTGCACTATTAAAATCTTCTTCAAAATCAAAATAATTTGGATATGGTACTTCCTTTGTATCCTCTATATCTACTGGAATACCCTGAAAGTAATCTCCATTAACTCTCTTGTCCGATTTAGGAGTAATAAAATAGCGGTGTCCAGTACCATCATTTCCCATGTCAGGAACCTTAAACAGAAAGCCTTTACCCTCATTCTTTTCAAGATATTTCATATAAAATCTTCCACTGCTATTGCCTTCTTTTATGCTCCCCCGTATATTTATTTTCTTTAAACCTGTTTTTGAAGGGGGGGATTTTATTACTTCATATTCACCCGGCTGAAATACATGAACTATTTTTTTGCCACAAACAATCGTTTTGGGCTTCTTTATAAGTTCTTTTACTTGATATATGTAGTCTGCAATCGAGGAGTTATCGCGTATTCTTTTTGTGGTTTTGTGCTTATCGCTTTTCCTGTACATTAATAGATACTCGACAACCTCATGAAAATCTTTATCCCCCTTTAATATCCTGTCTTCATGTCTTACTTTAATTGTAAACGTTGCTAAATAGTTATCTCTGAAAAGTTCATCACATAATAACTTCAACTGGCACAGTTCCTCTTCGTTAATTGACAGGAAAATTACGCCGGTTGATTTTAGTAAGCGTTTAGCGAGCTTTAACCGCTTGTTAATGAAGGAAAGCCATTTACTATGACGATAAGCATCCTGTTTGTCAACATAGCTGTCATTATATTTAAAATCTTTACTTCCAGTATTATACGGAGGGTCTATATAAATAAGATCAATCTTGTTTTCATGAGTAAAACAAAGACTGGTTAAGGCGTGTAGGTTATCGCCCTCAATTAAAATATGATTCGGAACGTTTTTATTTATTTTATTGATTATCGCTTTACTTTCATCCTCGGCCAATACAGGGAGTTTGTCTAATAATTCTAATTCAGCGTTTTCGGTTTTTTCTTCCCAAACTAAACCGTAACGTTTGTTATGGTTTAGTAATTCAATTAATTCGGTTTTTTCTTCAAGGCTAAAGAGGGTACTGTCCTTGATTTTTTTAAGGATTTCAGGTTTATTCATATTGATTTTTTGGGGTAAGGCCAAAAAATCAGCGTGAGCTAATTGCGATACTTGTATTCTGCGGGAGTCGAAGCCCGTACCTACAAAGTAAAGCAACGCCCACGCCTTTGCGTGAACGTTTGCTAAACCTCCCTGTAGGTATTTTGAATTTTCGACTTTTCAGAATACAGGCTATTTTGCTAAACGCTAATTTTTATGTGTTTTCCGTTTTTTTTATTTCATTAGTTTTTGTTAACCATACAAATATATGATTTTAGAAATTTTATCATATTTACGAGTAGTTTTTCTTGTAAGCCCTAATTGGAGAGGTATAAAGGTTCCATTTTCGCTCTGAATTGCTGAAAGTTGGAGCTTATTCGGCTTTTGTTTTTATGCCCTGGCTTCTCCTCAGCAAAACACAACTCAATTAACGGAAATCTTAGAACAGATTATTACAATATGAGTAAAGCAATATAAAAATGACTGGAATGGACGAAGGCCTCACGTATTTGACTACGGGAGACCTTCTGAAATAACCTCCGGCTTACCGATGGCTATTTATGGCTGGTCGCTCATTTTCGTGATCCTTTTGCTGGGCATGTGGGCATTTGATTAGGCCGTAGGAGCAGAAAACACAATGACTCCCTTCCTTCGCAAGTATTGTTTCGTTACAGAAACGGCAATCCTGAGCCATTTTCATTCCGGAAACAGGCATGGTAGCACGCTGTTCTACCCCACAATGCGGACATTTCAGCATTGTTTCTAAAATCAGGTCTTTTGTCTTAGCTGTTGATATAATCATTCCTTTATATGCTGACCTCGTGAACCCGGTAAATGGGTATAACCATCCCTTGCTTTAATATAACCTGCTCGTCGGTAACTCCCCAAACCGTAGTTTCTATTTGCTTTACCTTTTCGGAGTCTTCAAAGGTGATTTTGGCCTTTCCCCGGTAGTTATTACCAAGTATCATTGCCACTTCAAGGGTAGTTTTACGGTATTTCTTCGCCTGTTCGTCCTGGAGCACATCACCTTTGGGAAACAGCAAATGGCAGACACCTTCCTTTTCAATTAACTGCGGACTTACATTTTCCGGCATATTGTGTTTTTTAATGATAAATCTAAAAAAAACAGACTGTCAATCCCCTCTCTTTCTGCTCTCTTTCTCCTGACAGTCTGCTTTATTGTAACTCAGACAACCCTCCTGAACCTGCACTAATCAAATCTTCAAGTCCACCTGTCTCCCTCCTTGAAAAATCCGTTCCATAATACAATAGGTAGTCTTGTAACGTAGAATAAGTATTGAATGTTACATGGAGTTATTAACAATGGAGTATTTTCTTTGTTTTGCCTGGACTTTAAGCCGGATTTATTCTGATAACCGGATTTAAAACTCTTTTGAAATGTCCGATAGCAGAAACCGGTTTCGGTTTTCTATTCAAATTACTCCTTGATTACTGAAATTGAAAAGCCGTTCATATTGTAACATGTTAATTTAGCAAAGTGCAGGGCAGCTATTCCCGTCATTGTTTTTCTAAACTCGTTTACTCGTTTGAAAAATGATACGCGGTATCATACCCGGATCGGGTACTACTGCCGGGGCTAAAAATCAACTCTTTTAAGTTTTTATATTTTTTTCTGCGACCCTGCTGCCTGAAACGCTTTTATTCCAGCCCATTTAACTGCTCCCCTTCCTGTTGACTCCCCTTTCAAGTCGTATGTTTTTAAACTCCAAACAAAAAAAAGGCCGCAAAAATAGTTTGGCACGCTCTGGCCCCACGCACCTGATGGATGTCAAGGTCAGGCCCTGACGGGTTCGCAAAAAAATCTCCACACTTCGCTTCTTTTAATGTCAAGCAGGGGCTTGTCCCGTCTCCCAGCTCAGGTAGTATTTTTTTTGCAAAACCTTGACATCCCCGCCATTGCCAACCTTTCAAAAGTGCTTTCTTTTTTTCGTTTTTCTTTTAAAAATATTTTATGAATTCATCAGATGAAATACAAAAGAGCAGAAACAAAACAGCAGATGTAATCTATGCGATGAGAAATGAATTACAACAAGAACACTTTAAAACAAAATCAGTAATAAACAAAAACTGCGGAGCCAGCAGGATAAATTCCGGCACAAGTAGAATGGCACACAATCTGAATTTCAATGAAACCTTGCAAAGACACAGTTTCTTTACGGTAAAAGAAAAAGCATGGCACAACTTAGGTGTTGTATTGGAAAAATGCCCAACCTCCGCAGAGGCTATCCGCTTTGCAGGACTGGATTATGAAGTATTAAAAGTTCCTGTTTTCTGCAATCCCGAAAACGTCAAGGGAAATGAAAACCCCATCAAAACCATCATCCCTGACAAGTACGCCACTTACAGAAATGATAACGGAACTGTCTTTGGCATCGTAGGCGGAAGATATACAATTGTTCAAAACCGCGATGCCTTTACCTTCTTTGATGAAATCGTGGGAGAAGGAGCAGCAATTTATGAAACTGCCGGATGTCTTGGTAACGGAGAGGTGATCTTCATAACTGCCAAATTACCGGACTACATTAAAGTAGGCAAAGAAGATTTAATAGAACAATACCTGTTCCTTACTTCAAGCCACGACGGTAGCGGAGCAATACAGGTAGCCTTCACTCCCATAAGAATAGTTTGCAACAACACACTGAATTTTGCCTTGCAGAATTGTACCAATAAGCTAACCATTCGCCACACCGAAACAGCGAAAGACCGCCTGGCACAAGCCCATAAGGTAATGGGTATCGTTCATAAGGTTTCCGATGAACTTGCCCTTGCATTTAACCAAATGGCAAAAGTTAAAATAACCGACCCTCAGTTAGTTGCTTTTATAAAAAACTCCCTTGCACCCAACAAGGAAGCCCTCACAAAAATTGAAGCCTCTGCCGAGCTGTCAAGCCGGTTCAATAACATGGTTAATGAATGTTATTTATACGCTGTTGCAAACCATACTCAACAACTGGAAACCACAGAAGGTACAGTATTCGGAGCCTATAACGCGATAACCGGGTATTTTCAGAATGTGAAAACATACAAAAACGATGAATCCAAATTAAAAGGTCTGTTGGAAGGAGGTTCATTTAATCAAACTCAAAAAGCCTTTAACATGGCTTTATCAATGATATAAAGGGAACGGGGGAGAAATCCCCCTCCCTTTTATTTTTTCAACATAAAAATTCATTTTAAAAATAAAATCATGTTTACAGATACAAGACAAATAACGCCGTTTGACGGCTCCCACCTGATCTCAAAAATATGCAATACAGAAGTTAAAAACTCTGTCATTGATTCAGACGACAAGGAATTTTGCGAGAAAACACAGACTGAATATGAAGTGTTAAAAAAGCAATTGGCCTTTTATTTTCAGCAGCTATCCGCATTACAAAAGCAGGAGACAAACACAGTATTTAGCCTGGACACACGTCACAAAAGCAAACACGTTGACGTTGACCGCGAGGCAGACTGGCATAACCAGTTAATGTTTACTCCCCTTTATGGCATCCTTGCCATAGATGAACTTAAAAGTAAGGCAAAGGAAAAATTCATTAGCCGAATCATTAATCACTTTGAACACAAATACAATCTAAGAATTTCAGGGGATCAGCTCCGGGAGACAGAGAAGGAATATACCTATACCGAGATTGCCGAATTTATCCGCTCTGAGTGTAACGGCCTGAACTTTTCCGAAACCGGCATAGAACGGCTAAAAGAAAGTTTCAGAAAGAAAATAGGTTCCAAAAACCGCATTTGGGTAAGAGGATTTCGCATTGAACTATATGATTTTGTCTGGTATAACTCCTATTCCAGCACCCTAAAGCTGAATTATGATGATAAAGCGGTACGCAGCCTGGTATCTGCCTTCTCCTATTTTGAACACGGCAGTATAGAACCCATAAATGCGTATCGTAATTATTTACCCAGCGATGAAGTAGATACTTCGAGGGAATACGAATTACCCCTTTCTGAAAAAATTCATTCAGTACGTTTTTACAAAAACAGGAAAGTGCTGATAAAATTCAGCACCGAAGCCACCGCAAAAGAGTTTTACGAACTGTTTGCACTGGACACCCTTCCTGAAAGACACTATTGACAACTTTTAAAACAATCAATAACATGATGTACGAAAACAAAAATATAATTATCCCAACCGAAAAGAGAAGGGAGTTAAACGATAAACTGCTTGCGATTATAGATAATCCTGAACCCTTTAAAAACATCAGTAAAGAGGATGTTTTCAACTGCTATACGGGCGAAGGAGGACTTCACGATCTGGAAAGAACTGATTTTCATTCATACCATGATTATTCAAAAGCTAAAAAGGAAATAGAACAAGGCCAGTTTTTTACTCCCCATCATATCTGCAAAATAATGGCAGAATTAATACAGCCATCCAAAACCGATTTAATAGGTGATTTTACCTGTGGCATAGGGAGTTTTTTTAACTATCTGCCCGTTCAGCAAAACATTTACGGCTGTGAAATTGACATCAAGGCCGCCAAAGTCGCCAGATATTTATACCCCCAAGCAAATATTGAAGCTAAAGACATCCGGTTTTATAACCCTTCGGTCAAATTGGATATTGTCTTTGGCAATCCCCCGTTTAACCTGCAATGGGAGGTTGCAAAAGAGGAATTTATCTCCCAGCTCTACTATTGCATTAAGGCAGCGCAGCTTCTAAAGCCCGGAGGCATCCTGTTTCTGATAACTCCCGGCTCTTTCCTTGCTGATGATTTTACAGATCAAAGCCTGATACGTGAGATAAATGAACAGTTCAATTTCATTTTCCAGATGAATCTACCCCTGAACTCATTTAAAAACCTGGGCGTAGATCGGTTTAAGACCAAAATCCTGATGTTCCAAAGAAAGAGCGAAAATATCCCCGACTCAGAGTACTGCGTTAAAACATTTTTCAATGGCTCATTTGAGGAGTGTTACAATACGATCATTAAGCCCGTTCTGGATAATAAAGAGAAAATCAAATCTCAATTAGTACTGGAATTAAACCGGGGAAACATATCAGATAATAACTGGTGCTTTTCAAACCGAAGCCAAAATAGCATTGACGGGTTTGAATTTCAGTTAAAAAAACACCTTTTTGAAATCAAAACACATCCTGCTCTTTCTGATTATTATGCCAATACCTTAAATTATCTGGAAAAGTTCCGAAGCCAGCAAAAGCCGAATGATATGGACTGGAAAACTTGGGACAAAGCAAAGATCACCGAACCCAAAGTCCTGGCTTATCTGAAAGCCACATTAAAAAAGCAGAATAAAAAAGAAGTCGATAAAATAGAACTGGTCAAAACAAATTACGGCCTGAAATTCAAAGCCTACTCAGAAAAAGCCAAAAGAAGGCTTTTGGAAATCTACAAAACACCCTATTATTCTTTCAAGAGTCTGGTTCTAAGCTACCCGGTACACCTCCCGTTACTGGATGCGGAAAAAAACAAAGGCATTGCAGAAAACTTAATCCTAAGAAAACGGGAAAAATACCTCAATCAGAACATTCCCTTTTCCATTATGCCTAAAAATGAGCAGGTAAATGAGTTTATTGAAAAGTTCAGGTTTAAAGACAGACATGGGAATCCCACCTCATTTAATCCCATACAGAAGAATGATTTAGGAAAAATCCTTCAAAAAAACTACTCGGAATTAAACTGGCAACAGGGAAGCGGGAAAACTCCTGCCGCCTACGCCTGGCTCTGTTATAACAAAGAAAAGGTTAAAAACACCTTTGTCATAAGTGCCGCTCTTGCAATCAACCTGACCTGGATTCCCTTTTTAGAGAAACATGGTGAAAATTTCGTTCATGTTAAATCAATAGCAGAGGTAGACAGACTTCAAAAAGGGCAAATCATCCTGATTTCAGTTGAAATGCTGGTACGGTTACAAAAATGGATTAAAAAATATATCCGTATGCAATCGTACAAGGTTGCGCTTGTTTTTGATGAATCGGACGAGATCACTAACCACAACTCTCAGAAAACAAAAGGAGTACTGAACTGCTTTCGTAAAGCACGCTTCAAACTGAACGCCACAGGAACCACCACCCGAAACAATATCAATGAATTGTATTCTCAGCTGGAACTACTTTACAACAATTCAATCAATATGCTTTGTAAATGCGAATCCATTTACAAAGAAGTATATGTAGAAGGTGAAGGAAAGAAAATCAAGGTTTTTGATAATAAACACTACTATAAGCCCTTCCCGGCCTACTTCGGCAATGGCCTGTTTAAAGTCTGCTTTTCACCTACAAAAGCATCTGTGTTCGGGGTTCAGAAAGGCAATCAGGACATATACAACAAGGATTTTTTAATTGAGATTATAGAAAAAACAATAGTTACAAGGCAATTTTGGGAAATAGCGGGGAAGGATAAATACAAAATCGTTCCACATACCATAAACCAAAACGATCAGGAGAGAGCCGTCTACCGGAAAATTCTAAACGAGTTCTTGCAGATATGCCCCTTGTATTTTGCCAGCACCGGAAACAGCCGGAAAGATGGAATGCTCCGAATAATAAGGCAAATCAACCTGCTCATTAAAGCAACCTCTATACCCCACCTGTTTAAAGAATACAATTATAATGCAAACGGACAACTACCCGCCAAGTTCAACAAGGTGTTTTCACTTTTACGTGAGTTTGAAAATCAGAAAGTAGCTATCGGATGCACTACCATTGATGCAAGCGATTTATACTATTCCCACATCAAAACCCTCTTTCCCTCACGCCCAATCTTTTTAATTCAGGGAGAAGTGTCGTTTAAGCAGCGTCAGCAGATCATTGCTGAGTTTGAAGCCACACAAGACGGGATATTGATAAGCACACAGCAAAGCCTTAAAAGCAGTATTAACATTCCTACCTGCTCACAGGTTATCATTGAATCATTGCCCTGGAACATACCCAAACTGGCTCAATATTATTTCAGGTTTATCCGCTATGACAGTGTTTCTCAAACGCGGGTTCACATTATTACCTATAACAGAACCATTGAACAGAATCTGCTTGCCCTTTTGATGGCAAAGGAAAGGATAAACGAATTTGTAAAAACGTTGGAGTACAAAGATCAATCAGACATCTATCAGGAATTTGATATTGATATGAACATTCTAAACAACTTATTAATCAGAGAAAAAGACGAAAAAGGAAAACTAAACATCACCTGGGGACAACAAGCTGTCGCCTAAAAAAAACAACCATGAAAACTATAACAAAGAAAGAAATGAAAAAAATGACTGTTCCGAAGTGTCTGAAACTTATTTATGAAAACCGCGTTATTGCAAATGCAATAAATGACATTCCGAAAGAGGAGCTAAAAAACTTCATCCTTGAAATATTTAATAAGGGCATCCTGAATGGTTATTTACTTCTCGATGGTAATCCCGGCAGCAAACCGCAGGTAGTAAGCGCAGAAACAACAATAAAATTCTGGATGGATAATCTGACAAGTGGTGAATATGATGTGTCTTTAGCTATAATAGCTTCTGACTTTATAAACTCCGAGGAGTGTCGGTTTTATCGGCAGGGAATGATGTTTGAACGCTGCCTGTTAACATTCCTGGCAAGGCAGTATGGAACCTTTGAGCGCATAACTGACCAGAACCTTTCCGCACTTTTTAATGAAGTAGAACTAAACATTAAAAATGAAAAACGGTAGAATATGAAAAACACTTCTTGTGAAATAGATTTCATCAAAGCAGCCTCTTTTTTTATTTCGGTTATTTTTTTTAAAAGAAAACTTAAAAAGGTCGCAAAAGTAGGTGGGAACCCCGCAAGGCCCACGCTCTTTTGGTCTGTCAAGGTCAAGCCCTTGCGGGTTTAGCAAAAAATCTCCACACCCCTTACGGGGGTAGTATTTTTCGCTAAAACCTTGACAGCCCCGCCAGTTCCCACCTGAGGCATGAGCTTTCTTTTTAAGTATTTCTTTAAAAAATAAATCATGAATAAAAATCAAAATAATAATAAACTAAAAACCTGCAAAGCCAGCAGAATAAATACAGGCAAAACAAAATGAGTTTAGAACAAATTGATACCGCAACAATTTACGACCGTAAGGTGTTGGAACAGCTCTCGCAAAAGCAACTATGTAAGCTTTTGGCAATCACAGTCAACCAGCTTAAAAAGTTTGAATTCTCAAAGGAGAACCTGATAGAAATGTTTTTAACCAATCAACCTGAATAAAATGAATACTAACGTAATGGAATCCGAAAAAGAAGTAACCTGCAAAAACCAATTGCCGGAAAATACCCTGCAAGAAATTGAAGTCACCTATCGCAACAAAGTGAAGGCCACTGAAAGAGCTAAAGTTATTACAAGCTCTGATGCAGCATTGGTACTGAGATCAATATGGACTGATAACATGGATTTTTGTGAATCCTTTTATTTACTCTGCCTGAACAGGTCAAACAAGGTATTAGGCTATATTAAACATTCGCAAGGCGGGTTGGTCGGAACAGTGGTAGATATACGACAGCTTTTTTCAGTTGCCTTAAAAACAAATTGTGCATCCATCATTGTTTCGCACAATCATCCAAGTGCAAATCGTAAACCCTCCGATCAGGATATACAATTAACTAAAAAAATCAAGGAAGCCGGAAAGCTATTGGACATCCCCCTCTTGGATCACATCATTTTAACCGCTGAAAGCTTTTACTCCTTTGCCGATGAAGGCACTCTATAAAAATAAATATATGATGAAAAACATCCTACATAACAATAGTAATAAATCCTTAAAACAAAAAACCTATGGACTTCTTTAAACAACTATCTCAAATCATTGATGGAGTGGACATCAACCTGACAATCCGTAAATCAGGGGATGAACTAACCCTTCTTTTACAGCCAAAGGCAGTGAAGGAATCGTCAAAGACTTTAATAAAACCCCTCTCCATGAGAGCAACACCACAGGAGCTGGATGAGGTTTTCTTCAGTACCATTTCAAATCCGGTTAAAAAAGCAACCGGAATCATTGCCAGCATAGAAGTATTTGAAACAGATATGGAAAACGTGAAAAAAGTAGTAGAGGAAAAAGCCCGTAAAAAACGTGAATCGCTTAGTAACAAAAGAGCAGCTCCGGTTCAAACTGTTACTCCTAAAAAGGAAGTGACACAGGATGAAACTCAGCAAGAGGAGGAGGAAGAAGAACAAGAAGAAAATCTTGCTGAAACTGAGGTTAAAGGAAATGTCAATAAAGCTGAATCAAAAGAAACTCAATCAAGTTTATTCTAAATAAAACTAAAAACTATGGCACTATTAGTAACCGAAATACCAAGAGTATTCAAATTTCAATCGGATGAAGACACAATTGAACTGATTGACCCCAATCCGGATTACTCCCCGGATGAAGTAATGAGTTTATACGCTCACCAGTACCCTGCACTTACTACCTCTACCGTCAAGGGTATGGAAATAATTGACGATCGGGCCGTATATGAATTTGTAACAACGGTAGGAACAAAAGGCTAATCGCATGAACACAAAACAGTTTATTAAACACGCTAAAAAATGCAAATCGCAAAACGTAAAAAAAAGCAAAGCAGTGGACTTAACAGAGTTTCACGCCCTGTTGGGAGGCATCTTCTCCCAGGAGCAGCGAGGCCACCGAAATTCTCTGTACGGGGAAAAAGAGGAAAGGATATTAGCCCCTTCCGGGGTCTTGGACTTTCTTCTTTAAAAAACCGGATCAATCCCTTATCTGAAATCGAGGTAGCCGTAAAACAAGGGCAGGTCTGGGGAAAGCCTGACGATCTTTTAAAAAATACTGATCTGCACACAAAATTAGTCAGCGATCTGTACCCAATCATAAAAAAACATCCAAAATTCATTGATAATGCAAACTGGAAACCATCTTCAAATATCCGGGAAGTATTGGTCTGGCTGATAAATAGAATAAATGAACTTATTGGAAGTGAGTATGGATGGAGGATTGTCAGTGAGTCGTATGAGAACAAATACACCATTGTTACCTTCTACCAGCACGAGGTCAACGCCTCCGTTTATTACTCCATTCCTTTATCCTTCCTTCCGGAATTAAAGCAGCAGAACAGCTTTTTACACGACGTAATACTGGATATGTTGGCACTTATAAAATCTGGCACCTGTATAAACGCCTGGTACGAGGAAAACGGAGAATGGGCATTGGATTGGATGATGGACGATTTTAATAATCAGTTGGAAGATGGGGATTTATCCACAAATGAAATAAAAGATTGGGAAAACACCATAAAAGCATACTCCAAAGGGATTGCCACGCAGTATGAAGAACTTTTAACTTACAATACTGCCACTTTACAATCTTTGGAAATCGCAGCTGGAATTTTAAATCCCAAAAATCCTCTGGAAAGCCAGTTCACTTTATGGATACACAACGGAATCAGTCTCATAAAAGAAAAGGAGAACATAGGCAGCTTTTGCTTCGACCCCGATGATCCCCTTTTGACTGGTGATAATCCCTTAATGCCGGAGCGTTATGTCTTTTACTGTTGGGATTTTGACGATCATTTTTACAAATGTTATGAAGATTGCCTTCAAAGCACCTTTAATGAATATGGAACATTGCCCTTTATTAGCTGGAAGTTGACAAAGCAGGACAGCCAATCATTTAATATCCCCGAAATATCCTCTTTCCCTAAACGGCTAACTGATTTTTTTGCCCAGGGGGTTGAATTAATAGAAGAGTTTAAAAAACAGAAAAATGGAAAAGTCAATTGATCTATCTGAAAGGTACACTCCTGTTCAGAGTATAATGATATACCTGAACAAAAACAGTAATCAATACAGCAGCAAGCAGTATTATCTCGAAAGCCATGACATACTCATTGATAAAGATGGAAGCTCAATACTGCTGGAAGGTAAACCACTTCGCAGAAGCACGCTTATCAATTTAACCAAAGGCTTACAAGCTCAGACTACCAAAGAGCTGCAATGCAAAGGTATAATCCCAAAAAACCTGATCTATTTTCGTCAGGAAATCGGCAATAACCGGATAATATGGTTTGTTCCTGAGAGGAAACACAACCTGTTTTTTACCAAAGATTTGAATATTCCAAATGGGCAGGCTTATACCCCGGCCCTGATATTTGCATTACAGGGGCAGGAATTGAGTGTATTTGCCAAAAAAGGGAACCGGAAACCAGAGCTTAAAACTAAACTGTTCCATGCACCATTTCATAACATTCACGATGATGGAAAGGTATGTCTTGGAAATGCAAAACTACCCGATGATAAGCTACACTTTGTTGAAGAAATCATAAAAGCATGGGAAAAAGTATTTTGGGCTTCCGAGTTTTCTCACCTGTTGGGAAAAAATCCGATCAAATCCAACCTGAATACGCTTTATAAATCACTAATTGGGTCAGGCAGGAAATTTCCCTGCGCCGAACTTTTGCCAAGTACAGAAGTATCAACCGTTGAAGAATTATTAAATGCCAATTAAATCAACTCTATGAAAGCCATACATTACACAGACAATTACCTGATTAACCCTACCCATCCGGTAACAGTTAACCTTATCGGCTGCGGGGGGACAGGCTCCCAGGTGCTTACCAACCTTGCAAGGATGAATCAGGCACTTATCAAACTTGGACACATGGGCCTTTTGGTAAGGGTCTTCGACAACGACACAGTAACAGAAGCGAATATCGGAAGGCAAATGTTTTCCCCTTCTGATATTGGTCAAAACAAAGCAACCGTATTGGTGTCCAGAGTAAACAGGTTTTTCGGACTGGATTGGGAGAGTTACCCTCTGCGGTACGGGGTTGAAAATTTTGATAAAACCGCTAAACTGCTTGGAGCAAATATCCTTATCACCTGCGTAGATACCGCCAAATCACGAATTGAAATAGGCAAACTGCAAAAAGAACATTGGACATTTTATAAAAAGTCAAACGTAAATCCTTATGCCGTTCCCCTATACTGGCTTGACTTTGGTAACTCAAAACACACCGGACAGGTCGTGCTTGGAACACTCAAAGAGATCAAACAGCCAAAATCCAAAGAAATTACCGCCTCGCACCTGCAAACTGTTACTGAAATGTTTCCTAATTTATCTGAATCAGATATTTTGGATAATACCCCAAGCTGCTCTTTAGCCGAAGCCCTGGGAAAACAAGATCTTTTTATTAATTCCACCCTTACGCAGTTTGGGATGAACATTCTCTGGAAACTATTCCGGGAAGCCAGATTAAAAGTGCAGGGGGTGTATGTTAATGTAAGTACCCTATGTACGAATCCAATATTTATTAACTAAACGATCATTTTTACCCTTTACCTACTGCGTTTGATTTTCAAAGAGAAACGAAAAAAGAGCGCAAAAGTAGGTGGGCACACACAGGCCAACTCACTTCAGGGCTTTCAAGGACAAGCCCTTCGGGTTTTCAAAAAAATCTCCACACTTCGCTTTATTATACTGTCAGGCTTTCAGCCTGTCTTGTCTTTTGCTCAGGTAGTATTTTTTGAAAATCCTTGACAGCCCTCCTATTGCCCACCTATTGGTAGAGCTTTCTTTTTATCGTTCCTCTTTAAAATAAATATAAATGAAACAACTAAAAAATAATAACGAAAAAAGCTGTGGAGCCAGCAACAATATGGAAACGAAAAGAATATTGCATTACCTGACCGACGGAACTTTTGGAGAAAAAGGACAACTCAAAGTAAATCAATCCGGGTATTACTGGATAGACCTCTATTCAAAAGACATAAAAACGTTTGAAGATTATAAAAGGAGAAACACAATTGAATGCCTGAATATTGAGTTTATCGCAAAAAATAGAAATTCTTTGATAAAAGAAAGCCGTTACTACCTGTACGGTACGGACGACTATTACTATTACAACGAAGAAGTGAATGGACTGGACTTTAAAAGTAATATTGATAAAAGTTTGAATAATACCAAATGTTTGGGCTGGTGCATTGCTCAAAATGTAGGGCAGGCCAAAGGCTTGCTTATTGAAAGGCACGAACGACATATTGAACAATTCAATTCCTTCTTTATTCAAAGAAAAGACTTAATGATTGACAGCAGGAGGCATTGGTTCGGTTGGGTCTATGAAAATATTATGGAAGAAACCCAAGTAACACGAACAGTTTATAACAGATACGAACGCTATTAAGCATTATCCCGGTTTGTACCCGATTTTTTACCTTTTACTTTGCTCGGCCAATTTGGTTGAGGTTGTTGTTGAGGTTTTTGAACTGGTTTTGGGGTGGTCTTTGGAGCTGGTTTTTGTGTCTGGTTTGACATGATTTTATGGTTTTAGTGTTTAGGTATTAAGGCGACAAACAGTATGCCATTCATTACACACTTGTAATTATTTCGCCTCCCGGCCATAACCGGATTTGGAGGCAGACTTGCAGAAAATTTGTGAAATCCAACCGATTTTTAATGCCGGAAAATTGAATTTATCCGACTTAAACATGAATGAGGATACTTACAAACTTGTAATCTATTCAAATCACCCATACCGGGATTTAACAATCCCGTTTTTTCAAAATATCAGTCCACTTTTTTTATTTTTTGACTTGTAAAAATTAAATTGGGAGCAGTAGCGACTATTACATTCTTGTAATTTATTTCGCTCCCAGCGTATCAGGTTTTTTCCAAAGTTTTCATAAATAAAATTCTAAATCTTACTCAAAAAAAAGAAATTTGGCCGGTTGACGGCTATTACATACTTGTAATTTATCTTGCTCGCAGCAGATCCGGTTTTCTCAATAGCTTCTCCTGAATTTTCCCTAAAAATATTTCAGCGCTTACCCAAAATAATGAATCAGACCGATTGGCGGTTATGACATATTTGTAATTTATATTGATCTCAATATTTCCGGTTTTTTCCAGCCATTCTTGCTAAAATGTTCCGTTATTTTCCCAAAAAAAACGAATTGGATTGATTGACGATCATTACATACTTGTAATTTATTTTGCTCGAAGGATGCCCGTTTTTTACCACCCTCTGTTCAAAATTTCCATGAAAATAATTTGCCATATTTCATCTGTAAAAGAAAAATTACGTCAAATTGACAGTATAAAAGCAGTTGCTCCTTTTTTCCATAGTAGAATCAACTTAACCTAAAAAAATGATTTGGGATCAGGCCTTTTCTTACTGATTTAAAGAAATTACATTTACCCCTCCCTTGTTGTGTGGGATTATATTTCTACGGTAGTTAAAATTGAATAAAACAGGTTCCAATATAGCCTATTCAAAAGGGCATATCCTAACCTACCAAAAACCAAAATTAAAAGTCTGCTAAAAGGGTTCTGTACAATACTGGGATTTTACTAAGTGAACGGCTGAAAATTAATGAAAGGAATTCGGTATTTAATTTACTTGCCCCCCTTTTCGCATCATCGGCGAAGGGTTTAAATACAATGTCACTGTTTAAAGCACAGATGCCCCCACTGCCCGAAAAAAACAGGTATTAACAATTAGGTAAAAAGCCATCCCCAAAAATGTGCGCCAGTGCCCATGAAAAAACATAAAGCCGACCTCTTTTTGTTTTTCTTGCCTCGAACAAGCGGGAACAGGATTCTCCTGTTACTTCCGCGTCTTTGGTTTGCTAACGAAGTTTAAATCAACGGCATACGTTTGTGTTCAATTGTGTTGTGTGTTATAAACCACCACATAGCAGCATCCAACGTATTGATAGCTAATATCAACTTACACAAACGCTAACACAGAAAATGAAAACTATCGGCATTGACGACTATACGCACAAAGAGCTAAAAAACCTTTGTAAAGTAGGTAGGAGAAGCATGGTAGAATTTGTCCGGCAGGGAGTAGTTTACTTTAAGAAAACAGGAATAGACCCCGGACAATCCCCAAATGACAGCCCCCAAAAAGCCATCCAGGAATTAACCCGCAGAGTAGAGCAAATCATCGGGGTTATCAAGACACAGGAACAGGACAGGATCAACCCCCTTTTGGAACAACTGATGATGTTAGTCCGCCGTGGGGAAATACTGTTTGGGGATGCTCCCAAAGAAACCACTTTTAAGAGTGTTTTACACCGGACAGAGGAAATGATCGAGGCTGACCAGAAACATCACCTGGAGCAGCTCAATACCCAACACAAGTATTATAAAGAACAAATGGACTCGCTTCAAAAAAACTACCAGCAAAACACTTCCGCTATCATTAAAAAGATGGATGAAGTATTAGCCGGATTGGACAAAATGACAGCCCGTTGAAAAGGTAAATAACGGGTAAGGTGTACGTCAAAATAATCAATCCCAAAACAGACGGCAGTAAAAAATATAACAACTCCCGGAGCTGCATACCACTGATTAAATATCTGAGCAAGGAGGACGAAGGGAAAGGTATAAACAGGGAGTGGTTCTTTAGCCATGACCGGGATAAAGTTGATAGCCCGGAGGTAATCAGGAGCATAGATCACAACTGCCCCAAAATAGAAAAACACGAAGCCAAGTTTTACTCTCTTGTGATCGCTCCCCGGACGGATGAAATAAAACACCTGAAAAATGATCCTGAAAAATTGAAGGCTTTTACAAGGGAGGTCATGGATATATACGCCATGAACTTTAAAGGCAAAAACGGGAATAATAAAAACCTAACCGGGAAAGACCTGGTATATTTTGCCAAGCTGGAAGATAACCGCTACTACAAAAAAAATGACATAGAAGTAATGGAGGGGAAAGCAAAAATAGGGGACTGTGTACCGGGTGACAATACCCATATACATATCATCGTCAGCCGTCAGGACAAAACCAAAGCCATGAAACTATCCCCCCTGGTAAATGACAAAAAGCTGTTTTACCGGGAACAGTTCAAATTAAAAAGCTGTGAACACTTTGATAAGCATTACAGCTATATCGGTTCAGGGAAAGAACTGGAAAAACATATTATTATGCGGGATGGTACAATACCGGAACGAATGGCTTATTTTGAAAAAGAGGACCGGGCGCGTATAATGGAACTGGAAAACAGCCATCAAAACGACTGGCTCGATCAGTTAGGCCGGGGAAGTAATCACCCGCAGCACGAACAGTATCCCTCCCAAAAGAAGAAGAAAAGAAAGCCAAATACAGGGCTTTGATCTTTTGCCTACCTTTGGGATAAGAACTTAAAAATTATGGCGTTTTGATAGATAGCGATTCCTGCTGAAAGTAGGTTCGTGCTTTATCCAACAGCCACCACGTAGTAAGTAGTTTATTATCAATGAATTGAAGGCCTCTTGCAGAAATGTTAGGGGCTTTTTGTTGGCAGGTGTACAGTTTTGGTGTAACGTTGGGCTCGGTTTTTAGGATTTTTTTTCTCAATCCATTCAAATACTTGGCTGTTCTCTGACCAGTTTGCTTTTCTGATGCGGAAAACAGGCAAAACCTCTCGTATACGCTTCGGATATTTTCGTACCTGCTCGTATATTTTTTCAAAAAGCCAGAACTATGTTTCATCATAAATAAACATTACATCAAAAGCAAAGATTGGTACGGAACCGAAAAGTTCGATCTCAACCCTAATCGGATACTGATTAAGATAGGGTGTCTTACCCTGCACATCTAAAGGAATATTTATCGGTTTATTTAACGTAAATACAGGTTGAAAATAATGGGGACTATTGAATGCAAATAACGCATAGGTATTAGTGAATGAGCTGTTTCCGCTCATGTTGCCAGTTATTTTAAAGTGAAGTCCCTGATTAATTAATTTATTTGCCCATTCATCTGGTTTTACCCAGGTAAACAATGGTGTAAGAATTATCTTTTTTATTTCAATAAATGCGCTGGGACTCATTAACAGAAATTCTTTCTTCCTGCTTGCATTTTTTAATTGAAACATTAAATCTGTTTTTAGCGGACTTTCCTTTTCCACCAGATAGTTTGTTCCAGGGCCAATTCCATATTTTAAGACCATCTTATTTTCTACCATAGCTGTAAGCATTTTTTTTACAGTTGATAATGGAATATCTAATTTCTCAGCGATGTCGCTTGATTTACTTCCTGGATGATGTTCAATAAAATTCAAAATATTTGTTTCCCTTGGAGCTAATTGAGGTGTTGAATTTCCTTTTGTTTTGAGTTTGTCCATTAGTTGGCCCTGAATATTTAAAAGGCAATCCAAAAAGAAAATCATCCATTCATCAACCTTTTCTCCAGGTCTTTGTCGCTGGGTCAGCATTAAAACTTTGTAATATTGATCTTTCCTGTTTTCAATTTCATGCTCAAAACTTACATACTGAATCCAGCTATAACCATGTCTTAAGAGCAGCAACATCCCCAATAATCTACTTAAACGTCCATTCCCATCCTGGAATGGATGAATGCTTAAAAAGTCGTAAACAAACAATGCTGATTTCACAATCGGAAGCGTATCCTTATCAGAATGATACCACTCAATCAGATTCTTCATTGCCTCATTGGTTGGAAATCCAGGCTCTGTTGTTTTAAATACAATTTGCTTTGTACCGTCAGGATGATTAGCCTCCACTGCATTGCTTACCTGCTTGTAATCTCCCCGATGCCATTTGTCCTTATCGCTGTGGCTCATTAAAATTTTATGCAGATTTTTCAAATTTCCCTCTGTTATTTCAATGTCTTTGTAAGATTCTCCAATTGTGTCA
>Ga0207067_10140_pt1 | contig 24106 bp, 20 predicted proteins | sample Alteio_BWMinCont_25_FD_153484 | JGI IMG/M metagenome (GOLD analysis project Ga0207067, IMG submission 153484) | Enriched cells from forest soil in Barre Woods Harvard Forest LTER site, Petersham, Massachusetts, United States -... | ecosystem: Environmental > Terrestrial > Soil > Temperate forest >...
TGTTACTTGACAAAGTTATCTTGGTCCAAGAAAGCTTCGCGATGTTAATCGCGCCGTGTCTAGCATCAATCGTCACCCATTATTTGCCGATTGCTAAGAGCTTGGGCGTTTTGTTGTTTCTGCTGGTGGAGGTCGCATTTGTGGGCTGCGCTGCGATTGGTTTTCTACTGCCAGGTGCGCGAGCCAACCTTAGCCTGCCTGCTTTTCTGTTGCCCGGCTTGTTCGTGGCGACCGTTTTTGCTGAGACTTGGAGTCTGTTCGGAGGACTCGTGCCCTGGGCAAATCCGGCCCTGATTCTAATGGCGGCTATTCTGGCCGCGGTGCGCTGGCGAACATTCGCGAACAACGTTGGAGAGGGCCTCCGTAACACGAGATGGAGTAATCTGATACTATTTGTGCTGTGCCTGTTTGTCGCGGCATTGAACGCGTTAACCAACGGGTACTGTCACGATACCCTGCTTTACCATCTGGCGGCGGTGCGTTGGGTGGCAGATTTTGGGTCAGTACCGGGCCTGGCCAACCTTCACGGTAGGCTTGGATTCAATAGTGCTTTGCATCCTTTAGCTGGGCTTTTCGGCGGGCCATTCGGTATCGCCGTTAGTGGTGAATTCATAAACTCGGTGATTGTGCTGTGTACTTCAGCCGTGCTGCTGCAAGGTATTCGGCTGAACCGTAAGGAATTCTTTACCCAAGGTTCAGTTTACGCCGCTTTATTGCTGCCTCTGATCCTTGGCCAGTTGTTTTCTGAGTGTCTCTCGTCGCCTCAACCCGATGTTGCCAGTGTTGCCATCGCGATTCTAGTCACCTGGCATCTACGAGAGGTCATTTTCGACACCGACACGCTGCCAGACGTTGAGCAGTCTGCCTTCCTTCGGTGTCTGATGGCGGGTTCTTTGGTCGTAATGCTCAAACTCTCGTATGCCGCGCTTGGATTGGGCGCCGCCGCGCTGGTTGCCCTCATAGTTCTTGTCCGGCAGCGCCGGTTTATGGCGGTTCTTTACCCGGTACTCTTCGTTTTCGTCTGCTCGATACCGTGGGTGTGCCGCGGTTATATCACTAGCGGATATCCGCTCTATCCGTCTGAACTCGGAGCCATCCATTTCGATTGGATAGTCCCACATGAAGCAGCATCGTCTGATAGAAAGTGGATTCTGAGTTGGGCGCGCGATCCAACTCGGGACGCGGATTCAGTCTTAGCTAACAACGATTGGTTGCGGCCCTGGCTGGCGACAACGTTTGGGGATCCGCTGGTTTTGAGGTCTCTGATACTTGGTGCAGCCGGATTGATTCTGAGCCTGATTAGTGCGCCGTGGCGTTGGCGGACGGTTTCATTTCGTCAGTGGTTGTTTCTAGTCGTGCCAATTATACTCTCGCTCGTCTTTTGGTTTTTAACCGCGCCGGATCCGAGATTTGCCGGAGCCACCATTTGGACTCTTGCTGCTGATATCGCCTTTCTACCGTTTGTCTGTCTGGTTTCGGTACGACTTCTTTTGCGGCTGTTTACAACCGTCCTGATTGCCGCCTTTATCGGGTTAGAATTGGGAGCTGGCGCAATTCGCTTGGCAACGCAGCATGAGCAGTTTCCTAACTTTGTTGGTGGAACGAGCGAACTGGTTCCTCGCCTGACTTACTCCGGCCTCACTGTATGGGTACCGGTCACAGGAGATATGACCGGGCCATGGAAAATACCGGCTGCGCCCGCGTACAGTTTCAAACCAAGACTCGAGCTTCGTGGGAAAACGTTCAGGGAGGGATTCAGAATCAATCTGAAGGCACGGGAACCGGCCGAATGGTGAGCTACATAGGCACGAAATTAAGTCGTGAACCTAATCAGCCGTAGCCGAATGCTCTTAGATGCCGCTCCTAACGGAGGTAACCGCGCGGGGTACCAGCGGCTATAAAGATTTCGCTCCTACGGAGCTGACGCGAATCCTTCGTCGCGTGCTGGGATCATAACGCATGCCTCGGTCTTCGGAGGCGGAGCCGTATAGCGCCGTTTTGAGGTTGCACGTTTGGGTCGTCTCTTCACGCGATCACGGGAGCCGCGACTAACGCGTAGTTTGGACGGAAAGAGCGGTGTAAGGAATACCGCTAGGGGTAAACGGGAGCGGAATGCGACTCCCCTCCGATGGACTGTGACAGGTCAACAGATGGACGAAATGGTTATTGCCCAGCGCGACCGCGAATCGTTTTTCGATCTTGCAGGCGCGGGAGTAGGCCGGTTTCTTCCTGAATGCAACGCGGACGAGCGAGTGGATTGGTCCCTAATGCATTTTTATCGCCTTCTGGCCGTCTTTGGTATCTTTCACGGTCCAACCGAGTTCGGCGATCTTCTGCCGGAGAGAATCACTTAGTTGCCAGTCCTTGGACGCTCTGGCGGCGGCTCTTTGGGTCAGCAATTCTTGGACTTCGTTCGGAATGGCTTCTTCATCGGAATGGATCTGCAGCACCTGGTTGACGTTCTCCCACCATTGCAAAAGAGCGGCGGCTTGGCCCGGTTGGAGCTCGTTCGCATCCATCAACTGGTTCGTGGTTCTGATTTGTTTGAAGAGCTCGGCTAAGGCGGCGGAAATGTTTAAATCGTCGTCTAGAGCTGCGAAGAAAGAGTCGGAGGTCGCCGGTGCGTACTGGTTGTCGGGAGGCACACCCGCCGCCGCTTCGCTTTGGCGCGGCCCGTCTGCCGCGAGATCGCGTAATCGTTGAATCCATTCATCAAGGCGCAACAGGGACTGGCGCGCCTCAACCATTCCATCAAAGGTGAAGTTCAGTTGAAGCCGGTAATTGACCCGGAGCAACGCGTAGCGGATTTCGCGGCCGGTGAAACCACGAGCGATCAGATCGCGGATCGTGTAGAAGTTGCCGAGAGATTTCGACATCTTCTGGCCTTCGACCAGCAGGTGAGCGCTATGCAGCCAAAAGCGGACGAACTTTTTACCGGTGTAACTCTCCGATTGAGCGATCTCCGCCTCATGATGAGGAAACAGGTTATCGACGCCGCCGCAATGGATATCGATTTGAGGACCTAGGATGCGAGTGGCCATGGCGCTGCACTCGATGTGCCAGCCTGGACGGCCGCGTCCCCAAGGACTATCCCAGCAGACGGGCCCATCGGCTGCGTCCCATGCTTTCCAAAGCGCGAAGTCACCTAAGCTTTCCTTTTCGTATTCGTCGCTTTGTATCCGGCCGGACGGTCGCAGTTCGTCGAGATCCAGATGGGCTAGATGCCCGTAATCAGCGAACCGGTTGATGCGAAAATAGACGGATCCATCTTCCGCTTGATAAGCGATCTCCTTTTTTACCAAGAAATCGATCATCGCGATCATTTCGGCGATGTTTTCCGGGCCGGTGGCAGCGGGATAGACGTTGGCGTCTTTAATCCGCAAGGTGCGCATGTCCTCAAAGAAGGCGGCTCTAAATTTTTCGGTGAACTCGGCTAACGGAACATTGGCGGCGCGGCTGTTGCGGATCGTTTTATCGTCAACGTCGGTGATATTCATCACGCGGTTAACGGTGTAGCCCCTGGCTTCGAGATGCCGCTGCAGCAAGTCTTCGAAGAGATAAGTGCGGAAGTTGCCGATATGGGCAAACGAATAAACGGTCGGCCCGCAGGTATACATCTTTACCACTTTTCCTGCCGGATCGAGCGGTTGGAACGGTTCCACTGCTCGGGAAAGGCTATTAAGAAACCGAATCATGCTTAGAACCTAAATTGCACCACAAAGACACAAAGGGGATAGGTGAAACGTGAAAAGTGACAAGTGAAAAGTGTCTGGGCGTCGACGACCGCCTTATTACTGGTCGTTTGGAAGCATTCACGGAATTCAGCCTTTCACCTTTCACTTCTTACCTTTCACGTTTCCTCTCTGTGTCCTTTGTGTCTTTGTGGTGAAATTTTTCGTTCAGGCTACCGCGAGCGGGGTGTCAGCCGGGAAACGCGGTTCGAGCTTTTCTACGGTGGCGATGGCCATGGCGGCGATGCCTTCGCCGCGTCCGATAAAGCCTAGACCTTCGTTAGTGGTCGCTTTGATCCCGATGCAGTCGGGCGGGATGTTCAGGGTTTGCGAGAGGCGTTCGCGCATCGCGGAGATATGCGGGCCGATCTTGGGCTCTTCAGCAATGAGCGAGGAATCGATGTTGACGATGGCAAAGCTCTTTCCGGTCAAAATCGCTTGAACCCGGCGCAATATTTCCTGGCTATCTATCCCCTTTATCGAGTCATCCGAATTCGGAAAATGATGGCCAATGTCTCTATCCCCGGCAGCGCCGAGGAGCGCGTCCGCAATCGCGTGCGTCAAGACATCGGCATCGGAATGCCCATCTAAACCGCGACTATGAGGAATGGCGACCCCGCCTAAAACTAGCTTTCGGCCTTCTACTAATCGGTGAATATCGTAACCAATACCGCTGCGGACCATAATTAGGTTGTCTTCGGAATAGAGCTTTCGAGTTCTTTAAGATCAATGTTTCCGTTCCACGCCACCACCGCAATTTTCTTTTCGTCGAGTGGACTGGTTTTGACGGTGACCTGACCGCCGGCAGATTCGACCAACAACCAACCGGCGGCAATGTCCCAGAGGTTGACGCTTTGTTCGATATAAGCGTCGAAGCGTCCGCTAGCCACGTAAGCGAGATCCAAAGCGGCGCTTCCCATCATCCGGCATTTGCGCGCTTTACTGACTAAGGAGCTGAAGGTCTTGAGACCAAGATCGATGGCAGCCGGCGTTTTTGAGAAGCCGACCGAGACGATCGATTCGCCGACGGAGGTCCGTTTGCTGACTTGAATTAGTTCATCGTTCAAAAAAGCCGGTTCTCCGCGAGTCGCGTGCCAGAGTTCATTCTTGATCGGATCGTAGATCACTCCGACCTCGATCTGCTGGCCGCGGCGAAATGCAATCGAGACGCAGAAATGCGGAATACTGTAAAAGTAATTCACGGTCCCATCGATGGGATCGACAATCCAATCTCCTTCCGCGTTGGCTGTCTCGGCCGATCCTTCTTCGCCAAGCACGCTGGTGTTAGGGAATTCGCGTAACAACAACTCGGTGATCACTTCTTGGGCCCGCACATCGAGCTCCAACTTCAAATCGTGCGCTTCGGCAACGTTGACGTGAAGCGGTTGCATGAAGTTTTCTCGGATCAAGGATCCGGCAGCCTTAGCTGCATCGATAGCAGCGCGAAGATAGGTGTTCATCGTGTGTGATAAGAAAGTTCGATATTCTGGTGCGAAGAAGATGGAATTGCATGTTTTTCCTCGATCGACGTCGTCGGATGATTCCGGCGACGTCGATTTGCGCGACGAGATAGCTTGCGGATCGAGTGCTGGAGCGGCTTCGCGGGCCGCTCGTGTTCTTGTAATATGAGTCCGAAAGCGCAAATCGGTTTCGTTATCCGCATGTTTTTCTTAAATTTAGCGCGCAAAAATCTGCTTCATCTGTTAATTTCTGATTGACGGTTGGTCGAATGTTCGTTAGTCAAGCGAGTTGTGAATTTCTTATCCTCCGCAACTGCGGAATGAAAGGGGGGATAACTCATGCCAGCAAAGAAAGCTCCGGCAAAGAAAGCGGCTCCGAAAAAGGCTCCAGCGAAAAAGGTCGCGAAGAAGGCGCCTGCCAAGAAGACCGCTAAGAAGTAGTAACCATACTCTTACATCACGTGTGAATAGGAGGAGATTGAAAATCTCCTCCTATTTTGTTTGTTTAGGAAGGTTTCAAAGAAACCTGATAAGCAATCTATTGGAGAGGATGGGTGCGTGAAAAACGGACGGACAACGCGTGCGCGGAAGAAATGGACGTTCTTATTTGGTATTCTCGCCATTCTTGGTCTTGGGTTTTGCGGATATGAATTCTGGCAGTGGGTTTTGCCGTTCTGGCAACCGCCATCCGCGACCGGCTCTTTTTCTGTCTCATCGGCGCCGATCGGTGCAGTCGTGCATTGGAAAGGCCGCGACCTTGGACACACTCCTCTAAAGCAGTGTGTCTTACCATCCGGGGACCAGGTTATTGAAATAACCGCTCCGGGATATCAACCTTGCCCGATCGAGCTCACCGTCCGGACAGGCGCTTTCGTTGATTTAGGGGTTCGTTCGCTCCTAAAACAATTAGGGAAGCTCAGATTAGTCACCGATCCAGCCGGCGCTTCTTATTTGGTGGTTGGGCCGGACAAGAAAACCATTGCCGGCGTTACGCCGGACACGATCGAGAACCTGCCTTTGGGGAAATACGACGTTAAGCTGATTGAGCCGGGCTGGCCTGCATATGCGCAAACAACCGAGGTTAACTCCAGTAATCCGGTCGAGGTCAACCGCGAGTTCAAAGGCGGGAGTGTCGAACTAACCAGTGATCCTGCCGGGGCGACAATCTACGTTGGGGGATCGAAGCTGGGTACGGCGCCGATCACCGCTAACCTACCGCTCGGACCGGTAGAAGTGACTTCCCGTTTTGGCACGCTCGTTTCCGTTATGCAGACTCTTGTTCCAGACACGCAAAGGGCGGTTTCGTTTCACTTCAAGCATTCCTACGGCACTTTGCTGGTCAGTAGTGATCGTCCCGACGCGGTGCTTATCGTGGATGGTGTCGATTACGGACACCCGCCAGCGCAGCTTTTTCTCCCGCCCGGCAATCATAAGCTCCTTTTAAGCGCGCCGAGTGCACCCGATAAGACGAGAAGAGTCGATTTGCTAGAAGGTCAACATGTCAATGTGCAGATCAACTTCGGACCAATGGTTGGTGAAGTAGCTGCGGTATCGAATGCAAACGCATCGCCGACACCGACTCCAGCAAGTAGCGCGAACGTTACTTCGGCGACACCGGCAAGTACGCCGCGCCCGGTTCAATTAGCGGCCCAGCCAACCCTGACTCCTACTCCGCCACCGGCCTCTACGCCCGTTCCGGAGTCCAACCGGACCGCGGCGAGCTCATCTATGTCGTCGCCAATACCTGAAAATTCTGCTAGTGGTTCGGAAGAGCAACCGGCGATTCCGCCGGTTAACGTCAAAGCAAATCCATCGCCCGCTCCGTACCAAGAAGAACCGAAGCCCGTTCGCACACTGATGCGTTCAGCGGCAGCAACAAAGAGATTGAGCGCGGCAATTGCAGCTACTCCGCCGGCTTCATCCAAGCCAGAACCAGCGAAAAGCAAAAAAGAAGCGTTTCAAGTTTTGGATTCGCACCTGAAAGCGAAAGAAGAGGCTTTGAATCTGGAGAAACAGAGCATCGAATATCAGATCAAGAATTCTTCTGGATCAGTTAGGGAACAATGGAAGTACCGCTTGGCGCAATGGCGCGTGAAGAAGGCGCGCGTGGAACAGGATCGGGCGGCAGAGGAAGCGAGGCTCAACGAGCAGTGGAAATAGGTGGGTGAGTGGACGGAGTGGACGTAGTCGACAGAGTGGACGTCGTGGTCATTGGCAGGACGCTTCGGCGAAAGTGCGATCGGTAGGGATGAGCTCCTGCTCATCCGCTTTTTGTTCCTGCGCCCCGTATTGTTGCCGACGCTTTTTTTCGGATGAGCTGGAGCTCATCCCTACCGGGCTTTGAGCATCGCCAGCGCTTTATCAACGATTTCTTGGATGGGCCAAAGGCGGCCGATGCCTTCGTAGCCGCATGCAAGCATTCCTTCTTCGGGCCCGATAAATTCGGCGCCGCGACTGCGCAACAGAGTCACGTTACTTTGAGTGGCGGGATGTAACCACATCTTTCCGTTCATGGCTGGCGCCAGCAGTAGCGGGGCTTTCGTGGCTAAGGCAATCGCGGTGAGGGCTTCGTCAGCAAATCCGTGAGCTAGTTTAGCAAGGATATCTGCAGATGCCGGAGCGATTAGCAACAAATCGGCGCGATCGGCTAATTCGATGTGACCTGGTTGCCAGCCGGCCTTCTCATCAAAGATGTCGGTGGTTACAGGATTACGAGAAAGAGTCTGAAGCGTGAGCGGAGTTATGAACTTCGTTGCTCCGTGCGTCAGAACGACATGCACATCGCATCCCGCCTTGCGAAGTTGGCTGGCGAGATCGGCGGCTTTGTAAGCAGCGATTGAGGCGGTGATCCCGAGGATGATGGTCATAGAAAAAGGAGCGGGGAGCTAGAATCTAGGAGTTAGGAGTCAAACGGCTGTGCTGGGTGTCGAAGCTGACTGCTGGGAGTCGCCTTTGCGCTCCCAGTCGCAATCAGGTACGTCTGACTTTGGGGACGGAGCGGAAGCAACGAACGGCGGTGAGAAGCAATCGACATTCACTAGTCGCTATCGGCGAGAACTCTTTGGCCCCCACGATTTCCCAGAAACTTGATCTATTAAGCGCCTCCTAGCTCCTGGATTCTAGCTCCTAGCTCCTCGTTTCTCAACTACTCCACATTCGACACCTGTTCCCGGATCTTTTCCAATTCGGCTTTGGAATGCACAACCAGTTGAGAGATTTCGGCGTCGTTGGCTTTGGCGCTCAGCGTGTTGAGTTCACGGCCAATTTCCTGGCAGAGGAATTCGAGTGTTCGGCCGATGGCGTCCTCGGATTCGGCGATGCCCAAGAATTGAGTGATATGCGATTCCAACCGAGATACTTCCTCGGAAAAATCAGAACGCTCAGCGAAGAAGGCGACTTCTTTAGCTAACCGGTCGTCGTCGAGCGGGATGTTGACGCCGTGCGCTTTCACCCGGTCGCGCAAAGAATTCCGAAATCGTTCGGCGGCTCGCGGTTGTAGTTTGCGAACTTTATCCAAGTTAGTCCGGAGGGTCTTGATGCGTCGGGTCAGGTCACGCAAGAGATGCGCACCTTCCTTAGCGCGCATCACGAGCAATTGTTGGAGAGCAGCTTCTACAGAGTCCAGAATGGCTTGGCGAGTTGCGCTCTTTAATTCGCGATGCTCCGGTACGTCCAAGACTCCCGGAGCGCGCAACACCATATCCACGCTGATCTCGCCCGCCAAACCGAGCTCTTTCTGAACCGCAGTAAATGTTTCCAGATAAGCCTTGGCGAGCTGCCGATTCAACTTGGGAGCGATCTCGCCGCGCGTGAATTGGGCGGAGATGTTAACGTTGATTCTGCCGCGATGAATTTTCTTGTCGATAGCGGCCCTAACCTCTGTCTCCAATGAGGAAAACGCTTCAGGTAAACTCAGGACGATCTCGGTTTGGCGTTTATTCAGCGCCTGCAGTTCTGCGACAATTTTACATTCGTCACTAGCGGCTCGCCCCCGACCGTACCCGGTCATGCTACGCATCGGCGTGGTATTCTTGCAGTGATCGGACGTTAATACCCTTGGTTTTGATGCCGCGAATCGCCCGGATACTGGCCTCAACCGCGCTGATCGTGGTCAGAATGGGGATCCGATTCGCAACCGCCAGGCTACGAATTCTGATCTCGTCTTTCCTGGGGGTCTTTCCGCTCGGCGTATTGATGATCAGATCGATGTCTCCGTTTTTCATCAGGTCGAGCACATTGGGGCGGCCTTCAGAAATCTTGAACAGGTGACGAACCGGAATGCCTGCTTTCTCGATGGCGAGTGCGGTTCCGGCAGTGGCATAAATCTGGAATCCAAGCTCCACTAGTCCTTTGGCGAGCGGAACGATCTCCGATTTATCGTTATCTTTCACACTCACGAAGAGGTTGCCTTTCTCCGGGAGCGGAGGCTGAGCCGCCATTTGCGACTTGGCGTAAGCTACTCCGAGGTCGTCAGCGATTCCCATCACTTCACCGGTCGCTTTCATTTCAGGGCCGAGGATAATATCGATGCCGGGGAAACGAATAAACGGAAACACCGCTTCTTTTACTGAGAAATGTCGCGGGATGATTTCCTTGGTGAACCCTAGCTCCGCCAACGTCTTTCCGGCCATCACTTTGGCTGCCAACTTGGCTAGCGGTACACCGATCGCTTTGCTGACAAACGGTACGGTCCGGGAAGCTCTGGGATTAACTTCCAATACATAAACCTCTTCTGCTTTGACCGCGAACTGCACATTCATCAAGCCGCAGACTTCCAGCTCTTTGGCCATGGATTTAGTAGCGCTCTCAATCACGCTTAACACGTGAGATGAGAGCGAAAACGCCGGAATTACGCAGGCGCTGTCTCCGCTATGAATCCCGGCTTGTTCGATGTGTTGCATGATCGCACCGATCACCACAGTCTCACCGTCGGCGATACAGTCGACATCGACCTCAATCGCGTCCTCCAAAAATCGGTCGACGAGTACAGGCCGCTCAGGGCTCGCCTCAACTGCGTTGCGAATATATCGGCGCAGGTCATCTTCGGTGTACACGATTTCCATGGCTCGTCCGCCTAACACAAAAGAAGGACGAACCAGAACGGGATATCCGATCATGCGGGCGACCTTGACCGCCTCGGTCTCATTGGTGGCCGTTCCACTGGGCGGTTGGTTAAGACCGAGTCGCCGGAGCATCGCGGAGAAATACTTTCGATCTTCGGCGACTTCGATGCTCTGGGGTTGAGTTCCGATGATGTTAACGCCGTTAGCTTGTAAGGCGGCGGCAAGATTCAGGGGGGTTTGTCCTCCGAATTGAACGATAGCGCCCCAGCAATCTAGGGCGCGATAAATGGCCAGCACGTCTTCCAGAGTGAGCGGCTCAAAGAAAAGCATGTCGCTGGTGTCGTAGTCGGTCGAAACCGTCTCTGGGTTCGAGTTGGCCATAACCGTCTCAAATCCTTCTTCTTTTAAAGCGAAGGCGGCGTGAACACAGCAATAGTCAAACTCGATTCCCTGGCCGATACGATTAGGGCCGCCACCAAGAATCAAGATTCGGCGACGATCGGTGGGTCGCAGCTCACTCTCTTCGCCGTAGCTCGAATAGTAGTAAGGAGTATAGGCCTCGAACTCGGCTGCACAGGTGTCCACCAATCGATAGGTGGGAGTGAGTCCTTGTTTGATCCGTTCTTCGCGGACATCCGTCTCAGTTCGATTCGTAAGGAAGGCGATCTGCCGATCTGAAAAGCCGAGACGCTTGGCTTTGTGGAGGTCCAACTTGCCCGATCTGATTTGGTCTTCAGCGGTAATCAGTTGAGCGATGTTTTCCAGGAACCAAGGGTCGATGCCGGTCAGGCTATTGATCTTATGCGTATCGAGACCGGCCAAGAAAGCGTAGCGCACATAGAAGATCCGGTCCCAGGATGCGCTCACCAACTTGCGTTGGATTTCGGTGTGGTCCCAATCGCCATCTTCTGTTCGCGGCTCAGCGTCTTTGCCATCTGCTCCCAGACCGAAGCGGCCAATCTCCAGCGAGCGAAGCGCTTTCTGGAGAGCCTCTTTAAACGTGCGCCCGATGGCCATCGCTTCGCCGACGCTCTTCATCTGGGTGGTCAGGATGGGATCGGCTTGCGGAAATTTTTCGAACGTGAACCGGGGCACCTTGACGACGCAGTAGTCAATGACCGGTTCGAAGCTGGCCGGCGTTTCTCGCGTAATATCGTTGCGAATTTCGTCCAGGGTGTAACCGACGGCCAACTTAGCCGCAATTTTTGCGATCGGAAAACCGGTGGCTTTCGACGCGAGCGCGGATGATCGGGACACGCGCGGGTTCATCTCGATTACTACCATGCGGCCGGTTTTTGGATCGACCGCGAATTGGATATTCGAACCGCCGGTTTCCACACCGATCGCGCGAATGACGGCGAAAGACGCGTCGCGCATCAGCTGGTACTCTTTGTCGGTCAGTGTCTGGGCAGGAGCGACGGTGATCGAATCGCCAGTATGAATCCCCATCGGGTCGAGGTTCTCGATCGAGCAGATGACTACGCAGTTATCCGCGCGGTCACGCATGACCTCCATTTCAAATTCTTTCCAACCAAGGAGCGATTCCTCGATCAACACTTCTTTAACCGGGGATTGGTCCAGGCCGCGAAGGACGATTTCTTCGAACTCTTCCCGATTATAGGCGATTCCACCTCCGGCGCCGCCGAGCGTAAACGCCGGACGGATGATGAGGGGGAAGCGGCCGATGGTGACCGATACTTGTTGGGCGTCCGTCAGGTTATGGGCGACACCAGACTGGGGAACGTCTAACCCGATCTGGAGCATCACATCCTTAAATAGCTGGCGGTCTTCTCCCTTGGAAATGGCGTCGGCGTTCGCCCCGATTAAGCGGACGTTGTACCGGTCGAGCACGCCGTTGCGATAGAGCGCCATCGCCGTGTTCAGAGCGGTCTGTCCACCAAGGGTAGGAAGGAGAGCATCGGGCCTCTCTTTGGCAATAATTAGTTCGACCACCTCCGGGGTAATCGGTTCGATGTAGGTGCGATGCGCGAACTCGGGATCCGTCATGATGGTAGCCGGATTCGAGTTAACTAGGACTACCAGGTAACCTTCTTCCGAGAGTGCCTTGCAAGCCTGGACCCCGGAATAGTCAAATTCGCAACCTTGCCCGATCACGATTGGGCCGGAGCCAATTAAGAGTATTTTTCGGATAGAAGTATCACGCGGCATGAGCGATGGCAGGTTAACGGTGGAACGACAAAACTCAACCCCCAAGGCACGAAACGAGGTGGTAGGGCGAAAATCTCGGCGCGCTGCCGATAGGGCTAACTAAAATATGCAATTCGCGCCGGATTTGAGCCGTGCCTTGGATGTGGCTCGGTCACCGACCAGGTTGAATACAGACGTCACCCTCGCAATCAGCCCATAGTGATTCCGGTCCCCACGATCCGGCTCAAAACCGGCGCAAGTAAATGATAGAGCGAATCAAGGACATCGGCGTGCCGAGTTTTTCGCCCTACCAGCCGTTACAACCGTTCTTCCAGGTCAACTAGTCGACTGAGTGCACTGACGAAATCTTTCAGGGCGCTCGCGGGGAGCATAATGGTGTCGCGCCGGCCACTTACGTCTTCGGTAATCTTCAAGAAGCGTCCGCGTTGATTCTCTTTCAGGTCCAGAAAGAATACTTTTCGATCGACCTGAATCTTCTCCGAAGCGAGGGGATCGCTCGATCCGTGTGCTGTATTGCTATTAATCATAACCTCACGTTCCTTGTTGGGGCACCGTGACCGCCCTTTGCTTTCGGAGGGAAAGCATCCCTGTAACCAGTCATTCGGTGGAAGATAGGAATTTAGTGTAAGAAAAAAAGTGAATTTAACGATGAAAATTCAGAAGTCCAACAGCAGCGCGGACTTTGGCCATGGTCTGATTGGCTGTCGCTAGCGCGCGTTCGGCTCCGTGTTGGAGGATCGATTCCACGTAACCTAGGTCTGCTTCCAATTCGGCTCGCTTCTTGCGCATCGGCTCGAAAGCATTCCAAAGGACCTCAAAAAGCTTTTTTTTGTACTCGCCGTACCCGGTTCCGCCAGCGCGAAAACTTTGGGTCATAGCCTCGACTTCTTCCGGGCTGGCAAACAGTCGATACAGCTGCACGATGATCGAGTTCGATGGGTCCTTAGGCGCCTCGACTGGCGTCGAATCGGTCACGATTCCCATCACCTTTTTCCTCAATGCTTTTTCCGGAGCAAAAATCTCGAGTGTGTTCCCGTAGCTCTTGCTCATTTTTTGGCCGTCTAATCCGGGTACAGTCGCCACTTCTTCACGGATTCTCGGCTCCGGCAGCTTTAAGACCGGCCCATAGATCTCGTTGAATTTTGCTGCGATATCGCGGGTAATCTCGAGGTGCTGCTTTTGATCCTGTCCAACCGGGACCACATCGCTCTCGTACAGCAAAATATCGGCGGCCATTAAGACCGGATAAGCAAAAAGCCCGTCAGAGGCTGAAAGTCCGCGGGCAATCTTATCTTTGTAGGAATGCGCTCGCTCCAACAAACCCATCGGAGTCACAGTGCTCAGTATCCAAGTCAGCTCGGTCACGATCGGAATGTCTGATTGGCGAAAGAAGCAGACTTTGTCCGGGTCCAAACCGCAGGCCAGAAAATCGAGAGCGACGCCGATCACATTCCGGCGAAGTTCTTCCGGCTTCTGCAAGGTGGTGAGAGCGTGATAATCCGCGATAAAATAGAACGCGTCGCCTTGCTCTTGCAGTTCTACGGCCGGCCGGAGTGCGCCGAAATAATTACCAATGTGCAGAGTCCCTGATGGTTGAATGCCAGTTAAATACCGAGCCATGCTAGGGAATAAGAATATAGCAGATAGCAGATAGCAAGTGCGTTTGGGGGGGCACCCAATTTGGTGGGGCGAGGCTCCCGAATGGCCTAGCGAAGTTCGCCAGGGCACACGGTCTTCGGAGAGACGTTGTGGGTTGTGCCGAAGCGCGTGCCGAGCCGTTCCTGGCGTGTGGAGTCGTCGAACGAGGTATTAATCGTCCGTTGAGTTGATCATGGGTGGTGATGGTGTCACTCAAAGGTCACACGCGGGGACCGGCTCGGCGAGCGCAATGGCCCGGCACGTCATGCCTGCGGAGAAAACCAAGTCCCTTGGTGCGCCCGTGTCCTACGTTTGGGAGCCTCGCCCCACCAAATTAGGCTACGTTCCGGACTTGATCAGGGCCTGTTCTTGCTCGATCAGCTGCTGCCAAATCTCCCGATGTTTCGGTTCGTAGCGGTGGTCTTGGAATTCGGCCATTTTGCGGCGCAAAACGATGAGCTGTTCCAGTAGGGCGTTGGAGTCAGTATAGACTTCTCGCAAAAAGCGGACGGCGGCGGCGTCGCGTTCCCAAATCAACCCGAACGAGTTCAAGAAATCGGCGGCGTATTGGATGTCGCCACGGTCGTTATGTTGCCAGATGTCCGGGGCTGGTTCCGGAATATCCAATAGAAGAGGCGCAAGGTAGAGGTTCTGGATCATGCCTCGACGGTATTTTTCGGCGGCAGCTTTTTCCTCGTCTCGGTCGACCAACGATAAGGCCCAGGCGAACTGAAATCCGGGATCCTCGATATCGTTGGGGTATTTCTTTTGATACCAGGAAAAGTACTCTTGAGACTCATCGATCTGTCCAGCCAAGAGCTGCAACAACGGGATGAGAAAACGTACGCCGGGATGGTCGATCGGATTGGAGCTGAGAAGATGTTCCCCCATTTGGATCGCCTGCGCTAGATCGCCTCGTTGCCAAGCGGTTAGCACTTGTCCGTGAAGAGCGCGAATGTAACAGCTCGATTCCCCGGGTACGTGAAACCCGAGGGAGTTCGCGGCGGCGTTAGCAAACTTCTCCGCGGCTGAATCGACGTTGCCATCTTGCAGTTCGAGGTCTGCGAGTTCGACCATCGCTTCGGGAAGATTTTCAGATAACTCCAGGGCTTTAGCGAGAAGCGCTCGTTTCTTGTCGATCGACCGGAGATGCTTGAGCGCCTGAACTAGTCCCTGCGCGATGGCCTTCGGTCCCAACGAGCTCAAAAACGTTTGCGCAGAACCTGCGACCATGGAGTCGAGGCGCTGGCGTATGGCCTCCTGCTGCGTTGGGTCGGCTTCTCCACGATTGTTATCTACCAGCTGCACTTCGCAGTGGTACTCGCGCGAGAGACCTTGCCAAACGGATTCATCCCATTCTTCGAGATCGGGGATTTGGATCTCATCCGGTATGCCTCTTTCTTGGAAAAGGCGGTGAATCAATATCTCGGCCCTTCTCTGATCGAGTTCGCGGATAAATTCGTAGCCGATCAACATCCCGGTGTAGCGATGAATAACATAGAGGCAGGTCGGGAGAATGAACATCGATCCGAAAGGAGTCGGTGAATCGAGGTCGAACCAATCGAGCCGCCAAGTCTCTCGGGTTGCGCGCAACGGCTGTATCATTGCCAATCGATTGCCATCTTCTGACGGCGATTGAACTTATCGGTGTAAAAAAGCTGGCGGTTAGTGATACCGAATTCATGGACCATCTTGGTGACCTTAACGTCAAAGCAACAGTACTCCGCGATATCCATCACTCGCTTTTCGCGCCACCATTTTATGGCGTCCACACCGCCGGCAGTTTTTCCGACTCCTAGAGTCGCCATGGCGACGTTATCGAGGTTGGGTTTACTGCCTATGCACTTTTCGACTTCCATCAAGATATCTAACGTCCGCAGCTGGTGGGGTAAGTCGAGGATGGTGTAGCCCATGAGTACCTCGTAATCGAAGTTCAAGATGTTGAACCCTACGACCAAGTCCGCCTTGAGCAATTGATCAATCAGTTCGTTGACTCTCGCTTCGGAGTAAATCCGGTATTGCCCCAAAGCGGAGCTATAGGTAACGCCAACCGACATCTTCATGTCCTGTTTGTTGTGCCAACCCCCAGCATCGTTGGCAGTTCGTTGTGTCTCCAGATCGAAGTAAACGACATCCATAGAAAGCATTTCACCACAGAGACACAGAGTTCACAGAGGAAAAATCCGCAGATTACGCAGATTTCGCTTTTGGTGTTGATTGAGTGGTCAGCTAAAGAGACCTGCCGCGTGATGAGGGTGTTATGAAATCGTAGTGACAGACGAGTTTGGAACGAAATCTGTGGAGTCTGCAAAATCGGCGGATTGTCCTCTCTGTGTGCTCCGTGTCTCTGTGGTGAATCCTGTTTTCTCAGAAGCTGCCGGCATCGAAGCGGTATAGGTTCTGCAGCCCGGTGATGCTGTATTCTTCGACCACTGTTCCGTCCGACAAGTAGACTTTCATGCCGCTGGGGCCATTCGCTTCCCATTTGACCTCATCGACACCTTTGGTCTTGGAAATTTGAAGGAGGGGCAGCCGGTCGCTGGTCGCCAGGTGGACGCCTTGATCGTCGGCGATCGCGCTTAACAAAAAGTTAGGTTGGCGCGTGTTTTCCAAGGGATTGTTCTCGGGATGGACTAACAATGGCGGCGAATCTGTCTTGGTGTCAGCTCGGACAACAGTTCCCGCGTGGACGTCGAAGAATTGATGAGGTACGAGGGAACGATCGAACCATTTCTCCCATACGGATTGCTGATCTTTAGCGGATTGAAAGTGCAACCCGATTACCCGATCACCTGGGTTTAGGTCGGCGTCCAGGAGCAGGTCGTTATTGCTTCTCGAGGCAGACAGTTGGCGAATTTTTGGCAGGCCATCCGGCAGGGTTAAATCCTTGCTGGTCTTAGCCGCGAGATCGATTTGCCTTAGCGAGGTCTTCGGTCCATTCCCGATCAGCAGCCAGATTTGTTCTCCGGTGCCAGCGCAAAGGTCAAGGAGCTCGCCCGGCTGATCCAGTTCGACCGGAACCAGATGATCACCTTCGGTGCGCCACAATTTCCCATTCGGGCTCGCGACAATCAGCGAAGTTCCTAAGAGAGCGCACCGATTGATGTCTGGTGTAGGCAGCGCAATGGTAGTTTTCTGGTCCGCTGTTTTGCATTGAATCTCCCGGTCGGTGACAACCGCCCAATTTGATCCCGAACGATCCGCATCGCGGACATTGGGGGTCGCATTGCTGTCAGTGACCGTTCCACTCGGTACCTCGATGCTGGCGACATGATCGGAGTAAATGGCCAAGAGGTTAGCTCCATCCGATTTGAGTCGAATGATCCCGGGGTCCGTTGAAAACCGCTGCGGTTTCATCGAAGCGGTATCGATGATCAAAATCTCCTGATGGCCGGTATCGACTAATACTGCCAGAGATCGTCCGCCGAGCAGGGCTGGCGAACTGATGGTTTTGACTCTGAGATTTTGCGCATCGTCCACCCAGTCATTCAGGTGGTAGGCAACGCCGGAAATGTTAACGTCCCCGATTAGCACGCCACGGGCGAAGTATTTTCCGGCGGAGACGGCCTTCCCCGTAACATCCGCGCCGTCCCAATCAACAAACAATCCATTCAGCCCGGACTTGAACGAATCGACCTCGGCTGCCTGTTTTAGCACCCGCACCAGTTTTCCGTGCGTATCGTAAACGCCGAGGCTGATCAGGCCTTCGACTGGAGGCGGGATAAACATCAACTGCTTACCCGTTTCCTCGTTTTCCTCAGTCCCTGCAAAAAGTCGCGGCGCGAACCACGATAAACTCAGTACAACGCAGACCCATACGGTGGGCAACTTCCGCCCGAGGATCCTCATAGATAATATTTCCACTGCAAGTCTGGGAACAGATTGTCACGCCATTCACAATTGGCCAGGAATTCTTCATCGATCACTCCTCCGAGAAGCTGATCATACATCCGGGTAAACCTCAGAATATGGGTCCGGGTTCTGGCGGCCGCATAGTCTTTTGCCGTTCCAGTCCTCATCAAGAATGCCCAATCACTCGATTGCGCCAGCAGTAGCTCCCGGCCCAATTGGCGTAAGACCCGTTCTTTCCATTTTGCCGGCGCTTTTTCAACGGCCTCGGCGCATTCGGTCATACGGCGGGCGGCCGCATGTAAATGGGGGTAGATCCAGCTGTTGCTCTCATCGAGCCAAACCTCCCAAAACCCGCGGTTCCCCCAACTCGACGGGCTTGGTGAGATGACCTGCAGAGTGTCATGTTTTTCTAAATAATCGCTCGGCGTGATCAATTCGAAGGTTTTCTGGTCGTACACCGCTTTCCGGATGAACAGGTTCAGAAATTGGGGCCCTTCAAACCACCAATGACCAAAGAGCTCGGCGTCAAAAGGAGAGACAATGATCGGTTTGATATTGGTGATGTTAGACAAGTGCTCGATCTGTTTTACCCGGCTGGCAACGAAATCGCCGGCGTGATGGTCGACCGCTCCGTGAGCCCAACCCGGCACGTAAGGTTGTTTGTTGACGGTACGCCCCGTGATCCGGTGATATTTGATACCGGTAAACTTTCTGTGGCCGTTCTCTGGCAGAAAAGGGCGCAGGTAATCAAGGTCGAGGTCAAAACCGATGTCTCGATAGAAATCCCGATAAGCCGGGTCCCCGGGATAGCCTTCTTGGGCGCTCCAGACTTGTTTGCTGGATTCTCTGTCTCGCCCGAAAACCGCTGGGCCGGCTTGAGTAAAGCAAGGAGCATAGATCGCGTACCGCGGACGCGGCGACCCGAACATCAGTCCGTGAGCGTCCAGGACAAACCATCGCAGCTCGGCCGCTTGCAGCATTTGGTCCAAACCCTGATGGTAGGCGCATTCCGGCAGCCAGATTCCTTTGGGGGCACGACCGAATGAGTTCTTGTATGCATCCCTCCCGATGGCGATCTGGGCCCAGACGCTCTTGGGATATCGCTCCATTAGCGGGAGAAATCCGTGAGTCGCAGCGCAAGCGATGATCTCGATGAAGCCGGCTTCCTGGAAGCGGCGAAAAGCGCCGACCAGATCGCATTTGAGATGGTCGGCGTAGATTTCCCGGCATTCGAGGAACCGGCTGTGATAGAAGCGAGCGAGATGATTGAAGTCGGGTTGGTTTTGGGTGCGATCGATTTCCGCTTTGGAGAGCGCGATGGCGCGGTTCAAGTATTTCAAATAGCGCTCCCGAAGCAGCGGATCATCCAGCATGGCGCAGAGCGTGGGCGTCATTGACATGGCCAAGCGGAAGCGAACGCCGTCCCGAACCAGTCCTTCGAAGACCTGCCAGAGGGGGATATAGGTCTCCGTAATGGCCTCGAAAAGCCAATCTTCCTCCAGGAAATCTGGATACTCCGGATGCCTTACGAAGGGGAGGTGGGCATGCAACAAGAGTGCGAAATAGCCTTTAGCCATAAGACTTGGGTTAAGGAGACGCCAATCGGAGGGAATGACAAATCACAAATGACAGATTGGAAAAGATAACGTTGAAGCGATCGGGGGGTAAGTTCCTCATTCCAAAAATTTCGACGTTTACCAGCAGAAAAAAGCTCCGTGGGAGCAAAATCTTTATAGCTGTCGGTCCCTGATCGGCGTCAAGCTCCGTAGGAGCGACATCGAGAAAAGATCCGACACCAAGCTCCTGATTAGATGCCGCTCCTGCGGAGCTGTCGAAATCTTTTAACGACGCAGCTATAAAGATTTCGCTCCTACGGAGCTAGCTCAATAAAAAAAAGCGCCCGGAGGTCCGGGCGCTTTCTGCAAATCGGCTTAACTCGGTAAGGTTTACAGATCGAAATACATGAAGAATTCGTACGGATGCGTACGGAGACGAAGCGCATCGTATTCCTTGCTCTTCATTTCGATCCAGTTAGAGATGAAGTCCTCGTTAAAGACGTCGCCTTTGAGTAGGAATTCATGGTCCGCTTTCAACGCCTCCAGCGCTCCCGCTAGTGAGTCTGGAACGCTCGGCACCTTCGCGAGTTCTTCCGGCGGAAGTTCGTAAAGGTTTTTATCCAGCGGGTCACCCGGATCGATGCGATTCTGGATACCATCCAGGCCAGCCAGGAGAAGCGCCGCGAACGCGATGTAAGGGTTGGCGGCGGGATCCGGAGTACGAAACTCGATTCGCTTGGCTTTCGGATTTGGAGAGTAAGTCGGGATACGAATAGCCGCGGACCGGTTCCGGGCAGAGTAAGCGAGGTTAACCGGAGCTTCGAAGCCGGGGACCAACCGCTTATAGCTGTTCGTGGTTGGGTTAGTAAATGCGGTCAACGCACGGGCGTGCTTCAGGATACCGCCAATGTAGAACAAAGCCATTTCGCTCAATCCCGCGTACTTATCACCGGCAAACAACGGTTTACCACCTTTCCAGAGGGATTGGTGCGTGTGCATCCCGGAGCCATTATCACCAAAGAGCGGTTTGGGCATGAACGTCACCACTTTGTTGTACTTCTTGGCGATGTTCTTGGTGATGTACTTGTAATACATCATGTGGTCACCCATCACTTTGAGAGGAGCAAACCGAATATCGATCTCGGCTTGGCCTGCGGTTGCGACCTCGTGGTGCTGCCGTTCGATGGGAATACCTGCTTTTTCCATCTCCAGACACATCTCGTTACGGATATCCTGCAGAGTGTCGGTAGGAGAAACCGGGAAGTAACCTTCCTTATGGCGGATCTTATGACCGAGGTTGGGAAACTCTTCTCTGCCTGAGTTCCAAATGCCTTCGACACTATCCAGAGAGTGAAACGATGAGTTCGCCGTATAGTCGTAGCGAACATCGTCGAAGATAAAAAACTCGGCTTCCGGGCCGAAAAACGCAGTATCGGCGATCCCGCTGTTCTTCAAATAGGCTTCCGCTTTCTCGGCCACACCTCGCGGGTCGCGATCGTAAGGTTCCCGAGTGATCGGGTCTTTGATCGTGCAAATGAAACTCAGCGTCGGCTCTGCATTGAAAACATCGACCCAAGCCGAATCCGCGTCAGGAATAACTAACATGTCGCTGGCGTTAATGACCTTCCAACCGCGAATGCTTGAACCATCGAAACCGAGTCCGTCCGTGAAGAGATCTTCGCTGTATTCAGTAAGAGTCGTGGTGAAGTGCTGCCAGGTGCCTAAGAGGTCTGCAAACTTGAAATCAATCAGTTTGATACCTTGATCCTTAATCAATTGTGTTACTTCCGCTGGAGTCATAGATGGTAGTTATCAGTTATTTGTATTTTGTATGCTTCTTTTTTGGAGGGGTTTGTTGCGAAACTGCATGTTGCGGAATGGGCGCGCAAGGATTTAGCAATTACAAAACCTTGCATGCAGCAAAAAGTATGCTCCTTTTCCTCGCCCGATACCTTATGCGTTGTTTCTGCTAGATTGTCTCCCCTTTTTGGTCGGCGAAATTGCCCTGGTTCAGAGCACCTTGATCACTAGCGCAGTTGTGTTATCGCTGCCTGCACTTTCTAATGACGCTTGAACCAAGCACTGGGCGACGTTTCGGTCCAGGCGCAGGGCTTCAGGAGCGCGCAGAATTTCTAGAATCTGGTCATTGTAGAGTCCTTCGACCAGACCATCGGTGCAGAGCAGAAAAAGATCACCATTTTCATAGGCGACGGCGCCCACCTGAGGATCAACAAATTGGTTGCCAGCGCCTAGAGCCTTCTGGAGCGCATTCCGGCGCGGATGAGTCCGAGCTTGGCGCTCGTTGATATCACCGTTGCGGTGGAGCCAGCCTACATGAGTATCATCGTGGCTGATCTGTCGTATCCCTCTTTCCTGAGCTGGCAAATAGTAAACGCGGCTGTCGCCGATATGCCCGAAATACATCCAACCGCGGGTGAACCAGCAAATACTCAGGGTTGCTCCCATGCCGAAGCACTCCGCATAACTCTCCCCAACCAGCGTCAACGATTGATGAATCTGATCAAAAAGAGTCGTAAAAACGTCGGCAAAATAAGTTTCGATGCCGACGGCGGATTGTTTGAACGATCGCTGGAGGAGATGGGTTACCCGATCCACGGTGATCCTGCTGGCGAACTCTCCGGCGGTGGCGCCGCCCATTCCATCGCTTACCGCGAAGGCGAGATCAGTGGTTTCGGTCGATGCTTCGCCGTGCCGTCCTAGATAATGGACCTCTCTGGGGTCAAGCTGCAAACCCAAGAATGAATCCTCGTTGTTCGAGCGAATCTTGCCGCGATCAGTAGCTCCCCACCATTGCAGGCGATGTGAAATCGATTCGTTGTTTGGACTATTGAGATGATCGTGATTCATTGGCAGCTTCTTCGAAGCCGGGAAGAATCGTCGCGAACTCGAAATCGATTACGCAAAAGCGTCCATCTGTTTGTCGATAGGTAACGTTGCGCATCTCAGCGTCCTCGTGGTGCACGCCGTACGGCTCCAATTCCGCAAAAATCTCAGCGGCACGCTGCTTATCCAAATGCTCGACTCGTGCACCGCAGTTCGTTGTGACGATTCGGAGCAGTTCCGGATTTGCTTCGAGTAACCTGGGCACGAAGTTACAATTTTTTTTCTCGAGATGACGGAGGACCCGGACTTCGTTGTTAAAGCGCTCTTGGGCGTCCGGGCCGTGAAAAGTCTTATAGACCCGCCCGTCGTAACTGAGACGGACGGTAGCCCTCAACGTATCTTTCACTTCCAGCATGCAGACCGCACAAAATGCGCCGCTAGGCTGCGGCGCACAAGTGCGGAAGGACTCGGCGAATCCGGCGGCACCGGATAATCCGTTCCCTCACGATGCCGATTAGCAAAATTTTGGCGGCCTGGCCCGACCTACTGCTTAGCGCCGTTGGGTTTCTGGACCGTTGCGATCGTCTGCAAAATGCGACTGGCGATCTTGTAGGGATCCCCGGCGGAGTTCGGACGCCGATCTTCAAGATAGCCCTTATAACCATTGTTTATGAAGCTATGCGGCACGCGCACGGACGCGCCTCGATTGGCCACGCCGTAATTGAATTTATCAATCGATTGTGTCTCGTGCAGACCGGTCAGACGCAGATGATTGTCCGGTCCATAGACCGCGATGTGTTCGTTCTTGTACTTGTCGAACGCCGCCATGAGCGCTTCGAAATATTCTTTACCACCAACCTCCCGCATGTATTTGGTCGAGAAATTGCAATGGAACCCGGAACCGTTCCAATCGCCCAGGATCGGCTTACAATGCAATTGAACTTCCACCTCGTAAGCTTCGCACAGGCGCGCCAACAGAAACCGGGCTACCCACACTTGATCCGCGGCAGTTTTGGAGCCTTTGCCGAAGATCTGGTATTCCCATTGGCCTTTGGCCACTTCGGCATTGATGCCCTCGTGGTTAATGCCGGCGGCAAGACAAAGATCGAGGTGAGTATCGACGATCTCACGCGCGATCTTGCCCACGTTTTTGTAACCGACGCCGGTGTAATATTCACCTTGTGGATCGGGAAACCCAGCTTTAGGGAAGCCAAGGGGTAGGCCGTCTTTCCACAAGAAATATTCTTGCTCGAAGCCGAACCAGGTATCCGGGTCATCCAGAATTGTCGCCCGGGCATTGGTTGAATGAGGAGTGCCGTCAGGGTGCAAAACTTCGTTCATCACAATCGCCGCGTTCACCCGGGTTTTGTCGGGATAAACGGCCACCGGCTTCAGCGCGCAGTCGGAACTATGTCCCTCGGCTTGCCTTGTAGAACTGCCATCGAATCCCCAATTTGGTATCTGCTCCAAAGTAGGAAAGGTTTCGAAGTCCTTAACTAAGGTCTTCCCGCGGATATTGGCAACCGGCGTATAGCCGTCCAGCCAGATGTATTCCAATTTATATTTCGCCATGATTTGAGTTCTAGAAAAGGCTAGCTCGCCTTCGAGAATTGGGTTGCAGGAGTACCTGTTAAATCGCTCGTTCTCCTCGCTCTTCCGTCCGAATACGGATCACTTCGAGGAGATCTTGCACAAAAATCTTCCCGTCGTCTTTTCGGTCCGTCCGCGCGCATTCCTTGATTGCAGCAATCGCTGAACCAAGCAGATCGTTTCTTACCACCAGCTCTACTTTT
>Ga0207067_10143_pt1 | contig 23964 bp, 32 predicted proteins | sample Alteio_BWMinCont_25_FD_153484 | JGI IMG/M metagenome (GOLD analysis project Ga0207067, IMG submission 153484) | Enriched cells from forest soil in Barre Woods Harvard Forest LTER site, Petersham, Massachusetts, United States -... | ecosystem: Environmental > Terrestrial > Soil > Temperate forest >...
CGGAAGCCGCTTCATGATTTCGACGTCATTTGTATCTTTCAACAATTCTTCGGCATTAAATGTTTGCATAGGCAGCGTTTATAAATTCAGGATAAAAATACTATTTCTTCGGACTTTTTAACTAAGCTTAAACTTCAGGTAACAGATTTTAAATCCTTTGCTCCTGAATAAAGCCTCATAAAAGGTTTGAATAGAGGCAGCGTCAATGTATTCATCTGAAACCTGCCCATACAGGTTATTGGTCGAACAAAGCAACGGATATTTACGGTCGGCAATCACTTCCATCGTATACTGCCAAAAAGGTTCGTTGTCCGTTTTGAGATGAATAACCCCGTTCTGCTTCATCAGGTTTTTATAACGGTCAAGAAAACGAACAGAAGTTAAACGTTTGCGTTCTCTTTTTTTTTGTGGCTGAGGATCCGGAAAAGTGATCCAAATCTCATCCACCTCATCCTTTGCAAAACACGCCTCAATAAAATCAATCCGGGTGCGTAAAAAAGCCACATTGGAAATCTTTTCATCCAAAGCCGTTTTTGCCCCTCTCCAGATACGATTACCTTTTATATCAATACCAATAAAGTTTTTATCGGGATATTTTTTTGCAAGTCCAACCGTATATTCCCCTTTTCCGCAGCCCAATTCCAATATAATTGGGTTGTTATTTTTGAAAGGCGTAGCCCTCCAATCCCCCTTTTGTTTCAAACCCTCCTTTATATCCTGAAAGCCAAACTCATAAACATTGGGAAACGAAGTTACCTCGGCAAAACGTTGACGTTTTCTCTTAGCCATTCAATTTCAGGATTTTTTCAAAGTAAAGGAGAATACCGAACCCACCCCCTCTGTGCTCATCACGCTGATTGTCTGATGATGCGCCTCCAGAATATGCTTCACGATGGCTAAACCCAGACCTGTTCCACCCTGCTCCCGTGAACGATGTTTATCTACTCTATAGAACCGTTCAAACAGCCGTGGCAAATGCTTTTCATTTATTCCCATTCCATTGTCGGAAATTTCAACCCGTATTTGATCCCCGATATCGGAAAACTTTAATTTGGTCTCACCATATTCTTTGCCATAAATGATTGAGTTTACGAGCAGATTCGTCAAAACCTGCTTAATCCTGAATTTATCAGCAAAAACAAAAATAGGTTTATCTTCCGGATTATTCTGACTGAAAATAATTCCTTTGGCAGTAGCCATCATTTCTTCGGCTTTTAATATCTCCTTCGTCAATGCGTTCAGATCAAATTTTTCGATATCCAGTTCCAGTTGACCGGATTCCAGCTGCGTAATTGCTTCGAGGTCATCTACGATACCTATCATACGTTCAACGCTGTTTTCAGCGCGCTGCAAATAATCCCTGTTGATTGTTTTGTCTTCAAGACCACCATCCAGCAATGTCAAGACATAACCCTGAATGTTAAATATTGGCGTCTTCAATTCATGTGATACATTCCCAAGGTATTCCTTCCGATACGTCTCCAGTTTTTTCAAACGGTCAACCTCCTCTTTGCGTTCCTCCGCCCAGACTTTAACTTCACGATTAATATCACCGATCACATCCTGGCTAAACTCCATCTCTTCCTCCACATTACCCGGCTCAAATAAGGGCCAGCTTCCTGTGGATGTTGGAGCCAGTCGTTGTGGAGCGCTGTCTGCCCTCTCCTTTGCCTGACTTACAGTGTCTGTTTTCCTATACTTGTTTATGTTCACGTACAGTTCTCTCAGTCTGCGATAGATCAAAATCCGGCCTGAAAAATAAACAATGACAAATGCGATGGAAAATACGATTCCTGAGAGAAACAACAATGACCGAATCACTAACTCAGGTCCAAAAAAATAAACGATTAAGAAAAAAATTCCGGAAATTAAAATTGATTCTGCCAGAGATTGAACAAGTGGAGAAAATTTATTCAAGCAAAAAAATTAAGGAATTTGCATTACAGGGGTACTCACAATATTGCTTTTATGTCCGGCCCTGTCATAGATAAAAATGTCATAGCGAAAGATTGGATACATAGGCTTCCCGCTACCGCTTATACTCGGCGGGCCAAACGGGCCGGACATCATAAAGTTAATCTCGCCATGGAGCGATTTATCCGGACCGGCTGGAGTCAGATTCGATATATGTTCATAGACCAATGTACTGTCTTTTGATTGAGGACTATAATAGCGCTTGAATTTCCCGTCTTTCGGATCCTGATAATAGTACAACATAATAAAATCGTAATAAGGCGGAGCCTGAACATTATAGGGCGCTGCAGAATCCATAACTGTACCTCCTCCCACATCTCCGTCACCATCCGTGAAGGAAATAGTTACGCTGGCCGTAGTATCCAGTACAACCCAATCCCAACTCTTAAATTCAATTGCAGGTATATTAGAAACACTCTGCACTTTCAGGCATCCGGATGCCCCGATTCCAATTAGCGCAACAAACAACAGTTGTAATTTTGTTTTCCACCTCATTTAAGTCCAAATTTACGATAATTTTGCTGCCAAAACAATTTGCATAACGTGAATACCGAGACCTTTACAGAGCGTTTATTTTCCATTACTTCTGGTGGTTCCTTCGATCATCTTGCCCTGGACATATTTCAGTATCAGGCACAACATAACCCTGTATACAGGACTTATATACAACATCTTGGCATCCTTACAGACTCCATAAAAAATGTATCCCAGATACCATTCTTGCCAATAGAATTTTTCAAAACACAGAAAGTAATTAGTGGCAACAGACCCGTTGAAATTCAGTTTTCAAGCAGTGGTACGACATCTGACAAACCCGCTCAACACCATCTAAGTGATCTGGCCTTATATGATGCAGTTTTTACGAGGGGATTTGAGCTCGCTTACGGCGCTCCGGATCAATATGTATTCCTTGCTTTACTTCCCTCCTATCTTGAGCGGACCGGCTCATCTCTTGTGTATATGGCGGATAAATTAATTCATTTAAGCAAAAATGCCAACAGTGGGTTTTACCTCGACAACCTGGATGAACTTATCTCAAAAATAGAAGAACAAGAGCAGGCCAGGCAAAGATATATTTTGCTGGGCGTCACTTATTCTATACTGGATCTGGCCAACCGCTACCTTCAAAAAAAACTTTCTCCACTTCAATGCGCTATCATCATGGAAACCGGAGGAATGAAGGGCAAAAGGAAGGAAATGATACGCCCGGAAGTGCATCAGTTGCTTCGTCAGGCATTTGGAATGAAAAATATACATTCCGAATATGGCATGACTGAACTATTATCACAAGCTTATTCCAAAGAAAATGGCCTGTTCTCCTGCCCACCCTGGATGCGTGTTTCTATCCGGGACACAAACGATCCATTTAAGTCACTGGGTGCTAACAGAACAGGTGGTATCAATGTAATCGATCTCGCCAATATTTATTCCTGTTCTTTTCTGGCTACCCAGGATCTGGGAAAAATGGTTGAAGAAAACGAATTTGAAGTGTTGGGTCGCTTTGATGGAAGTGATCAGAGAGGGTGTAATCTGCTGATCTAAACACGCTCCTGTTCAAAACTTCAATTAAAGCGGGTATTAGTTAGTCCGTGCGGAATTACTTTTACAGAGATGTTAAAAAAAATAATTCCCTATATTAAAAACAAGTACTCCCTGACGCTTATTGCTTTTGCCATATGGATTTCGTTTTTTGATAAAAATGATTTGGTTTCTCAAATGGATCTTCGCAAGGAAGTAAAGAAACTGGAAACCGAGCGGCTATATTTCGTTACAGAGATAAATAAAAACAAAGTGGACCTGAAAGAATTAAAGACAAATCCTAAGAATCTTGAAAAATTTGCCAGGGAAAAATATCTGATGAAAAAGGATAATGAAGATGTATTTGTCCTTATTGAGAAGCAATAAAAAAAACCGCTTTTCTAATTTACCAGATTCTGAAGGTTTTTTTACCAGCTGCCTCCAGATCCTCCGCCTCCAAAACTTCCTCCCCCAAACCCTCCAAATCCTCCTCCTCCGGAAGAACCACCACCACCAAAGCCGCCGCCCAACAAAGATCCTGCTCCATACAGCATACCTGCTCTGCCAATAGACATCCCTCCTCCACCTCTCGGCAGTATGGCTATAATAACAAAAATGATAATGAAAATAATAAAAAGCCAGTTGTTTCCATGTGCATTTCTCTTTTGATAGTCCTTGGAATTAAATTCTCCCTTTGCAAGACTCATCAACACATCCGTAGCAGCATTCAGACCACCATAGAAATCCTTGTTCTTAAAATGAGGAAGAATCTCCTGTTCAGTAATGTGATTCGTGGTAATATCCGGAATAGCACCTTCCAGGCCATAACCTACCGCTATAAATATTTTACGATCACCCCTCCCACCACTTGGTTTAATCAGAATGACAATCCCATTGCGCTTGTCCTTTTTTCCAACCCCCCACTTATCGCCAATGCGTGTAGCATATTCCTCAGGTTCCAAACCCTGCAAGTCATCCACTATTATAATAGCAATTTGATTGGATGTACTCTGGCTAAAATGCAACAACTTCTGTTCCAGATTATTTTGTTCCTCAGAAGATAAAAAATCCGGAAACTCTTTGGAGAGATTGTTTACAAGCCTTGGCGGATTGGGCCTTTCAGGCAGGTTGTCCTTGTCAACAGCAAATAGCGCTATAGAGGAAAACAGAACTAGAAAGAAAGAGCATAAAACTATTTTCATCTTGCTAAAAAACAGTTAATTAAAGAATAGCGGAGCGAACCGTCCGGGAATTGCATACTAACCAAAGGATACCTCATCTTTCAATTCATTTACATCATCGCGCTGGTGTGGAAAGTGGATTTTCAATTGCTCCCCTGTCTTCAACAGTCCTTCGCACAATGCTTCGGTGAATTTACCTTCTTTGAACTGTTGCTGCATTCCTGATTTAATACTCACCCAAAACGCATCCTGAACAGCCTTATGAATTCCAGCATCTCCCAGAATAGCAAATTTCCTGTCCTGGACCGCAAGATAAAATAAAACCCCGTTCCTGAGTTTCGTTTTATGCATCTTCAGCTTCGAAAATACCTTTGTTGCTCTTTCCATAACATCACCTTTGCAATGGTCCTCAATGTGAACCCGTATTTCGCCGGAAGTATCAGCTTCGGCATGAATAATTGCCTGCTTTATTACTTCCTGTTGCTGAACGGAAAAGAATTCTCTGGCGGTATGATTAGCCATCTTCCTGGTTTATTTAGTACTTACGGTATAAATTAGGCTATGGCTTTTCAAGTCCAAGCCTACTTAATATCAAATTTTACCTGTGGAGCTTTCTCCGCACCGGCATCAGCTTCAAAATATCCGCGTTTTTGAATGCCAAACATTCCGGCCCATATATTTCGCGGGAAAACCCGGACATAACTGTTTAGCTCTTTAACTGCATCATTAAACTTACGCCTTTCTTCTGCAATACGGTTTTCCGTACCTTCCAGTTGTTTTTGCAAGTCCATGAAATTCTGGTTCGCCTTTAAATCAGGGTAATTTTCTGCAACAGCCAGCAGCCGTCCCAATGAGGAAGTTACAGCTCCCTGAGCTGCCTGATAATTGCGCATAGTTTCCGGAGTCAGTTTGGAAGGGTCAATCATTACCTTGGTTGCGTTTGCACGGGCTTCAACTACCGCCTGCAAAGTCGATTTTTCAAAATTGGCGTATCCCTGAACTGTTTGCACAAGATTTGGTATAAGATCCGAACGGCGCTGATAAACCACCTCCACATCATGCCATTTTCCGTTTACTTCCTCGTCCATGCGCTGCATGGTGTTATAACTTCCGCAACCATTAAATCCAATAAGCAGGACTATAAATCCTATTATTCCCAGTGTGATCAGACTCTTGTTCATGTTATTGTTTTTAAAATGTTATTTTATTATTCTATTCTTCTAAAGAATAATGTCCTGTATTATGGTTGATATCCCATTAGTCCATATTCTATAAAACGATTACTCAATTAATTCTATACTTCTTTTGATAAACTTCGTTAATTCCTCTCCTTTCAAGAGGTTTTGAGAAAGAAGCGCAAGATCTGCAGCCTGCTTGGTCAGTTGTTCCTGTTTGCCACTATCACTTTCAGCAATAATTTTACTGATCAGCGGATGATTTGAATTAACAACAAGATTGTACATATCTGGCGGAGTACCCATAAATCCCATACCCCCTCCACCTCCCATAGCGCTCATGTCTTTCATACGGCGCATGAATTCAGGTTGTGTAATCAGAATCGGGCTGTCCTTTTCACTCAGGCTTTCAAATACAACTGTAAATTTTTCCTTGGGAATAACTTTCTCAACGATAGGCTTGAATGTATTCTGCTGTTGTTCGGATAACTTTGAAGGCTGGGACTCCTCCTTTTTGATAAGCTTATCAATCGTATCTGCATCGACCCTTACAAAACTCGCATTCTCCAGTTTTGTTTCAATAAAATTGATAAAATGCGAATCTATTGGCGTATCCAATACCAGCACTTCATACCCCCTGCTTTTGGCCGTTTCAATGTAGCTGTGCTGCTCAGTAATATTGGTTGTATATAAATAAATCAACCGCTTTTCCTTGTCCGTTTGCAGAGGTTTTATCTTTTCAGCATATTCTTCTAATGTATACAGTATATTATCGGTTGTTTTGAACAAGGCAAACTTCTGAGCGCGTTCATTAAACTTCTCATCCGATAACATACCATATTCAATAAATACCTTAATATCTTCCCATTTGGATTCAAAATCCTTCCTATCCTTTTTAAACAGTTCCTCCAGTTTATCAGCCACTTTCTTCGTAATGTGGGAACTTATCTTTTTAACATTGGCATCACTTTGCAAATAACTTCTGGAGACGTTCAAAGGGATATCCGGCGAATCAAGCACTCCCCTTAATAACATTAAGAAGTCCGGCACAATGTTTTCAACAGAATCCGTAATAAATACCTGGCGGGAGTATAACTGAATTTTATCCTTTTGAACCTCTATCCGCTGCTTTATCCTGGGAAAATAAAGTATACCCGTCAGATTAAAAGGATAATCCACGTTCAGATGGATATGAAACAAGGGTTCCTCAAAAGAATACGGATAAAGTTCCTTGTAAAAATTCTTATAATCCTCATCCGTAAGTGAAGCCGGAGCCTTGGTCCATGCTGGATGCGTATTATTTATTATCTTATCCTCAAACTTGATTTCAACAGGCAGAAACTTACAATACTTCGTTAACAGAGTCTGTATCCTGGCAGGTTCCAGGAACTCATCTGAATCATCTGCAATGTGAAGAATGATATCCGTTCCCCGCTCTTTTCTTTTATGCTCCTCTAATTGATAATCCGGACTGCCATCACATTCCCAGCGCACAGCTTTTCCTTCTTTATAACTTTTAGTAATAATCTCCACTTTTGAAGATACCATGAAGGAAGAATAAAAACCCAATCCAAAGTGACCAATGATGTTGTTCACATCCGTTTTGTCCTTATACTTATTGACAAACTCTTCAGCACCTGAAAATGCCACCTCATTAATATATTGTTCCACCTCTTCTCCTGTCATGCCAAGACCTTTGTCCTTTATGCTTATCGTCTTCTTTTTTTTGTCTACCAAAATTTCAATGGCAGTTTCTCCTACCTCCCCCTTGTACTCGCCTATTTTTGCAAGGGCATTCAACTTTTGAGTTGCATCAACAGCATTTGAAACCAATTCACGTAAAAAAATTTCATGATCCGAGTACAGAAATTTTTTGATGATTGGAAAAATGTTCTCGGTTTGTACGTTAATCTTTCCTGTTTTCATTATTCAACTATGTTAACTGTTTATAAAAACTAGCATTGCACATGCAAGCACCGGTCATATGACAAACTGCGTGCCATCGGCAAATAACTGCCAAACTGCCTTAATTACGCAAGTCTATATTCCAGTCATTTTCATGCGTTTTTAAGCAAATTTGAGACTTTTAGAAGCAGGATATAGCGATAATTATTCAGGAAAAGTATAAAAATTCAGTGTAAACACCACCTGTTAAAATGTCAGGTGGTGTTTATTATACGCTTTCGAGCAGATTTGAATTCATTCCATGTTTTCTTAAGCAGTATGATTGCAAAGTAGTGATTATTGCTATATTTGGTCAAAAACTAACAAAATGCCTGTTAAATTTGACAAATTGCAGTCTCCACTTTCGTGGTATTCGCTGACATATCAATCTAATGATATCCTCAATGTTCGACTTACCCATGAGCAGCATTGTCTAATAAAGCCTATGATTACGAAAATTTTATTTGAAGAAATTGGAGCATCTGATTTCCAAAGTCATATACACGGAACTATAATTTTTTCTGTAACCAATGCACCGCTTGAAAAATTTGATTTGATTGTGGCTGAATTAACAAGGCCGATATTGACTAATGCTCCGCCATTGCTTTTTTCTTTATGTTTAATTGCCCATGGAAACGACCCTGTTTTACAATATATGCATATTAATGGTAGTGATACATTGAATGCCCATTACCTAAATTTAATTAGGGATTTTTACCCACGCAAACCAATCTTAACTCTAAAGAAGCCGCCGCAAAGATGATTCGAGGTTTATTCGTCATCTGAAATAGACTTTATCCCATAAGACCAACCGTATTTCCATTTGTTTTTTACGGTGATTAATAAACATTTGAAGTCGGTTTTTAACCAATTCCATCGGAGATATAATGGAATGTTGGGAGAGTACCACCTGTAGCTTATTTCTTCAATCATGTTCATAAATAGATTCGGATTTTAAAATCCCGCCCTAAGTTCCGGGTAGCGTCAATTGTTCCATCCCTTTTAGAGATGAAAAAACAGTTTCCCAAAATTTCACTTTATATTATTTTTTCATAGGCGATATCTGTGTTAAAGAATTTATATACTCCATTTGCTAATTCACACGCTACGTTAATAAAAATGAATTGAAAACTTTTTAGTCGGGCATTTAGCCGAAGTTCTGGAATGTGCTTTTTAAATACCTTCATTGCTCCACGGAATATGTTATTGGCAAGTGATGCCGCAATCAGGAAGACGGTATTCTCATTCATGTTCATAAATGGTGGCAGCCGCCAACCAAAATCATTTTTCATGAAATCAAATTTTCTTTCGGCATTGCCTCTCTTGTTATAGTCGTAAATTATTTCTTCTGGCGGTTTGTCGAAGTCGTTTGTAATAATAACCTTATAATTATAGCCCTTATGTTCTTTCCACAAGCCTTCTGGGTATTTCGTGTGGCCCTTTAAAAGCCCTTTTTTGTCAAGGTCTCTTAATTTGATTTCTACATCTCTTTTTCTGTCACTTTCTCCTATATCCTCAATAAATTTCTTGTTTACGCCAATAAGTTCTCTTGCGGCAACGATTCTATATACGCCATAGATATCGGTCATACGATAGCGAATTTCCCCGATTTCACACGGACGGATATGATACGCTGTTTTAAGCTCTGTCTGCTTCCAGTCCTTATAGGTTTCAAGTTGATGCATCATTGTCTTAAAGTACCGGCTGACTCTGGCCCGTATTATAAATTTTATTCCCCTCTTATCAAGCATCTCAATTATGCTCCTGTTGTAACCAGCTCCATCACTAACAACTTTTCCTACTTTGATTTTATTTTCTTCCAGTATATCTATGCACTGTTCCAAACACTCTTTAAGCCGGAAATCTGGGCTTGCATTTCCGCTCCGGAGACTTATGTTTACAGGCAAATCGCCAATCAGACAAACCAAAGGAGAAAACCCACATTTTGAATGATGGCCTGAATAATTTGAACCAGCACAGTCAGTTTCAAGGAAGGTAGCATCAATGTCAATTGTGTATTTTACGCCTTCTTCCAAAATTCCCATACGCTTTGTGGCTTTCACGAGCATCCTGTTTAAAATAATGTTGTCATCATAAGATGTAGTGACGGCTTTGGCTGTATAATCTTTTGATGTGGTTTCATGTTTAAATATTTCAGATGCCAGTTTTTTCATGACTCTGCCAAGTGTATCGTGACTTGGAAGTTTTAATCCTGGAATAATCGCTAACTTCTTTTTAAGTTTTGTGATGTGGTCTAATCTTGAGCCTCCACAGAGAGCAGTTAGTATCCATGCAATAAATACATCCTCATATCCAAATTTTGATTGCTCAACTCTTTTTCCAAGGCAGCCGCGAATGACCTGCGGTATTCCGAAATCCTTTATTTTTTTAAGGATGGGAACCACACCTCCATGGGGAGACACATTTCTATTTGAGCGTACCGCTTTCACAATTCTTTCTACCTGTTTTAGATTTGGTCGACTTGTAAACTAAAAGGTCTTTTTCTTCAAAAGCAATACATGTTGTTAACTTTCTGGAAATGTTGTCAACCTTTTTGGGAACAAATTCTATTGCCGTACTTAGTTGTACATCCCATGATAGTGATGATGGAGAAGAATTTTCCGCCATAGGCATTCGGGAACTTGGCTCTTATTCCGGTTCTCTGTATCACGGAGCCACAGGTAGGAGAGTTCATCGTTTAACACTTTAAAGCCGTCTTCATCTATGTAATGATGCCCAGGAAGGCTCATAAAGTCGTTCAGACAATTAACGATGTAGTCGTCAAAGTTTATAGGTTTCAGTTCTGTTTGTTTATTATTCTTGTCCATATTTTCCGTGTCCATGTTTTCCAGTTTTTAAAATGTTATTTTATTTTAACAAGGAAGCAGAACAGGAAATCCCCACTCCCTGTTTGCTTCTTGAAATAACCTGCGATTTTGCCGGTTTATTGGCACTCCCAGCAATGCAGAGTTATCCCACGAATCGTTATGATTCCTTGGTTGCTGCATTGAAGGTTAATTAAATTGCTTTGCGAAATTCAAGCATTGGTATTTCGGGAATTGCTGTCCCAGCAATGCCTCGCACGGAGCCATAGAAATTGATACTATTTGAAAGTATCTGCTCCAAAACTTTTTCTCTTTGCTTCCACAGAAGCTGCATTTTCAGCTTTTCGCTCTGATGCGACTCCTGAATGGTTTTGAACCCGGAAATCATGGCTTCAAACACATTTTTGAATTCTTCGCTGGTCAGGTAGTTATAGAGCAGCTCCATTTTTGTTTCTTTGCCTTGCTTCGTTACAGCGACTGACTGCAATTTAAGGAGTCCATACCGAAGGACAAGGGATAGTTCTTTGACATCATCAAATCCGCACACCCAAACACCTTCAACTATCCCATACCGCTCAATACCTTTTGGCAAAGCATTGGTGACAAGTACCAAGACATCAGCTTTCGCATTGAGATTGTCCTGTTTAAATTTCGTAATCCAATCGTTGCTCCAGCTTTTCGTCCTTTTAGATTCATAATAAATGCTCCCACAAATTGCACCACTATTCGTCTTCACAATTTGCAGGATGTCGGCGGCATTTGCTCCTTTCCTTGATTGGGAGATGGTATCATGAGGATGAAAGTCTGTCAGCAGTTCAAGTATTTCAAGCTCCTGAACTTCTCCTTGCAGTTGCATACTGCCTTGTTCAGCCTTACGCTTCGCCTCATCCAGTTTTACCTTGAGGTCTTCAATAATTTTCTCTCTTTCACGCAGTTTCAAAAAACTTTCTTGTTGAACCTGCTCCTTGATGGTTGCACGGGCTTTTTCCAGACGTTCTGTAAGTTCTTTCTCCTTTTCAAGGACTATGCGGGTCTCGGACTCTTCCATCTCACGCTTGAGCCTTTCTAATTGGGCTTTTGTACCATTCAGTTCCTTTATTTGAGACGATTTTTTCAGAAGTTCTGTTTCGAGTTCGTGAAGTTGCCGGCTTTTCTCTTCATTGATTTGCTTACGGATAGTCACTTTAAAAGCTTCCTCCTTGGATTGCAACAAATTGTTGACCTTAGAATTCACAAGCTCATCAACCGCTTTCTTTTCTTTTGAGAGTTGTTTTGTTTGCCTGTTAAACTCTTCTTGTTGCTGGCTCAGCTCTATTTCTCTTTCACGGAGTTCAATTTCGAGGTCTTTCCTAATGGACTTTTCAAATTGAGCAACCATCAGCTCGTCAACATTAATCAAGCTCTTGCAGCTTGGGCATTTCATTTCAACATTAGTTTTCATTGGCACTTTGTTTTTATTGTTACGCTCACCCACTATGAATGAACGGTAATCAAAAAATGATACTGTGTGTTGCCTCAATCTGCCAGTGCCAGGCGAGAGGGGTTAATCGGGGATATAAAGCCTAAAATGTGCTTCATATGGACTTATACGCTAAATACGACATATATGTTACATTAATTTCAATATATTTTGTATATTTAAGTTCAAATAACTGATTATCAATACAATAAATTTCAGCAATTATGGATGATAAAGCCTATTTAGTGGCCCTTGGAGCCAAGATAATGGCTCTCAGAAAGGCAAAAGGGCTTACCCAAGCTGAATTAGCACACCTCTTGGGAGCGAATCATCCGCAGGAAATAGGAAGAATTGAGGCTGGCACAGTCAATAGCACAATCAACATGCTCAGAAAGATAGCCAAAGAATTGGATGTTAAGGTTGGGGAATTGGTGGAAATTAACTGAATTTCATTTTTTTGAGCATATTTATCTAACATGAATACCTCCGGCAGAACTCTCCAAAAAAAATACATTTTCAAGTTTAAAATACCTGATGAGAAGGATTTGCCAAAAAAAATTAGCGACGAACTACTTGAAGTGATGTATCGAATAGATGAGTTTTCTTGGCATCTTGTAAATGAAGGTATTATAGATAAAGAGATAGCAGAAATGGGAGAAAAAAGTGAAGCTGAATTTTTAATTACCGAATATGAAAAAAACAACATAGTTGGTTCCCCACTATTTGATGAAATAATAAAATCAGATAACTTCAAAAATATAGTCAGAAAGAAAACCGATTATTTGTGGTTATTTATTGCTGGTCGGGAAGACCAATCTCCATAATTCTAATTGTAAGCCAAGAAGAAGATTTCGTTCTTCTTTTTAAAATTACTTCTGTAACATTTCTATTGTTATTTAAATGATGTGTAAAGTGTTCTATGAATATATGTTCCCATGCATTAGCTCTAAATTCATTTGGCAAATCAAAATGTCGAACTAAGGCATTAAAAATTAGATGACCTGCGTTCCATTCATCTCCATCATTACAAGATTCTATGCATATACGTATATTATTAGCATCTGCTAAAAATACATTATAAATAAAATTGTGTATTTGAGCCCTTGTCGGAAACATTACAAATCAAAACTAACAAAAACTCTATCATTTTTTATTTTTAGTTAATTCAAAATATTGTCATATTAAAATCAACCTTTTCAGGAAACTATTGCAGAACAATCTTCCTGATATCAATCGTATTCCCGCTACCGTCAATCAAATTCACAAAATAAACTCCTTTGCCTGTCCAGGTTGAAAGACTAATAACAAATTGCTTTTGGGTAATCAGGCTGCTGAATTCGGTTTGACCCAAGGTATTCGTAATTTTTATCGTATAGCCTGTTAATCCTGAAAAATTGTTGCCGTTATCAATTGTGATTTGGCTGTTTGCCGGATTTGGATAGATTTTGATGCTGTTTGCGAATGTAACCGGGTTGAAGCCTGTCATAGTTGTATTTATCACAAGAGTATCCGTTACAGTGATGTTTTGGGAACAAATTGCTTCGTTATAAATGGCGTTGACCTCCCCAGAAGTTATTGCACGATTGTAAATTCGGATGTCATCTATCACACCATTAAAGAATTCATATATAGAGGAAAGCCTGCCTCTACCAATAAATATGTCCTGCGTATTGCTGAAATTGTAGGTGGAAAAACTTTGCTGTTGCAGGGCTCCATTAAAATAAATCCTTACGCTATCATCCAATCCCCATGTTCCGACAATGCTATACCAGTTTCCTGTTGAAAAGGTGGATGTGGATTGAGACGCTACTCCTGAAAGATAACTACCCGAAGTTGCCCAGAAATCCTGACCATTACCTTTCGCTCTTACGCTTGTCCTGAATCCGTTTCCACTACTGGTCATTTCATCTACTACTGATGAATTGGTATCCTTTGCGACATTTATCCAGGCACAGAATGAAATTCCTCCTGAAAAGTTTATTGTTGAAGAAGCTGTTCCACAGTCTATGTAATTTGTTGTGCCGTTGAACTGATAGGCTGAATTCGGGTTTCCGAATCGGTCTGCAGTAAGCGTAGCGCCATTCACAGTGCCGTTCACATTATTACCGCTCTGGTCGTTTGCATTGCCGTTGAAAGGATAGTAGGCTACAAGCCCTTTGGTCGGGATTTGCGCTGTGACAACTGAAGTTATAAGGATTGCACTGACGAATAAAGAATTTAGAGTTTTCATGGTTTCTAATTTTTGGTTTACTTTTTATTTCCGGCTGCAATATATAACTATTCTTGGTATGCTAACCGATTGGATAGCACATTTTATTACAAAAAGGTGCTATTTGGTACTGGTCAAAAGCCGGCAAATGGACGAAAAGGAAAAGAAGGAAAGATTAAAACTTCAAAAGCGCTTCGGAGAGCACCTGATAAAACTTAGGAAAGCGGAAGACATTACTCCTGCAGAGCTGGCAAGACGTTGTTTTATGGAGCGGTCAAATATTGCAAGGCTGGAAACCGGGCGGACTAATCCTTCATTGTTTGTCCTGAAAAAGCTGGCTGCCGGGTTGGGGGTTGAGATGGATGAGCTTTTACAGGGATTTAGATAAAATTCCTTGTTTTCTAATTAACTTGTCTTTTCAAGGCAAGAAATAATTTTATCCTCGAATTTAAAATCAGAGTCAAAAATATTTTTTGATTGTTTTCGTTTTATTTTAATTTCATAAAAATCTACGAAGGTCAAATTCGGCATATTTGGTATTACCAAATCATCAAAATACCCAGTAAATTCCTCTTCATCATTTGAGCCAAAGGTAAAGTGTCCGGTCTTGCAATTAAGAGCAGTAAATTTTCCAATTTTATTAATATCAGTTAATTCATTTATGGTAGTTCCCGATAGCGTATTCATTATTTCATTTGCTTTTACTAAATCAATGTTCTCTTTCCATTTGGACTCGGATATCGGATTATAATAATGGAAATCCACATTAAGATTGCATTTAATAATATGTTCAGCGAACGCATTCAATTTGTTAAAAACATTGTGATTGTATTTATCTTTAATGGCCAGCATACTTTCCTTACTCTGTGCTTTTGAAATAACTTCAATTACATCATGAAAAATCTTTTCGCCAGACGAAATGAAATTTGAATCACTTACTTCTGGAAAAAAATTCATAATGGGGACATTCCTTTTAGGTTTAATATAAACCGAAAAGGAAGCAGCTCTGTTTAATACAACTTCTGTATAAGCTATTCCATCATAATTAAATTTTTCTGTCGCATTGGTTATTTTCTTTGTTCTATCTTTTCCTTTTGTATAATCATTCGCTACTTCATGATATAAGCCATCAAGATTAACCAATACATTACCCAAAACATTGGTTTGAGCTCTGCCATGATTAATATAATCGCCATTATTTAAATGAATATGAAATAGTTCTGTTTTATGAATTTTTGAATATGCTTCAATATGGTTGTCAGATGCTACCACAGACAAATGGGTCACTATCTCCACTTTACGCTCTGATAGTTTGAAATGTTTAATGACATCTGATATGTCTTCCGATTCTTCCTTAGTAAAATAACTGTTCGAAGACGGGAGGTAACTGGGCAAAATATTATTAACATTTAATAAATAAATATTTGTCGGGTTTTCTATACTTCCAGTAAATAAAAAAGTTACATCTTCCTCGGCATTCATTATTAAATCAAAATGCGATAATCCTTTATCTAAATATTTTTTTAAATTATCGCACGATGTTTTATAGATATAATAAATGTTCGACTTCGTTTCATTGCGAAAATCTGCCCATTCAACAATAAAAGGTGTATTTAGTTTGTCAGTATAAATCATTGTAGAAGGATACTCCTTAAACAAAAGATTGCCGACAAAAGATAAATCGCTGTAAGGAAATTTAGTTATAGGTATTCCTTCTTTCATTAAATTGGCTTATAAACCTGAGATATGATTTTAAATTTCTTTGCCAAATCAATACCGTCATATTCAAGGTGTTCAAAATGGCCTTTATTATTAGGCTCACCATTAAGTCCATCTTTTTTTTCGATATTCCCTTCGGCGACATGTGTCCCAAATACCAAGTTTAAATTTGGTTTGTCATCAAGGTAAAATCTGAGTCTATCTTCAGCCTGCTTTTGAGTTATGAAAAGAGAAAGAGACCATCCTTCACATTTTTTCATTACATGTTCCTTTCGAGGGTTATTTGGGTCTGCGGCTCTTGGAAGAAAATTTCGCACATTGGTTATTTCTGAAAATGTCCACCTATAAGCAGGGGCAATATCCATTTCTTTATAGTTTTCTGTACAGGTTTTTCCAGTCTCAGCAACTTCCTTAGCATATTTGAGCGTTATCTGTGGTTTGGATTCTTTAGGAACTTCCGGAATAATAGGATTTTTAGCCATTCAATAATAACTTGATTTTATAAATATATAGGAAAAATGCCGGATTAGGAATAATAAACAGGTAAAACGAAAATATGAGCAAGAGATTTATAAAGCGATAACATTCTCAATCTATTTCCTGTCTTTTGTTCCTTTGATGTATCCTGAATTGTAGCCCATTTTATAGGCAATGTATAATGGAAGAAGAAAGACTATAAGGACAATTGTCATTTCAGGGCCGCCTAATCCAAATACGCCAAGTAATGTAGGTAGTAGTGTCATGTTTTTTTGATAAATGTAAAACATTTTGCTAAGCTGGCAAATAAAAAATCTGTTTTCATCACTTGCTTTTGAAAAATACAAAATTTATATAAACCTTACATATGTGAGGTTTCAAGACATTTTGTGGTTGCAAATCTGATTTATATAGTCGAAGTTTGATGAAACCTAAAAATCCATATGAGAAAGCATTTCCAAATTATTTATGTATTGACATTATTTTGTTTTGCAAAGATGCACACAGCTAATGCTGGCAATACACCCGTTGCAGCAGACTCGGATGTTTCAACTGTTCACGTCAGCGTTAATGGAAATCCCAATGTAATATTTATATCAGGAGCCGGCAAAGAGCAATTTCTTGGTGTAAGTGTTTTACCTGAATTAGAATATTGCAAAGACCTAAAATGTGGAAATGACATGTCAATTTACGCTTCGCTTTTTTGGGCTGGTTCGACATCCTTAGTATCAGCAACCAATGTTTCGGGAAGTTCAAATGTAAGTACACCAGCAGTTCAAGTAAGTGATACAAAACAAACAAATTGGGCAGTAGCTGTGGGTTTAGAATGGAAACCTACAAGCAGCAGTTTGAAAGCTACTCCAGCAATACAGGCGTTGGATATTGGGATTGGATATGCCAATTTTGATGTCGGCAGTGGCAACTACCAAAATGGACTTATGTTCACTTTTGGTTTCAAAGTAAAAGCTGTTTCTTTTAACTTTAAATAATTCTCCCTGCTATTTCCAAAAACATTTTCAAAATGGAAGAGAAATACAATACGAATCTTGCATCTGAATTTTATGTTATGTCAATTCTTTACAGGAAAGGGGTAGATGCATACCTTACTTTTGGCAACAAAAAGGGTGTAGATATTTTAATTAAAAACATCTTGGGAAATACCTTAAAAATTGAGGTGAAAGGAGTGAATAGTAAATCTAATGACTGGCCACTATCATCAAATGAACTTATAAGTTCAAAAGATTTATTTTTTATTTTGATTAGCTATGAAAGTAAAATACATGACCTGACATTTGCTCCAAGGATTTGGATTATTCCTTCAGCGGTGCTGAAAGCAAAATGTAAGCATTCTCCTTTAAAATCTGGAAAAAAAATGAGTTATATGTCTCACAAAGTTGTTCGTGAAAAGTTTATGGAATATGAAAATAATTGGAGTCTTCTCGAAAAATAAAATTCAATGAATGTAAAATCGAAAATGCTTTTTGTACTTATTGGTAATCCTGGAACTGGTAAAACAGTCCTGCAAAAAATATTGATTGAAAAAATATGCCAAGACAGGTATAGATATGGACGATTACCAGTTAATCAAATTTATAATATTGCACATCCAGAGATTAAACGTAAATATATCAACATTTCAATTGGTAATAGGAGCTATCAAGAAAAGCCGGAATACATTTCTGTTGAAAATTATTTTCAACATCATTTCCAGCAAGCAGATATAGCCTTTATTTCTTCCCACCTTTTTGAAGCCGATGTTGCCCAAATTATTGAACATGGACACAGGTTATTTTATAATGTCTATGGGATTTTCTGGTCTAACTCAATTATAGTAAATCATCCTGAAAATTCGCAAATTTCGGCACTTAATTGGGATGAAAGGCTCATTATTGAAAATCCTGCCCCCGCTGCGGATGAGGCCACGATAGATTGGCAACTCAATTTAATTGCTGAAAATCTCGTCACTTTCATAGTGAATAGAACGAGTATTTCTTGAATACTGAACCAAATTTACTATCCTTTTCCTTTGCCGAATAAATCTTTCCCAGTTTTTAGAACCTCCAAAACATCTTTACTAATTAGCTTCATGTCATCCTCCTTACTCAGTAATCCAGTACTACCAAATTCAATAATTATTGATAATAATTGATTAAATACTGCTCCCTGTTTTTTTACATCAGGAGCAGCTATCACTAAGCTTGGCAATGATTCAATTACAACAAATTTATGTTTATACTTTTCAAAAATATAAAGTGAAGACCGTAACATTTTTAAACAGAAAGACATTAAAGAAAATATCGCAGTAATTATTACAACTCTAAGTGTAATTGTAAAAAACAACTTTAACCCTTCACCTTCATCAGCAGGAAAAGTATTCCATAGCCATCCTAACCACAAACTCGCCCCTATTATGATAAGTATACAAACAGATGCCCATATTTTCAATGCCAAAAAACTGTTTTCTTTTTCTTCTTTAATAATAACTCTTGCATTTTTAACTGCTGCATAAAGTTTATTTAGTTCTTCCGTTTTATCATTGCCAGAACCACCAGGCCCAGGCCCTGGTGAAGATGGAGTAATTGGTGGAACGACTGGTGGAGTAACAGGTGGAGTAACGGGAGGCGTGACAGACGGATTGGGACGCATATTTTATTTATTTATGGTATTACTTGCCAAATATAAAAAGTCACCTCTCTTATGTCGTCTTTAATATTGGCTACAGTTTTTAAAGCATGATAAAGTTGAATTTCTTTTTTTGCGGATTCAATTAATTGAAGGCCTTGATTCTGAACGACTCCAAACCAATTGTTATAAGTAATTTCTACATTAAGTCCGATTACCTTTGTCTTACTTCCCAAAGGATTCATCTCAGGCACATCCTTTCCGAAAATCAACTTAAAAGTCCAATTTAGTGAGGGTAATGTAATTGCAACTTCTGTTTCTCTCTTGTAGAGTAAAAATGTCTCACTAAAAAGCAAGCCCAACTTTTGATTATTATATTTTGTAATTATTGTTGCTCCTTTATCCATTTTTATTCAAAACCATCCGCTAAAATAGTGGAATTATTTATCATTGACCTTTTTTCCTACTTTAAACTATTTGTTGATAAATGTTAAAGGATGGTAAAGGAAATATTCTTTTACTTTGTAAAAAAAATAATATAATAGCAGTAACAACACGAACAATATTTTCAGACAGAAATGTAATGAAATGTACCTCTATCCAAATGATAAAGGCGATTTATTTATAAATGTCGGGCCAGCCGATGATGATACTGGAATTCAAAGTGGGTTTATTACTTTGAAAAGAAGCGATGTTGCTGAATTGATTAAAATTCTGCAGGACGTAGAACCTGAAATAAACGAGGAATAATAATTCCACTCCTTCAAAAGTCCCTCGGCCAAAAAAGTTATATAAACCTCAAAAAGCCTCAAATCTGCTCAAAAACGATGCTACTACTTCTTTTTTAGGTTACTTCGTGAAAACTTACTCTTGTATTTCACAACATCATCAAAACACACAGAATTAAATTTCTGCCCAGGCACTTCTTCCAGCCATACATTTGTATGAAAGCTGAATACTTCAGTTCTCTGAACGGTATAGGTTTTCCCGATTTCAAGGTGCTTTTCCACCTGCTTTTGGTCATTTTCCATAGAATAGGAAAATGATTTTTCAGTTACGATAACCTTGTGGCCTGGATGAGCGAATATGTTCATGGCTATAAATAGAGGCGAAATTTTCAGATTCAGGAGAAAACTTTCAAATGGGTGGCCAGGGTGATAATTTCCAGCTTTATTGACTTTATTTTCACCTGACATATTAACAGGTGATATTTACGTTGAATTTTGACACTCTTTTCTGAATAACCATAGCCATTCCAGCCTCAAAAAGCCTCAAATTTGCTCAAAAACGCATGAAAATGACTGGAATATAGACTTGCGTAATTAAGGCAAACTGTCGCAAATCAGCTTATTTTTTATAGTTAATGAGTCTTTCAGCGGGTTGGAGTTTTACGAGGCCATTCCCTTCTAATATAGGAATAACAGGGGTCAGATTAGGTGTCAGGCAATAGCGAATATCCTTCTCCAAAGACAGCTTTTCTAACCGCTTTCTATGAGAAGAGCAGTCTAAAAAAGCATACAGGTCGCTCTTCGCTTGTTCATACAAATAGTTCGAAGCCATTGCTGAATCACATTCTGTCATGAATTTACCAGATTGTAAAAGTCTGTTCACCAGCGCTCCTGCAAAAAGCGTATCCTCCAGATTGAATTTGTTTTTCCAACCGGAACACAACAGGATAATATTCCTGTCTTCCTTTAACAGCCAATGATACAAGATGTCAATATTTAGAAAGCAACCGGCAACCACCTTGTAAGAAGACCGGGCTACTTCCAACGCAAGTGTTCCATTTGTTGTTGTAATAACGATCTCTTTGCCTTTTACCTTTTCCGTCATATAGCTGAAAGGTGAATTGCCAAACTCAAACCCGCGAACAACTACCCCTTCCCGCTCGGCCGCAACCAAATACCCCTTTGCCTGCCAGGCCTTTGCTTCCTCAATGGATGAGACAGGAATTATTTTCTCAACGCCATGGAAAAGTGCTGTGCAGATAGCAGAGGTAGCCCTCAAAACATCAATTACAACAACAATGGAAGACGCGTTATCATATAAGTGGAAATTATTCGGTGTAAAACAAACTTCAATTTTGTTCGCTGTTATCATTGCATTGAGCTTTTATACCATTACAAGATCAAATTACCATTGCAAGATCAAAGTTAAGATTATAGACATACTACAGACATTAATTGTTTATCCACCTTATAATTGCTACATTAACCCTTCTAAAACTTACCTGAACATGAACCAACTAAAACCCATTATTTATTTCTTCGTTTCTTTCTTCCTATTGTCTGGATTGAGGTCTATGCTGGCGCAACAAATTCCAACTCCTGCAGAAGAATCCGGCAAGACCAACTTCTATACCGTAAGGAAAGCCTTTTATGAACGCATGGGGAGTGTACGGAATGAAAAAAATGAGTGGGAAAGTAAAGAAGAAGGCTTGTACCGACAGTTTCAACGCATGGAAAATTTCATAGCCCCCCGGGTTTACCCAAGCGGGGATTTTAATACAGGTAATTTATGGAAGGCATGGCAGGCAACTGACAGAAATAAAGTTAACGCCCGGACAGCATCATCCGCCGGGAATTGGTCCTTAATTGGACCAACCTCCTCTCCGGGAGGGTTTGGCTTGGGAAGGGTAAATTGCATTCGGTTCGATCCTTTCAATTCAAACAAAATGTGGCTGGGCTCTCCGGATGGAGGCCTTTGGAGCAGTACCGACGGAGGGAATACATGGACTACAAATACAGCATTTCTTACAAATATTGGTGTTGCGGATGTGGCAATCAATCCGGTTCATCCGGACACCATGTATCTTGCCACTGGTGATGGATACGGATACGACGACGGCACGGGGCACTTTTGGGGTGGCACCTATAGTGCAGGCATTTTAAAGTCAGCCGACGGAGGTAGTACCTGGGACACTACAGGAATGAACTACCTGCAATCCGCAAATCTTATCATTCACAGGGTGATCATATCTCCTGCTAATACAAAACTTATTTTTGCTGCCACTTCAGGGGGAATCTATAAAAGTACCAACGCAGGAGTTACCTGGGTGAAGGCTAAAGCAGGTGACTTCTACGGAGTTGAATTCAACCCTGCCAATCCCACCATACTTGTTGCAGGAGGTAATGCCGGTGTTTTTCTTTCAACCAATTCCGGCCTGAGCTGGATCGTTAAAAATGCTTCCTGTACGGGCTCAGGTAACCGTGTTTCAATTGCTGTAACACCAGCCAATCCGCAGGTTGTATATGCCTTGTGCGGGGATTACACATTATTTAAATCAACGGACGGAGGAAATACCTATACTGCTGCGACCGGAACACCCAATTCAGTTGCCAACTTCTATGGTTATTACGATGAAGTATTAACCGTTTCCCCCGTGGATGAAAATACAATTTTGTGAGGACGTATGGATCTGATTCTTTCCTCTGACGGAGGAGCTTCCTGGAACTTTATCGGCAACAGCATCCATGTGGATAACCATGCTGCCGCATTCTTGCCTGGCAGCAATACCACGATTTTTTCAGGAAATGATGGAGGTATATTTGCATCTCCTGACCAGGGAAATGACTGGACGGACCAGAACAATACGCTATCCATCTCGCAATTGTACAGGGTTGCCAATGCTGCCACAGATCCAAATATCATCTATATGGGCGTGCAGGACAATTCCACGTTCAGTTATACCAATGGTAACTGGGACTCACATATTGGAGGAGACGGACAGCAATGTTTAATAGATTATACTGACCCTAATATTATATATGGTTCTTATCAAAATGGAGTAATTGAAAAATCAACAAATGGAGGCGCCTTTTTTAATCAGATCAACCCTAATGTGAACGGGTCATGGACGACCCCCTATGTTATGGACCCTGCCAATCATCTGATTTTATATGCAGGTTATGCCCAGATATACAAAACTGTTGACGGAGGCTCGAACTGGAATACAATATCAAGGGCACTGACTCATGATTCTGCACTTGCTGTTTCCCTGGCCGTAGCCCCATCCAACAGTAATTTCATTTATGCCGCTACGATAGACAGTATCTATATGACCCCAAATGGAGGTACCTCCTGGAAAAACATACATTTCGGGTTGCCTGCTTTAAGCATTACAAAGATTGCCATATCTAATACGAATCCGGGTAAAATTTGGGTCACTCTTTCCGGATACTATGCGGGGAATAAGGTTTATACCTCGGCTGATTCCGGTTCAACCTGGACAAACATTTCAGGTACCCTGCCCAATATCCCTGTTGATTGTATTGTTTACGAGAATGGCACTTCAGATGGCTTATATATAGGAACCGATTTTGGTGTTTATTATACTGACGCTTCCATGAGTGATTGGATTCCGTTTAACTCCGGTCTGCCAAATGTAATCGTGAACGACCTTGAGATTCAGTATGGTTCCCGGAAGTTACGCGCGGGAACCTATGGGCGGGGGCTCTGGGAATCCGACCTGTACTCCCCTGCCGGAATTCAGAATTTCAATTCACAGAGCGAGTTGCAGACTCAATTATTTCCGAACACAAGTAACGGCTCATTTACAATTCTCCTGAATTCCAATACTTCCGGAAATGCAGCAATAGAAGTATTCAATGTGAGGGGTGAAAAAGTTTACGATGGTGTTGTATTGTTAAATCAATCCCACTTCTTTGATTTCAGGGGTTTCTGCGAAGGCCTTTATGTGATGCAGATCAAAACAGGCAGCGCAATGAAGAGCGAACGATTTGTTGTCGTTAAGTAAGAGAAATCACCGATAAATAGTTTACGATTTTGCTTTAAATTCCTCGCTCCAGACAAAAAAGTCAGGAAATTCTTTTGTTGCATTTACATTTTTATCAAACAAACC
>Ga0207067_10145_pt1 | contig 23877 bp, 25 predicted proteins | sample Alteio_BWMinCont_25_FD_153484 | JGI IMG/M metagenome (GOLD analysis project Ga0207067, IMG submission 153484) | Enriched cells from forest soil in Barre Woods Harvard Forest LTER site, Petersham, Massachusetts, United States -... | ecosystem: Environmental > Terrestrial > Soil > Temperate forest >...
GCCATCGCTCGCGTATTTAAGTCCGGGAACAGCCAAGCTGTGAGGCTGCCCAAAACGTTCCGGGTCAAAAGCTCGGAAGTTGAGATTTTCCGGCGCGGCGACGAGATCGTATTGCGAGAGAAAGCCGGCGGAATGGTACGCGTGCTGGATTTGCTAGCCAAGTTGCCAGCGGACATGTTCCCTAAGAAGCGCAAAGACCCGCGACCACCAGAGCCGTAAAGGTCTCTGATGAGCGCCCGCTATATGCTCGACATCAATATCTGCATCTATTTGCGGCAGAACCGGCCCCCAGAAGTGACCACGCGATTCCGCCACATGCAGCATGGCGACGCCGTTACATCGGTGATTACCTATGGCGAGCTACATTATGGCGCAGAGCGAAGCCAGCAACGCACACATGCTCTAGAATCTCTCAGGCGCCTTGTATCTGGTTCCCTTGCCGGGGGAAGCGGCGACAGCCTACGGCGAGATTCGCGCAGCGTTGGAGACCCGCGGTGAGATGATCGGTGGCAACGATCTCTGGATTGCTGCTCACGCCAAATCCGCGGGGCTCACTCTCGTCACCAACAATGAACGCGAGTTCAAGCGCGTCCCCGGACTTAAGCTCCAGAACTGGACCAGCCGCCGTCCTTGATCGCGCGAAATGAGTTGCAGGGCAGAGTCCATTTCTTGCTCCATTCATGGCCCATTATTTGTTCCTCGCGGTTCCGAAGCGCGACTTTGGTAGCCATCCGTGCCGCGTAGTTTCGAGCAGTTACCAAATAATGGTGCTCTGTCACGGCAGAGGTCGCGAGTTCGAGTCTCGTCGTCCTCGCCATATTTTCAATAGCTCATTTCCTTGTCCCGAAGGCCTGTCAGAAGGTAGCAAAGATAGTCAACGTGATCATCTCCGTCGCACAGTTTGAGAAGGGTCTGAATTCTCTTCCTCTTAGATCCGGCTGGACCCAACAAATTCTGGAGCCGAGGGCGAGAGTTGAACTCGCGACCTGCCGATTACGAAACGGCGCCCTGCTTCTCCAAACAAACGACTTAACAATTCGTCCAGCGACTTGACTGTCCGTCATTGCCAGTCGTTGCCCGCCATTTCCCATCGTTTGGCACAATCTTAGCGCAAAGGCTTTCTTGCGGTTTCGCTTGCGCTTATGAGCTCCGCAGCCCTGACGACCGCCCAACAGGCTCCAGTTGTTCACGATCTTCCCATCCATCCGGAGCTAGGAGCCCATGGTGCAGACCGCCAAGCCCCACGTTCAAGCGCTCTTCAATGGAGAGTTGCGAGGACCGTACGTCTCGGATCGCCCAAGCGACAAAAAGCAGCGCGTCACAACGAGGCCGCAGTGTTAGAATCCTGCTTGCGAGCCTCGCCGGATTTCAGTTTGTGTTCGAAGCATTAGGAACGTAGTAGTGGCTATGGTATCGGGGTGGTGATCTCCAAGGACTTTGCGTCGGCCGATGAGGCTCTCGCGAAGAAGTCGAAGAGCTCAACGCCACCGGAAGATTAACTTTGGCAGAAATTACACAAGCAGCGCTTGCTGCCGAACTAGAAGAGAACGACTTCGACTGGCAACCGGTCTGGAAGATGCGGGAGCCAGCACCGGAACCGACCGAGCCTGCTCCCCCGCAGCCCTCGGAACCCTCGGAACCAGCGCCGGAACCAGAACAGCCAGAACCCGCGCCGCCTGCGCCGCAATCCGCGCCGATGGAGCCGGTATATTTTCCGCTACAACCAGGAGCTTGCAGCGTTTTGGGGCTGCCAGTCTCTGGCGAATTGTTATTTCGCCCCATAATTCCTCAGGATTCCTCGTCCTGCTACGATTCTAGAATGCGCAATCTGGCCGTGCTAACCCGGCGATGAGCATGTAACGCATTATGAAAGGGCGCCACCTTTAAGGTAAGTTTTGAGCGTTGGTCTCCAGGCGAAAGGAGCGATCACAATGGACACTACGAAATACGTCGGCATGGATGTTCACACAGAAGCGATTACTATCGCGGTGGTGAATTCGGCTGGGAAGATAGTAATGGAGTCAACCCTCGAGACCAAGGCGAATACCATTCTGGAGTTTTTCCAAGGGCTACGGGGCAACGTGCAGGTGACCTTCGAAGAAGGCACCTGGGCCGCGTGGTTGTACGACTTGCTCAAGCCCCACGTGACGACAGTAGTGGTGTGCAACCCGCGGAAGAATGCTCTGCTGAAAGATGGGAACAAAGGCGACAAAATTGACGCACGAAAGCTGGCCAAACTGCTGCATCTCAACAATCTCAAACCGGTCTATCACGGAGAGAATGGAATTCGAACCTTGAAGGAGCTGAGCCGCAGTTATCTGACGATCACCAAAGATCTCGGGCGCGTCATGAATCGGCTCAAGGCACTGTATCGGAGTTGGGCTATTCCTTGTGCAGGGCAGCAGGTTTACGCGCCGCGCCACCGTTCAGAATGGTTGAGCAAGATCACGGAAGCCGGCGTACGCCGCCGCGCCGAGTACTACTACCAACAGCTCGACGCACTGCAAGCCTTGCGACACGAAGTGCGACGGGATCTATTGGCGGAAAGTCGGAAACAAACGGCGACAAAACTACTGCGCCAGATTCCTTGTATTGGTCCGATTCGCGCGGCTCTATTGATTGCGCTGATCCAGACACCTCATCGGTTCCGCACCAAACGGCAGTTGTGGAACTACAGCGGTCTCGGGGTAAAAACACGCGACAGTGCACAATACCGCTTCGTTAAAGGAGAGCTACAACGTTCCAAGAGACCGCAGCTACTTCGCGGACTCAATGAGAATCATAACCACGATCTTAAGAATATTTTCAAGAGTGCCGCAACCATGGCGACCATTTCCCCTGGGCCGTTTCACGATTTCTATGAGAGTTTGCTCGTCAAAGGAAGGAAGCCAACCATGGCACGCCTGACCTTGGCGCGGAAGATTGCCGCGATCACGTTGATCGTCTGGAAGAAAGGAGATTCCTTCGACGCCAAACATTTGAAACAACAAGCAGCTTGAGCGTCTTTGGCAGAGGAGTCCGTCCTCTCATCCCCGGGGTCATTCCTGATGGGTAGCGAGTCGGGTCCTTTGAGACGCTCGGGTTCGAGGGAAGAGTATCCAGTAACATTGTAAGGCTTCTTTGTGCCTGCCTTCGGGCACTAAGTCTCCGATGTAACCCTATGCCCCCTCGGACATCCGAAGAAAGCCGTAGGCCACGAGCCTCAGATAGGACCATGCGTTGCCACCTATGTAACTGAGCAACAGGAGCAGCTTGTCAGTTTCAAGGAACCGATTGGCGCCGTCGTGATAGTGAAATGAAACCACAGGGGAGGGGAACAGACTTACTGCTTCGCGCGGTGCGAGCAGCCAGGTTTTCGGGAGAAGACCATTCAGAAGAAAGACTCGCTGATCGAGCGCGCACGTTCAGAAAGTCAGGGCTGGATGTTCAGAAACATACGCTGCATCCGGCCGCGGGGAAGTTTTTTTTCTTGACATCCCCTTTCATAGGACAATGTTGCATTTACGTTGAAAATTGACTATTGGGAGTTCTTGCGGGACCACAGTACGATATGACCGGTCAAAAAACTTCCATCTCCCGGCAGGCAATCGGATTTCATCGCCTAGATTCACTCAGGACTGTGCCATCAGCCGCAATCCCTCTCCTTCAGGATTGTTGCGCACTTCGCAGGGCGTGTCGAAATACAGAGTTGCCTGGCGTTCAGCCGTGTAGGTAGGCCAATGCGGCAGGCCGTCGTGATTAGGATTCCCGGTTCGGGCAAAATTCACCCAGGCAGTACTGATCTGCTTCGAGAGAACGAGTGCCTCGGGAGTGCCTCCACTGTAATGGTCGCAGATCTCAGCGTTGTCGAACGTGAACGCGATTTCACAGGCGTGGAAGGGGCCGGGACGGCCGTCCAATACTGGAGTCCGCCAAGAGTAGATATATGAGTACGCGGGCGCGGCGCCCAAAGCAGCCTTTCTGATGGCCTGTTCGAACGCAGCACGGCGAAAGGAAGCGGCGGCAATGATGGCATACAGGTGAAATGGAGTCGCTTTAGGGTAATCGTGCCGGTAGGCGTCGATGATCGTCTGGCTGCCGTCGCCAAATTCTTCCTTAACCAATCGGTTAAGTTCTTCCACGCCCATCGCATTGGCATCGGGACGGTCGAGCCCACTTACACCCTCGTGAAGATTTGTGCCGGTTAACAATGGAATGTCCGCAGATATTTGTGGAGCTCCTGGATCGAATGGATGACGAGGCAGTATGAGGCCGTCTACTGTCGGCCCCCAGTCGTATTCGCCGTACACTCTGCGAAGGGAAGATTTGGGCCGAGGCATTTTCTTCATGGCTTCCGCCGCAGCGCCCGAAAGGCGATCAACCGGAATTAGCTGCAGTTCGCTCACCTGGGATTTGGATAAACTCAGCTCTGCGACCACCAACTCAGCCAGTCGTCCTGAGTAATCAGGAGAGAGCGATTTAAGAAAGGGTCCGCTCTGCACAATCGCACGGTGAAACAAGCCTTTTGCCGCTGGCAGGGCCATAAGAGCAAGGACCTTTCCACCGCCGCCCGACTGGCCAAAAATGGTTACTCTGCCCGGATCTCCCCCGAACGTTGCGATGTTGTCGCGAACCCACGCCAGGACCGCTACGAGGTCAAGCATGCCAACGTTGGCGGAGCTGGCATACTCTTCTCCCCCCAAGGCTCCAAGGTTGAGATAGCCATACACGTTCAGCCGATGATTGTGAGTCAATACCACTACATCATGATTGCGGGCGAGACTCTCGCCGTCATAGGAAAGAAGATCATGCCCGCTGCCGCCGGAAAATCCTCCGCCGTGCATGTAGACCATGACCGGGCGCTTACGAGAGGCATTGATCTCCTGTGTCCAAAGATTGAGGCGCAGGCAGTCCTCGCCGGGAACCGTCGCAGCCGCGCCACGATGCAGCACGAATGCATCTTCGTCGGAGTTCGCCAGGTTTTTCCCGTCAGTATTAAAGTGCGCAGAGTCCTGGTTCGGGCACACACGTCCATATTGCAGCGCGTTCCGGATTCCCTTCCAGGGTTCGGGCTTCACTGGCGGCATGAAGCGCCTCGCGCCAGCGGTTGAGGCACCATAGGGTACGCCTTTGAAAATGTACACACCGTTCCGCTTGAAGCCGCGGATCTTCCCGGCGTCTGTTTCTGCAACCGTGGCCGCGTCGGAAGCAAGGACAGTGCTGCTTCCGCAACCACTTGCTGCGGATTTTGTTTTCGGGGGGGCTCCCCGCGGGGGCTGTGCTATCGCGGTTGTGCGTAAGACGGCCGAACTGGCTAACCCTGCTCCCAAGGTTGCCATGCCGCCAATGAAGAAACGCCGTCCCTTGGAAGCAGGCGCTGACTTGTGATTTAGCTTTTGCTGAACGTGAGGATCTTTCATCGAACGCCTCCAGAGGCTCATGCTTCGCCCGTCCTGTTTACCGACCACCGCAGCCTAGATCGGATCGAGCCTCAGCTGGACAGGCTGTTAGGCCCACGCGTATGCCGCACCAATAGTGGGCCGGATCTGCAAGTTTCGAATTTTGCAGCATCAATGGGCCTCCGTTTACTTCGATGGTTTGGCCTGCTACATAGCTGGCGGCATCGGAGGCCAGAAAAGCGATCAGTTTCGCGCATTCGATGGGCGCGCCCACGCGCCCGGGGGTAATCATGGCGACGAAATTGCGCATCATTTTTCGGCGTCGAGAACACTTCGTGAACGGCAGCGTCGACTACGCCGGGAGAGATGGCATTCACGTGCACGCCGTGCGGAGCAAGTTCCTTAGCCAGTGATTTGGTATATACGATCAGTCTACCTTTCGCCGCTACCTTGGAGGCGATGTTGACGATAGCTCCCTCTGCGGCCTTGAGCGAGGGCAGCGCATAGTGCGCCATATTGTAGTAGTGCAGCAGATTGCGCCCGAGCGACGCAGCAAACTCTTCCGGTCCACCCTTTTCGAGGCCCACACCATCGTTCACGCCGGCATTGTTGACCAAGGCGTTGAGTCTGTTGGCTATGCTGAGGGTGCGTTCGATTGCCACGGCGCAGCTGGCCGCGGAGCAAAGATCAATTTCGATAAAATGGCTGACCGAGCCATAGCGGCGCAACTCCGTGCGCAGACTCTCCGCCGCCGCAGTGTCGCGGTCCAAAATCACAGGGACCGCACGTTCCTGCGCCAAGGCACGTGCGATAGCAGCACCGATCCCTTTTGCACCGCCGGTGACGATCACGACTTTATCTTTTAGCTGCAGGTCGATGGATTAACCTCGCAAGTTAAAAAAACCGCCGTCCAACGGATAATCCGAGCCGGTGATGAAGGATGCTTCATCCGAACACAAGAAGAGGGCGAGGGAGGCCACTTCATCCGGCTCAGCCATTCTCCCGATGGGTTGCGCTTTGGACAATTTCTCGAACATTTCCTTTTCTCGTCCGGGATAAGCATTTCGCAGGTAGCCATCCACAAATGGCGTGTGGACCCTGGCCGGTGAGATGCAATTACAGCGAATGTTGTGACTCAGATAGTCTTTTGCGACGGAGTACGTCATAGCGATCACGGCGCCTTTACTCATCGAATAAGCAAAGCGGTCGGAAAGACCAGAGGATCCCGCAATGGAAGCCATATTCAGGATCACGCCGCCGCCGCTGGCTTTCATGTGCCCAATGGAAGCGAACATGCAATTATAGAATCCCTTCACGTTGACTCGGAAAATGCGCTCGAAGTCCGCTTCCGTCGTGTTTTCCAACGATCCGATGTGCGAAACACCTGCGTTGTTCACAAGAATGTGAATGGGCCCTGAGCCGGAGAGTTCATCGAATCGAGAAGTCACTTCTTTCTGGTTCGTTACATCGCATAGGAATGCCGACGCATTTCCGCCCTCGGCAGTAATTTGTTGGCAAGCTGCTGTCGCATCTTGTTCATTCAGGTCCAGAATGCGAACCGTGGCACCATTCGCCGCGAATCTCAGGGCGATGGCTCGTCCAATGCCGCTACCGCCACCGGTTACGACGGCGACTTTGCCGTCCAGTCGGAGACTCTTCGTATGGGTGTCCTGATTTGTCAGAGAGAGAAGCCTCTTTTCCAGGGGATGAAGTCTTCTTGCCCCTTTTGCTCAGCTTTGGTTCGAACCTCGCCGTTTGCAACCCTGATCACACAGTCCAGCATGGCCTGCAATACTGTGTATGGCTCAGGACAAAGGTCCTATAACTTTCAGCACGTTTGCGTAGCGTCCTGGAAGAGTAGCGGGCAAACTGACCTTGATGGCGTCGCCCTGTTGAGACCAAATAAGTGGAGTTGCCTGGCCGAGCAGGTAAATCTGCGAGTCGACTTTCAGGGAGAGAGACTTGAGCGTGATGCCGGTTGTCTTTGGCTGGCCGAGGAGGGTCGCATAAACTGCAGAATCTTTTTCGGTGAAACGGACGGGGATACCTTCAGCGGTCTCGCCAGCAGCTCGTTTCCACGGATGTGTGCCATAGATGGCGTCGCCATTCATCTGAAGCCACGCACCGAGTGCAAGCAAACGATCCATTTGGACCGGAGGGATGGTGCCGTCGGCTTCCGGGCCTACATCGAGCAGAAGGTTCCCATTCTTGCTCACAATGTCCACCAATAGATAGATGAGATCGGCTGGAGCGATGGTCTCGGCTTCACCTTCGGCGCGGTTATATCCAAAAGAACGCCCGAGGCCACGGCACTCCTCCCACTTGGTGGGACTGATCTTGTCCAGGGTCACGTACTCCGGAGATACAAAATCAGAATGTTTGACGCCGAAGCGGTCGTCGATGACGCCGTCCGGGACCGTGTTGTAATACTCCGCCATAATCTGTAGAGGATGGCCGGACTTGGGATAGTCGATGTCGTTCCAAAGCACCGCTGGATGGTAGTGCTCGATGAGCTCGCGCATGTGCGCGTCAGCGTATTTGCCATAAGCCTCGCTTTGCGGCTTCACCGCTTCATAGTCAGCGGGAACACGGATAGGACCAGGGACAAATGTCCAGTCGTAGCCGCCGGAGTAGTAGAGGCCCATGCGCAAACCCTGTTTGCCGACGGCAGCAGTCAACTCACCAACGAGGTCGCGCGTAGCATGCTGCCGTTCGGCTGGTAGTTTAGGGTTCGGCGTCAAACTGGGCCAGAGCGTAAATCCATCATGATGCTTGGTGGTGAGCACGACATATTTCGCGCCAGCGTCGTGGAAAATTTTGGCCCACGCGCCAGGATTCCACTTTTGAATCTCCCGGTTGAAGACCGGAGCAAAGTTGTAGTAATCGTAGTCAGCGCCATAATGCTCGCGATGGTAGGCCTGGGTCGGCGCTCCGTCGAGTCGCATGCTGTTCAGGTACCACTCCGCGTAGGGATTGTGAGTGATGTAGTCCTGCGAAGTGAAGTCGTGCTCCGGGTGAACGAGCGGGGCCCAGCCAGGAACGGAATAAAGACCCCAGTGAATGAATATCCCAAGTTTTGCGTCGGCATACCATTTAGGAAGTGGATGCTTGTCGAGCGATTCGAGACTTGGTTCGAAGTGCGAAGGCGACTGCGCTTGTAGACAGGGGGAAACGAGAAAACATAACAACAGAATGATAGCGGTCCCGCTCGATTTACAAACCTGAAAGAGAAACATTTTATATCTCCTCACTGAACAAATTCACAACCGGAAACTAAAACCTTGCGGCCTTTTGCCGCTGGCTCCCAGGAGCTCCTTCAAACCCTACCAGAAATGAAATGTTGAATGCGGCGGTTTGCTAATTCATTCTGCCCTGTTTGTACTCACACCCTTTCATTTGTTTTGAACGACTTGCGGCGCTCTCATTTGCGCCGAATCACCTCATTTGCAGGCTAAAGTGCACCGAGAGTGCACCAAAAATTGGCTGAGATGCGCCTGTGTTGGTTGCGATGTTGCGCCTAAGAGGTTTGCAGGAAACTTCAAACCAGGATCTTCGGCCGTTCCGTCGGTCACGCGGGGTTGAGCAACTTCTCTCTGCCCTCCCCTACCTGTTGCCGCCACATCGCGCTATAGAGACCTTTGCTCGCGAGTAGATCTTCGTGACGGCCGCTCTCTACAATTCGCCCCCGTTCCAATACGTAAATGCAATCCGCGTGCAGGATGGTAGAGAGCCGGTGGGCGATCAATATCGTGATCGCGTCTCGGCTCACGGCGACATCCCGAATGGTCTCGCTGATTTCTTCCTCCGTCAAAGAATCAAGCGACGAGGTCGCTTCGTCGAACACCAGCAATTGCGGCCGGCGCAGAAGAGCGCGCGCGATCGAGAGCCGCTGCTTTTCTCCTCCCGAAACCTTAACCCCGCCTTCGCCAATCTTCGAGTCGAGCCCGTGGTTGGCTCTCAGGAGCAGACCTTCGACAGCGGCCTGGCGTAAGACTTCCAGGCATTCTTCGTCCGTGGCGTCCGGGCGCACGAATTGCAGGTTCTCGCGAATCGATCCGGAAAACAGCTGCGTGTCCTGCGTCACGAATCCAATTCGTTTACGCAAATCTTCAATTGCCACTTGATCTTCCGGCGTTCCGTTATAAAAGATATGGCCACTCTTTGGGCGGTAGAGGCCGACCAGCAATTTCACCAAAGACGTCTTGCCCGCACCCGACGGGCCTACAAACGCGATGGTCTCGCCGCGCGCCACGCGGAACGAGATTTCGCTCAAGGCTGGCGAAGATGCCGACTGATGCTGGAAGCTAACTCGGTCGAACTCGAGTGTTTCGAGTGAAGGCAGTGCAACCGGATGCTCGGGCTTTTGCTCCGTCGGCATTTTCAAAATCTCTTCGAAATTGTCGAGCGATGCCTCCGTCTCGCGATACGCGTTGACGACATTGCCCAGTTCCTGCAGCGGGCCGAAAATGAAAAATGAATAGATGAAAAGAGAGAAAAACTGCCCTACCGTAATACGCTGTGTGTAAATAAGATAAAGCATCAGAAGGAGAATGGATGTTCGCAGGAGATTGACGAAGCTGCCTTGAACAAAACTGAGGCTGCGGAGGTAGCGGACCTTTTCGAGTTCCAGCTTGAGGATTTTGTCCGTGGTCGAATTAAGGCGGTCAATCTCTTGTTGAGCAAGACCCAAACTCTTCACTAATTCGATGTTCCGCAAGGATTCAGTCGTCGCGCCCGCTAGGGCCGTCGTCTCCGTCACGATACGCTTTTGGACGGTCTTGACTCTGCGGCTCAACAGAGAACTAAGGCTGCCAAGCAACGGAACTGTCAACAAATAAGCTGGGGCAACGGACCAGTGTACCTTGGCGGCGTAGATCGTAACGAACGCCAGGCCGATCAGAGTCGTGAACACCATGTTCACCAGCAGTGCGATGAACTTCTCGACATCGCTTCGTACCCGCTGCAACTTCCCCAGAGTTTCGCCGCTGCGCTGATCCTCAAACAACGTGTACGGGAGTTCCAGAGAATGTCGAACGCCATCGGTGTAGATGCGTGCGCCAACCTTCTGCGTGATTACATTGACGAAATAATCCTGGAAATTCTTGGCGATGCGCGAGACCAGAGCCACGCCAACCGCCGCAGCGAGCAGCAGTCCTACACCTCGAATGAATTGCGGGCTCGAATACTCGCGATAGCGAGTCGCGTAGGAGTCGATGATGTGCCGGAAAATGAGCGGATCCAACAGCGAAAAAATCTGATTGATCGCCGCCAGGACAAGAGCGACGACAGCGAGCTTCCACAAATCCTTAAGGTACCGGTAGAGAGTAGCCATCTATCCGAAGCCGCCGTCCCGCATACCACGTTGGATGATTTATCCCGGGAACCGTTACTCTATCGTCGCTTCCAGACCCAAAACACCGCTGCTACATATGCTAGGTACTTATTCACAGGCTGTAAGGGTTTGATAATCGACCCGAACACCCCTGTCCCCTATCCCTATGCGAGCGCGTATTTGAAATTTCACTTTCTGCAGCGCTCTCAGCTGCACTCCTCAACAATCAGCCGATGGGTTTTATAGCCCGGCAGTGCCGGTGCACGATGCGCAGTTGCATGGCCTCCGACCACACCAGCGGTTTCGCCTGGTTGGCGTCGGCGTGAACACTCATCTCGGCAGCCCTGTTCCGAAGCGATTTGCCGAGCATCTTGACTGTAAACGTTCGTTTCACGGAAGCGGGCAGTAACGCGTTCATGATGCGGTTCATCCGGCCCGGAACGATCCTGGACCGGTTTTTCCGCAGCGCGTTAAGGCCCTCGGATACGCACTGCTCCACGCTCAACGGCTTCATCGGCATGGTCCGCGGGTCGAACCCAAGCTTGGCCAGCACCGGCGTGTCTGTCAGCGGGGATGGCACGACGGTAACGTAGATGCCCCGAGACTTGAACTCGGAGTGAAGCGCTTCCCCGAGACTGTGGAACTACGCCTTGGCGCCACCGTCATTCGCCAGGAACGGAACCCAATTTCCGCGCCCGTCGACCCTATGAGGATAAGGCCGCCCCGGCGTCGCTCGACGAGTTTCGCGCTGAAATGATGGGTGACGTTCAGATGCGCCATCGTATTGAGCCGCAAAATCCCCTGAAGCAGCTGCCGGTCGAGCTTCAGGAACTCGCCCGGATTTGGGGTGCCGGCATTGGAGACTACAAGACCGATATCGAGATCGTTCGTATCTCTAGTGAGCCTCTCGATGAAGCCCTCCTGCGACAGGTCCATCGCAAGGGCTCGGTAATCAACCTTGAAATCGGCCGCGATACTGCGTCCCACTTCTTGAAGCAAAGCTTCTCGTCTGGCCACAAGCACTAAGTTGATCAACGCGGCCGCGATTTGCCGCGCAAATTCCTTGCCGATTCCGGACGAGGCACCCGTAACGAGCGCCCACGGCCCGAACCGCTGTTATCAAGCAACACTTTCATGTTTCCAGCGCTTTGTCGGTTTGCCAGAAATGAGGGGAGCCGAGTATGGGCCGATAGAGGTACATTCTCATCCGTAGTCAAGAATCATTGGTAAATTTTCCCAGAGGAGTGCTGACGATGGCTGACATAAATGAAGTAGTTGTCCGCGGGAGCGCGGCAGGATTTGCGCAGGAGATTCTTGCGGGCCGACATCCTTTGACGGCAGACGAGCCCGTGGCTGCCGGCGGAGCGGACACGGGCCCAAGTCCCTACGACTTACTACTTGCTGCCTTGGGCGCTTGAACTTCGATGACGGTTGCGCTGTATGCGCGACGCAAGAGCTGGCCGCTCGAAGCAGTCACCGTTAGGCTGCGCCACAGTAAGATTCACGCAGCCGACTGCGCCGATTGCGAAACTAAAGAAGGAATGCTTGACCACATCGAGAGCGACCTCGAATTCGCGGGGCGGCTAACCCAAGAGCAACGCTCGAAGCTGCTTGAGATCGCCGAGAAATGCCCAGTCCACCGCACCCTCGTCTCCGAAATCGACATTCGCTCCCGCGTGCTGTGAGCAATGGCGCACATCCGTTCGGATTACGCAGCAAGGGAGTTGTGGACCGAGATCCCATGTGGACTCGCTGGAATATCACCGCGTAGTTCCAACTTCGGAGTCCCCGACAATCTATCCGGAATCGCCTCACTCACAGTGCATCTATGAAGGGAGAAATCGTCGAATGGCCGCAGAGAAAGGGTCTTTATCCTTTTCACGCTCGAAGCCTTCTGTTCGGGAACGGGACTCTTGCCTCAGCCAGTTCGAGGTACCTTTCGCCGGTGCCCAATAACCCTTCCTGAGCTCGGGGCATGGGTGATTGACCCGGCGCACCTCAAATCGCAGCGCTAAACTGACGCCAGACGTTTTCAACTCTAGCTGGGCCGCTCGAACGTTGGTGCAGCGTAGCGCGGCGGGTCGGCGTCGGGGATCGGAACGCTGGTCAACTTCTGAGCTGTCATTTTCATGTCGAACATCAACCCAAGCAGCGGCCGGCAGTCGTCGCCCTGATAGGCCGACTCCAGCCGCAACAGCGTCGCAGCGTATAGTAGGTTGAACTCTTCAGCCAAGTGCCGTACTCGCGAGCCATTCGGCAAGTCTGCGACTCGGCAATTTGTAACGATTGGAATTACGCCTTGTGGGTCGAACGCAATTGGGCGGCCCGAATAGGAGTATCCTAGCACCGCTAGTGGATCGGATACGAGAGATGCGCCCTTAACGATCTCTTCGAAACGATAAAAGTGTGCGAGTTCTGAGCCGCCACCTTGAAGCGGCGACGCGGCGGTCCCTTCACCCTGCTGCACGATCATGTCGATGGCGCGAAGGGCGTCGGCGAGGCTGCGCACCGGAAATGCGCCCGCCAGATCTTCGACCTGGTGAGCACGCGCATTGAAGATCTCCTGCGTTTTCGAGATCATCTCCAATCGCGCGCGAACGTCGGCATAAAACTCGCCTATCGTCTGAAACTCCTTCTGAGCCAGCGCAGCCATAACCGCCTCAGGTCCGACGGTAAAGTCGATCGGGTCTTCGGGTTCTTCAATCTTAATAAACACATTACTCACGAGCTCAATTGAGAAGGGAGCCAGTGAGACATCCACGTTGCCAATATTGAACGGTAGTTTCGAGGGGTAGATCGGCAAGAACTCCGGCTTGGTCAGGTCAGGGCTGCCACCGATCGCGGCCAGAATGTTCCCGGCCATGGCCATGTGCAGCATTTCCTGCGTCGCGACCGAGCGCAGAATGCCGCGAATTGCATTGTTCGTTCCCTCAAGGATGGAGTAGAGCGCCGTCAAATATGGCGGGATTGTCGCGTGTTCTAGCTCGATCGCATATTGAAGGTCTTCGCGCAACGACTCGAGCGGATTCTGCGCCTCCGCGCTCAAGGCGAAACGCCGTTCGCCGCCAGCCCGTCGGTTTACCATCAACATGACTTTCCCTCCGGCTTTCGTGCCGACATCATCGCTTGCCGTGCATGTTCCTTGCCGTCGATCTCTGCGGCTTTCTCTGGCGCACCCGGATTGGAGGACTTAAGGCTGATCTTGAACTTCGATCCAGGTGCGGAGAGGCTGGGTGGCATCGGTCCAAGCGCCGGTTCATGGGCGCCAGCCAGCCAATCGAGGATGAGCTTTCGCTTTCCGCCCGAGAGATCGCGAGTGACAGGCATATAGTTGGCATTCTCAATTGGCAGACTAAAGACATAGGCCAGCATGTCTTTGTGCGCGATTACACTCGTGTAGTCATCGAGATCGAGAACTTTGCGCATTATCGGATACAGATTTGCGTACTGCTGCAGAATGGGCTGAACGTCGTTCCACCATGTCGGCGGACCGGTCAATTTCACGCTGTTGAAAAGCAGAATGCTAATCGTATCCCAAGGGTTCACGAACTCAGGCGGGACGCCGTGGAGTGTAGGTCGCACGGTGTAGAGCTGTCCGTCGATGTAGCCTCGCGGATTGCCGGGATCGGAGGCCACAATAGACAATCTTGCATGGCCAGCAATTGCCTTCATCTTGGCCGGGAATTTGAGGGCGTTCGCCGGCTGACCTGGTAAAGGCGCGGCGCGACCTGCGGGCCCGGGTACGCCCGGCGTCGCCCTTTGAGGCTGTAGAACATTTAGGTAGGAAGCAAGTGAATCTAGCGCGACATCGACCTCGGCGTCGGCAGGATGCCCAAACACAGACACAAATATGTCCACATCAATCGTCTTCCCTGGGTCGGCGCGGAAAACAAATTTGTCGGCACGTACGTGACGACCGCCGGGTTCCTCACGAGGACAAATGATCGGAGCGTTGCTGCCAGCTACTGCAAAAGACAAAGCAAGCGGGGAAGCTTCGGCAGCAGCCTGTTGTGCACCAAGAGCAATCTCGACCACGCCGCCGGTGCGCTCGAGCCAACCGACTTGGGTGTAGTCGGCTGGTAATTCGCCTAACGCACTGAACTCCCCCGCTGCGGAGAGAATCCCCACCTTAACGGTGCCCTTACCCAAAATGGGACCGCCTTTCCCTTTGGTTGCAAGCGCGTTTCCAACGTCGAGCAGGAGCGTCGAGCCTGAAATCAGAGCGACGGCGTTGTTGACGTCTTTGCGAACGGGCTGGCCGTACGACTGGCTCTTGGGGTCTGTAAGATCGAGCGGAACGAACAGGTGCCGTCCTTGCACGAAATGTCTCGGCTCGGAGGAATTTGCAATCCCAATTGAGCCGATGATTCGGCCCGTTGGGAAGAGTTGATCGTCTCTCTTTGTGACAAACGCGTCGACGAGAAAACGCAAGGAGAGGGTCCGATCGCCGGCGAGCTCTCGAAACTCCTGAAGGAAGGGTGAGTCTCCTAAGGCCTTCGACCATGTAGGCGGCCCGCCGTCATCGCCGGCCAGGACCGATTGATAGAGGCTGCCGGGGCCACCGCCACGCGTGAACCAAATATCCGTGAACGGTGCTGGAGCGAAATTCCCGGTGAAGATGTCCTCGTCTCCGTTGCCGCCGATCAGTCGCAGTTGCAAACCGAAGATGGTCGAAACCATCTGCTGCATGGGATCGAGATCGACAATCTTAGCCGGTGCTCTGTCGCCTGCGTCGCCGATTTTCATCTTGAGGATCGCGTCCGACGGCTGGCAATCTCCACTCCTGAGCTGCGCGGAAGTCACGCGACAATTTACTAGCCGAAAGGTACCGGTTCCCGTGGGGTTCCACCACCCGTTCGTCATCCCGATCGTATTGCCCTGTGGATCAACGACCGGGACACCGGGAGTGTCGTATTCAGGCAGGAACGTCGCATCGTCAAAGTTGACAGCGTTGTTGTTAATGGTCGATACGTCGGCTTCGAAGCGACCTGAGAACGTGAAGCGCGGTCGTTCTAGATAGGACACGTACCCTCCTCGCTCTGCCGCTATCGCTGCGGCATGCTGCAGAGCATTCAGGAAAAATCCTATGGAATTGACTTATCGCGAGGCTCCGGCGTCTCCCCACTGGCAACAATGCTGCCTGGCTTTTGCCTCGGGGAGAGCATCCCACCACCATCGACGAAGGGTGGCAAGTCAACATTCACGGCATTGGTAATGCTTTCAAAGTCGTGGATCTCGGTTGCGTCAAACCAGATGCTCAGCCCCGCGCCACGCAAAGCGTCGCCTATCTTTTGCGGATAGTCACCATCCGCCCAAGCGTGGCTGAGGAACACGTCGTATGAAGTGTCCATCGTTGGGTCCGATCTCAGGCCGAGCGCGAGAAGGTCGGCCTAGTGAACTATAAACTCATGAGATTTCGCCCGGCTCCCCTCCCTGACCTCCAACTCGATAAAATACATTATCGCGTTTAAACAGTCCGGGCAGGGTGGTGTCAGATCTCGTCCTATTCGTAAAGAAGCGTTAACTCCCGCCGAGTTTCAGAAACTCACCGAGCGCAAAACCCCGGCAAGGCCTACGAATAGATCCCGGGCGCCTCGTGTCCAAGCTTCTGGACATATTCAACATAGGAGCCAGGATAAACAGTGGGATTGCGGTCGGTGCCGCTCTCACCGCCCAGTTCCAGCACACGTGAACCGAGACCGCGAAGGAACATGCGGTCATGCGATACGAAGATCATGGTGCCTTCAAAATCCTTCAGGACGTCCACCAGCATCTCCTTGGTCGCAAGATCCAGGTGATTCGTCGGTTCGTCGAGCACCAGGAAGTTCGGCGGGTTGTAGAGCATGCGTGCTATTGCCAGCCGCGATTTTTCGCCGCCGGAGAGTGCGCGAATCTTTTTGTCTACGTCTTCACCGGAGAACTGGAATGCCCCCGCAAGGTTCCGCAGCGCCCCGAGACCGTCCTGGGGAAAATCTTGTTGCAACTGTTCGATGACGGTGAGATCGGAACTGAGCACGTCCAGCGATTGTTGCGCGAAGTAACCCATATACAGGCTGGCGCCGAGCCGCACGCTTCCGGCATCTGGAGCACTGGCCCCGGCAATCATTTTAAGAAGCGTAGTCTTACCAGCGCCGTTTCTCCCCATGACGGCCCAGCGTTCTCCGCGGCGGATGGTGAGATTGAATCCTTCATAAATCACACGTGGACCGTAACTCTTGTGCAGATTCTCCAGGACGGCCACCTGCTCGCCGGATCGCGGAGGGACACGAAACTCAAACTTCACCACCTGGCGTTTCTTCGGCAGTTCGATCTTCTCGATCTTGTCCAAGGCCTTAATCCGGCTCTGCACCTGGGCCGCTTTGGCCGCGTGCGTCCTGAAACGATCAATGAAGCGCTGCTCTTTGGCAAGCATGGACTGCTGCCGGGCAAATGCCGCCTGCTGATTGCTCTCTCGCACGGCCCTTTCGCGCTCGTAGAAGTCGTAGTCACCCGAGTAGGTGATGATTTCGCCGCCATCAATCTCTGCAATCTTTGAGACGAGACGATTCATGAACTCGCGGTCGTGCGAAGTCATGAGAAGCGCGCCGGGGAATGACTTCAGGAACTGTTCGAGCCAGATGATGGATTCGATGTCGAGATGGTTCGTCGGTTCGTCCATCAGCAATACATCCGGCATTCCGAGCAGGACCCGTGCCAGCGCAACCCGCATCTTCCATCCGCCGGAGAGAGCGCCCACGTCGCCGTCAATCTGATCGTCCTTGAATCCCAGACCGTGGAGCACCTCACGGGCTTGCGATTCGAGCGCGTAACCGCCTAAATGCTCGTACTCCTCCTGAACGTGACCGAAGCGATCAAGAATGCGATCCATGTCATCAGCCTTCTCGGGGTCGGACATTTCCCGCTGCAAGGCTTCGAGTTCGTGGTGTAGATCGCCGACGCGTCCGCTGCCTGCGATCGCTTCATCCAGGACCGAACGGCCCTGCATTTCCTCGACGTCCTGGCGAAAGTAGCCGATCGTCAACTTCCTGGGGACAGAGACCGCGCCCTCGTCGGGAGTTTCCTCGCCGACCACCATCCGGAATAGCGTTGTCTTGCCGGACCCATTGGGACCGACCAGCCCGACTTTTTCCCCGGGATTCAACTGAAACGAAGCATCTACGAAGAGCAACTGCTTGCCATACTGCTTATTGATGTTTGCGAAAGAGATCATTGTGAAGGAGCAACTCGCGGCACCGTGCCTCTTAAATAGTGTAGCCGCAGTGTAGAGAACATTTCTATGGACGATCCAAATACCGAACCAATTCAAAAACGACGAGCACCATGGTCTTAATGCAGTTGCGCGTTTGCTGGTTGGATGGTGCGCGGTACTTTTTGCATCTGGAGCGTGGCTCAATCACGTTTTGTTCAGGCCTGTGAAGATACGTCTTCCGTCCGTGGCGACTGTTGTCGCTGTCATAGAATGAGAAATTGCTGTCCGCTCCAACGGCTTAATCGACCCCGCGCAGAGCGCCGTGCCTGCCTTAACTTATTCGTGAAACGGGCCTCCGGCAGAGCACTGACGTTGATCAGAAGTTGACATGCGAACGCTTTGGGCCGACGCGGAGTTCATCCGAGCGGTATTATCAGAATTGATGAATCGTTCAAGGCTCCGGATCGCAATCCACGCTGTCGGATTTGCGGCTATCGCGTGCAGTATGGTCATGGCACATGCAAAGAAATGGGGCCAACTGCACGCCAACGTAAGTTGATCTTAGTGGGGCCGCCGTCCATGGAGGAGGTCTTGTGAGATTTCCGTGTCTGCATATCGGCGCGTTACTTTTGATATCAGCCACAGCAAGCTGGGGGCAGCAAGCAACTCCGAAACCGAGTATAGAAGCGTTGCTTGCGAAGCTTCATTCCACGGAGGGGGCAGAAAGGGCGGATGCCTTCGAGCAGCTTCGCTCTGATCCGGCTAACCTGAAGAGCCCCAAAGTACGGGCGGCTCTGCTGGATCTTCTTGACCGCGAGAATCATGAGCTTGATTCACAACTTTTTGAGGCACAAAAAAAGGGTTATCCGGACGAAGGCGAGAACGAAGAATACGCAGAATACTACAGCCATGTTCTTGACACTGTTGATTCCTTTGCTAACTGGAACGATCCGCGACAAGCCTGCCTTCTGGTAGACGCAAACTCCAGCGACGAGTCGGCTTTCAGTGACGAAATTGCTGATCATGCAAGGGTTACTGTCCCATGTCTTATGAAAAGGTCTGGGAGCGTCATAAGTATGAATCGCGCCGTGTCTGTTCCGGTGTTGGTTCAAGCCTTAGCAAAAGCAAAAGACACTCTCGATCCCGGAACGGTCAAGTCGGCAAGACGGATCGTTTTGGGTGCTCTCCAAGATCCGGACGAAGCTGTCAGGGCTTTTACCGTGAATGCGCTGGGCAGGCACGGCGGAGAGGATATGATTCCAGCCCTAAGGAAGGTTGCCGAGGCAGATCCGGAACCAGAAGTGGACGGGCATTCAATTAGGAGGTTGGCAGCCGATGCGATTGCCGCGATCGAGAAGAGAGCGGTTGCAATTGATCCCGGAGTGACTCCGCACAGATGAAGAGAGCGAGAGGCGGCCTAATCGACCGCGCCCCAAGCGCGGTGCCTGCCTTCACGTATTCGCGACAACGCGCGTCCGTACCCCGTACTCCAGAACCGTTTAGCGGCGCGATATTCCGACAGCCACCGCTGCAGTGTACGAAGTGGAATGGACCCTGCTACTGGTTGCGGATCTCCGTTCAGGTAACGTCGAACCATCTCTGATCGCTCGTTCGCCACCCTCAAGGCATCTTCGCTGGCCTCGTGCAATCTCTTGATGATTTCGGAAGCTGCCGAATTCGGAGTCAACCACATGCTGGCACAGGAGATCTGGAGACTTGGATCGCAGGAATTTCGGATTGGCCGCTCCTGGGGCGGCGAGCATGCGAGCGCGGCATCCCGACAGCTATATACCCGGACGTCCGACGGCTCGGCAAGGGCCGCTGCCGCTAGATCCACATACAGCTGACCTGTGGCAATCCTGAAAACAAACAACCTGTTTGCGTACACCCCCGCCAACTCATGCTTTATTTCCCGCCAACTCATACTTAAAGTGACACGACCCGAATGGTTCAAGTCACATCGCGTTTGGGGGAGCCAACAAATCAGAACGCAGGCGAGCGCCGGACGCGGCTAGGCTGTAGTTGCCGTCAAGCGAAGCAGTGCCCGAGGGAATCGGAGCGAAAAAGTGGAAACGACATCAAGCAGCCAAGACAATTCGAATAGATTCAAGAGGAGGACGCTGAAGTTTCGACGTGCTCGCTTGAGATCGACGTTCATGGTCCCGACCGAGCTACCGCAGTTGGAAGGACTGTTTGGCGAGTGTTAAGTCCGCATCGGCTGCGGCAATTTAAGGCCGGCGTCTCCGAGTAGCCGTCAAAGTGGATCGCTCCCGGGTTGCCACAATACTCCCGGAGCTTCCTCTTTGGCATAATTGGGCGCGATACCTGAACGGTCCTCTCGTGTGGACTCATTGCGTCCTGCGCCATGCCCGCTCAGGACGGAGGAGGTTCCGTGGATCGTTTGCTCGACGAACTCGTCGCCCTGGAGCGTTCTGCCCTTGACCGCTGGATTAGGTTAGACCCTGAGGGTTACCTCGACCTCCAAGCCCCAGAGGTAACGTATTTCGATCCGTTTACGGAAAGGCGCGTCGATGGGCTGGACGCGATGCAGCTGCGGCTGGCGCCGATGAAGAAAATGAAGCCTCCGTTCACGGATCCACGGTACGACATGATCGATCCCAAGGTTCAGCGTCATGGAGATGTAGCGCTCCTGACATTCAACCTTGTCAATTACGGAAAACTGCCGGATGCTCCGGAACGTGTCTTGGCTCGCTGGAATTCCACCGAGGTCTATAGTCGGATTGGCGGGACGTGGAAGATCATCCATAGCCACTGGTCGTACATACAGCCGGAACTAAAGTAGACGGGTTCTTAACGTTCACTTGCGAGCGAGTGCTAGCTATTTGAACGGCGCAACTGAGGCCAGTCAGCATGACGGCAGAACTCATGACGTTGCAAGTTCGGAGCCGCCGACAATGGCGGGCGTGGCTGGCAAAGCACCATACGTCAAGTCCAGGGGTCTGGCTCGTCTTCCACAAGGCCCACACAGGGGTGAAGTCGATTCCCTACGAAGACACCGTTCGTGAGGCGCTGTGCTTCGGATGGATCGACAGTCTCATCAAACGCCTTGATGACGACCGATACGCCCTCAAGGTCACGCCGCGGCAGCCCACGAGCAAGTGGTCGGATATCAATCGGAATCGGTGGCTGGAACTTAAGACTGCTGGCCTGCTCACGTCGGCCGGTCTCGCAGCGGCACCCACAAACAATACCTACGCGCCACGACCAGTAGTCCCCGACCTACCGGTCTACATCGCCAAAGCGCTGAAGGCAAATTCCAAAGCGTGGGAGTTCTTTCGGGAGCTGGCGCCCACCCACCGACGTGACTTCGTCGTTTGGATTCATACGGCTAAACGACCGGAAACGCGCGAGAGGCGCATTCGCGAATCGATCGCACTGATGGCGGCGGGAAAAAAACTTGGCTTGAAGTAGACGGAAGCCGGGTTTTCGGCAGGTATTTGCAATGATCCGACTCGGGCTGCTTGCCGCACGCCGTCAACAGGCCTCAGCCATTCGGCGGGTAACGGCCATCCGGAAGTTGGGATGTTCGGCCTCAAGCTGACGGGAAACGGGCAAGTTCGGACGGTGATGACTACGTGCGCCTGCATCTCAACTGTGCCGAGAGTTCTGGAAATCGTGAAGTTATCGCTGTTACGGACCTGAAGCCGAATCGATGCGCGACCTGTGTCACGCTGGGAATGGGTCGTTCATCGAGAGCTACTAGCAAAGCTGTTTCGATCAAGGCCACACGCTGTTTGCTGATGCGGTCGTTCTTGGCAACGAAGGCGTGACGGAGGACATTGAAACCCTTGTAGAGGCGTCTCTTGTTGCGCAATCCGACGTTGGCGGCCACTGCCGCAAGAGGTGTTAGACCTTCCTTCTTCAGTGCTTCGGTAAGTGCCTTTTCGACTTGGCTGCGGGGCACCGGAGCCACAGGCGACCGGGAAAAATAGGTCTTCAGGCCGGCGTGTCTCTTCTTGGAAATCTCGACGCAGAGCAATGAGTAACGGCTCTGCAATGATGCAACGGTTCGATATCCCAAGTGCGTGGCAATCTCTATCAGAGATGGAGGAACATCGGACAGGAGCGCGGCCCGTAATGCTTCCTCGGCAATGGTGATCCTCCGCAAGGCGCTTGCAGACGATGCCGACCACCCAAAGTACATTGAAGTGCCTAACCGCAACCCTTCTGGTTCGTCTATGTCGATGGGTTCAGACAGCTTTGGAGACACAAATGAATTGCTTGGGGATGAGAGCGCGAACTGCAGTTGTGCTTGGGGCAATCGTTGTCGGTTTGCCTGTTTTTTCGCCGATGTGGCAGGCAAAGAAGGGACCCACGACACCCACCGAGGCAACAGTTCCGCAGCTGGAGAGAGATATTCCTGAATTAATGAAAAAAGCCGGCGTGCCAGGGTTGGCGATTAGTATAATTCGCGGGGGAAAGACGACGTGGCTGCACGGTTTCGGGATGAAAGAGGTAAGAACGCACCAGCCGGTGACGGGGGAGACAGTTTTTGAAGCGGCTTCACTGAGTAAGCCGGTGTTTACCTACGCCGTCCTGAAACTGGTGGAACAGGGGAAGCTGGGGCTGGACGTTCCGCTAACAACCTATCTGCCGAAGCCCTTTGTCGCGGGTGACGAGCGCCTTCACGCCTTTTCTCGAAAGCGCCACCCTGCTGACGTGCGCCCGATATTCATTGCTGCTTGGCTTTTACTTATCGGGGGCTTCAGCATGTGAACTTTCCTTGCCCCGCGGCCACCGATTTTGGGACGATTTGGCTGCCCGCAGGGGTTTCGGTCGGCTGGTGCGTTTCCGAGGCGATGGAAGGGTTTGTGACCAGCTTGGCGGGTGGTTCTGTGGCTTGGGCTTGACACCGCCACGTCTGGCGGTGCGATGGGCGTAGCGGCAGACGTGTTGCTGATCGCCAAGATGTTGCCTTTGGGCAGCCCGGCGGACTCGGGAAGCAAGTCACGAACCTAGCCCAACAGAAAATAAACACAGAGGTGGTATTTAGCAGGGTCAGGGCTGGGAATGCTCATGAAGCTCCTTTTTTCAGACCATTGAATAACCAGCCGCCTTCCACGCTTCGACACCTCCCCTTAGCACCGTGACGTTCGTAAAGCCCTACGCCTCATATTTGGCTGCCTGACCGACAGCGCTCGCTTCGCCGGGTCAACCTCAATAGAAAATGATTTCCTGTGTCTTCGGCAGCGACGCCGCCCGGGACTGCAAGGTGGCGAAGGATATGGACCCGTCCAGATTTAGCATCCGGCATTTGGCCTCGTCCTCATAGGCGCAGACTAGTAGGGCTTGGTTTGCCTTTGTCTTTTCATACGCTTGTTGCACGCTGATTCGCTTGATGTCCGCCATCTGTCCTCCTTGTGCCGCGCGATTATAACGCTCTGGAGTCTCGATTGCGTAGCGAAGCATCGGCTGAGAATATTAGTATTCCTACGACTAAGCGCCCATCAACCTCGGATAAGCAAAATGACCTTGGACGAATTTCGCCAATCGCTCACCGCGACCGAGCCGCCAGCCGGACTGACGCACGCACTTGCCGGGCTGTGGTGGGACGCCAAGGGCGACTGGAAACAGGCGCACGAATCCGCTCAGCAGGACGAAGGCATCGAGGGAGCGTGGGTACACGCCTATCTGCACCGCAAGGAGGGCGACCAGAGCAACGCCGCCTACTGGTATCGTCGGGCTGGTAAGCCCGTGTGCCGGGAGCCGCTCGACGGGGAATGGCTCAGCATTGTCGAAGGTTTGCTTGGCTGATCAAAGAGACAAGGCGGCCACGATGAAACTCTCCTTCGAGCACACTCTCATCGAAGTCTGGCGCAGGCCCTCGTGGAGAACGCCAAGGTCGTCGAGCTTGGGAAACAGCACTTTCCTTCTAAGCAGCCGAGTTCCGGGCCATCCTTGTCCTGCTCCAAAGTTGCTCCAAGAATCTTTGGCAGCCTGCAACCCGAGTCATCGTG
>Ga0207067_10138_pt2 | contig 23863 bp, 18 predicted proteins | sample Alteio_BWMinCont_25_FD_153484 | JGI IMG/M metagenome (GOLD analysis project Ga0207067, IMG submission 153484) | Enriched cells from forest soil in Barre Woods Harvard Forest LTER site, Petersham, Massachusetts, United States -... | ecosystem: Environmental > Terrestrial > Soil > Temperate forest >...
CCTGGGTTCTTAATGGCCAGGTATGTGGCAATGTTCGCGGTGTAACTCGAAGCAGTACAACTGATGCCGGAAGCTAACTCGAGCGAAGCCGCGCCGAGTGTCACAGTGGCTGTCAAACCGGAAGAGCACGCGGCTGCCGCAACAGAGCCGTTGGCGCAATAGGTAAAGGAATCCGAAGTCGCGGCGGACCCGGTGTTAGGTACATACGTAAACGTGCCATTCGCGTTGAGGGTTACCGTACCGTTAGCCGCACCTGTGAGCAATTGAACGCCGTACACATTAGTGTCGTTGGCGATTACACCCTTGCCTGGATCCGACACGGCGAAGGTCTGGCCCTTAAGCAGGGAATTGTAGATATCCGGCCTGGCTACCGCGCCCGCCAGTGCCGGGGAAGTCGGGAGGCCCGCGCCATTGATGCTGATGTAAGCCAGCATGCCGGCATCGCGCTCGGTGGCGTTGCCGGACAGGCTCAACTCACGGTCGAACACGGGGAGAGCCACAGTCGTGGTTCCAACAGGCGCGGCCGGTACATTAATCATCACGTCGTTCGTCTTGCCCGCAGCCATAAAGATGTCACTCTGCACCTTGGGAACGCCCGGCAACTCATTGCCATCTTCGGCAACGATCGAGAAGCCCGGAACCGTAGCAGTTACCCCTGCTCCGTTAAACCCCGTCGTTTGCGACCCGATGATCGAAGGCACGTGCATACGCAGACCGGCATTCACCAAGCGCACCAAAACGGTTCCGGTGCCCGCCGTGAGGCCCGTGGCCGGAGAAGCCGGAAATACTGAGGCCGTAGCGTTGGTGCGGTTGAACGCAACTCCATTGATGAGGTAATAAAACGGGGTGTAATTCACTGCAGGCGGATAACATTGATGGTAAGTCGACGAACTGGGATTGCCACAACCGCCCGGCTGGCCGGACCACACCGTGGTCTCGCTGAAGCCAACGGTGTTGACTGCAGTGTTGACCGCATTGTTTTGCACCGGGTCGATTTCACTAAACTCCAGCGGGATTTCCGTAGTGTATGCTACTGCGGGAGTCGTCCCCACAGCGGGATACGCCGTGCCAGCTGTCGTGGCACTCGGCACAGCGGTGACAACCAGGATTCCGTAGAGTCCCATGGGGACTTGGATGGACGGGTGCGTGCCGGACTCGAGCAGGTATGTACCCGGCCGAAGTGCCGACCACGTCAGTGCTGTTGATGCCGAACCCACAGACACTTCAGTGGCGAACGATTGCACGCGCGGCCCTTGCACCGGCGGCGTACCCGGCGTCGGGGCGGGATTCACCACAATGGGCCAAGTCACATTAGCTTGCGCCTGCGAGTGGTCTGGGCTCGGTGTGGTGGTACGCTGGGCCAAAACTCCAAGACCTCCACCCACCTGTCCGACGATCATCAGCGATGTGGGAACAGTGTTCGCAGTCGTGGCACCTGTTGGAGTAAAAGAGAGATTATTTGTGAGGTTGATCGTGAGCGCTTGTCCTGTGGGGACTGTGATCACTACGGGGGACCAGCCGCTTCCCACGTTCGGATTCAACGAGGCGCAGGTCGCGGTCGAGCCAGTAACGACCGCACCGCAGCTGTAGCCCCACATCTGCACCACTGATCCGTCGGGCATCGTCGCGGTAGCCGGGCCGGCAGCCATGTTGATCTGCTGCTGGCCGTAGGCCGCAACCGCGGCGAACGGAAGAATCGTGAAGATGAGTACTGCGGCCTTCAAGATAGTTTTCATATTATTCACTCGCATGTTCATCCTCGCCGTCAATTAGATTCGTCAATCACAAATTCCCGACTGTCAACCAGCATCATCATCAGCATTCCGCCGGGGAACACATTGTTGGTGGTAATCTCGCGCTCGTTGTGCGAGTGCCACATGAATGCAAAGCCGCGTTCATTGGCCGGGTTGGCCTGCATATTGGAAGGAAGCAAATTGGTGCAGCTCAGAGTCGCGGTCGAAGTGGTGGCACAGGCGGGTGCCGTCGCTCGTAGGCTAGCATCAGGACCCAAATACGGGTTGCCACCATACCAAGCACCGTTGGTAAAGATGTTCGCGTCCGGCAGAGTGGTGGGGCCGCCGCCCGCCACATCACCAAATGGCGCTACTTCCAACGGCTTGTTGTGGTCCTGACACCACTCCCAGAAGTTAATTGCTGTCGGACTGCCCGTGTTGTAGCCATTGACATCCGGAGTACAGGGGAGCGAGGCAAGAGGATCGCTCGTGTCACCAGGATGGTGGCCGTACGGATCCCAGTTCAAGCCTCTCCCCGTGAAGTAGAAAATTCCATCGAACGCCTGCCCCGGCGTCGTGTCCGTGTTGAACATGAGAAGGCCCGCCAGATTCTGACCGGGATTGGTTCCGCTAAGAATCAAGTTCCCATCCCGCGCCAGAATACGCACGTGGTTCGCGTGTTCGTGAAAGGGATGTTGCCACCGCCCTTGGCCGACGGTACGGATCAAAGTCAGATCGCCCGGATGCATGTGCGGATTGCCGTTGTAGGGTTGGTGCGGATACTCGGCCGCATAGTTCGGGTCCATGACATCTGGCATGGAGCGCCCATTAATCAGGAAGTAAGCAGGTTTGTACGGCTCCGTCGGGACGTTCAGACTACATCCCGGAGCGCCAGCCGTGCAGCCCGTTCGCGCCAAAACCTGCGCTTCTGCTTGGCTATGAATGTTTGGATCCATTTCGGCCCACTGGAATAGGTATTCCCGGTCGTAGCATGTTTTTGCATGGTCGTAGGCAGCTGCCGCGAGCCGGAAATCTGTTTCATGCCAGAACGCTTGAGCTGCCGCGTTCGCGCCGGCATTCGTGGCGGGCAGCCCGGCCGAGCAGCCGACCGGAATATTGTTGGGAAGCACAACGACTGCGCCGTACAGACCCATCTCGACTTGGAGGTCACTCTGCGTGCCGCTGTAGTAGCCGCGCGTCCCCGGCGACGAGGCAACGAAGGTGTAGGTCACAGTACCTCCTGGTGCTGCCTCTTGCGTCAGCAGGCCGGTCACACCATTCGTTCCCGGCGCGCTCGGGGTGCACGTGCCAGAGGTAATGGTTCCCACACATACATTGAAGCCGGGAAACAGAATCGAGGTGTTACCAGCTGCTGTGGGGAGATTATTCGTCAAGGTTATCGTGACCGTCTGACCTTCCGTGACGATCAGGGTTGGGCCAGGAACCTGCATCAAGGGGCAGGCGAAGCTCGTAATAGCGGCGGGGGCGTGGCCCGCAGGCGCGCCGTTGCAGCCGTAGCCCCAGGAGTAAATCATCGCCCCGTCCGGCTGATTGAGGTAGGCCGTTTGTGCCGTCAGGTTAAACGTCGGGCCAGTGATACCGGGGGTCGCAGCATGAGCCGAGGCCGTAAGCAACAAAGCCAACGCTATGGTTACCAGAATCCATCCACTCTTCGAGATCGCGTTTTTCATTTTCATCTCCCTCATTCCCGCGCTCCTAATTGCAGGTGTTACCAAACGTGTTGCCACCGGTCACGCTATTGCAGATATGTACCTCAGTCATAAGCCCGCCGAAATTCTCAGCGTCGTTGGACAGATGGTCGAGATTCGGCGTGTACAGGTAGAAAACGCTTCCCGCCGGATACAGCTTGGTCGCGCAGCCGCTGGATCCACACCCTGCATCACTCGCGTCCAGAATCACATCGAGTGACTCGCCCCCACCCAGCGTGATTGAGTTGGTGTAAAACTCGAGATTGTTCCCCGCTTGATCTCGCAGCAACTTGGCCATGAAACCAACTTCCTTCATGGGGATCCCCAATGAGGCCAATGTCTGATACTCCGTCACATCAAGGTCGGCGATACGCAACAGAGCCTTTCCGCCGAAAGGAATATTAATGACGGCGGGAAGCGGCTGCGAGTAATGCATGCGGTTATCGGACGAAACGGTGGCCTGGGGACCGGGCGCTGCAGTGTCGGGGTAGCTTCGTCCGTTCAGCAGGAAGTACTTATCTTTCATGTCGACGAATGCTTCCGGGTTGAAGGTCATGCCGACAAAGTGGAAGTTGGGGTCGAAACCGTGAATCTGGAGGGGATACTCGACGTCATACGCGGTTGAGCCGTCGCCGTCGTTGTAGGTGTACTTTTGCGAGTTGCCCAGCTTATCCGAGCCTTGGACGGCGCCCGTGTTAATGGCTGGCGTGACCGCGCTGCAGAGAATGTCAGCGTCGGGGTTGCAGGCCGTGCGAAGATCGACCGTTTGTCCCGCGACCTGCCCATTCTGTAACTGTAGTGCCGTATAGAGGCTGCCGCCAGACACAACCCGATTCTGCCGCGGGCGGACATACAGTTGCCCGACCATGCCCATCTGCAAGTGCTCAGGAGGCGTGATGTGGCAATGCCAGAAGTACGTGCCGGCGTCCGGGGAGAGATAGTAATACGTGAAGCTGCCGCCGATGTTGATGGCCACCGAAGCGTCGGGCACGCCGTCAAAGAACGCGGAGGCGTTGGGATACCCGTGGAAGTGAATCGTGTGCTGCTCGAACAGGTCCGGCCGCATGAGCATGCCCACGTTGGTGAGGGTGAGAAACATTTCGTCGTCCTCATCGAACGCAACTAATGGCGCCGGGATGTTGCCGTTCATGACTCCGACGTCCATGATTTGACGCGGATCCACATGCCCGTCCAGGCACGGGGCAACGCAAGTACCGCTGGCTATCGCATCAAGGTCCGGAACCAACCCCACCGCACCGTTCCACGCAAACGTCGAATGATTTCCCGGCGAGCCCCCGCTGGTCGCTCCATCGGTCATGGCGGGATCACCGGGTAGCAGCGTGCCCGAATAGACCGTGTTGAAGACGTTCGGGAATTGTGTGCCGGGCTGGCCGTTCGCGATGTCCGCCAGCCCGGACAAGGGCCCGAAGGAGAACATGAACGTCTGCGTCCCATCGGCCATCGTCGAATAGCCGTCACCGCCTGAGACTTGCTGGCACTTGATCGCGCCGTTCACGTTCCCAGTCGGAGCCTCAAATCCATTCAGGTTGAGCGCAAGTGTCGTCGGACCGGTGTAGGGAGGCTCAGCACTGTTATTGTTGAGGGATGACGGGTGCGTGATCGTGCTGGTGGGACATTGCACCCGGAATGACTGGGCGTTAGCAGGCAGTGCCACCAAACAGACCAGCACCACCAGGAATAACGGAGTACTCCACTTTCTGCTCGCCATTTCGTCTCCTCTCCTTCTTCGCCAGGGCCTAATCGCCGTTACTGCGGACCTAGCGACACTACGTTCTCTCTTCAAAAAGAAATTGATGGAACCCGTCTAACATCCGGGAGCACTTGATCCTCGCGCCACCGTCTTGTGCACGTATAATTAGTTCAATTCAGGAGTGGGTTCATTGTCGGGGATCAGGCTATTGCACAAGATTGCAACACGTTATTCTGAAGGTAGATGTCAGATAATCTTAAGGAATTAGTTAGTTTCCATGGAACCTAGACAAGGCCATTTTAGTAGGCAAGCGTGAAACACATCTCAGCTACTGCGAGAATGGAGACAGAGTGCGCAGGGTGGCGGGAAATTGATCACAGATTCGAGTTTCTCCCGGATGGCCCGGTGCAGCTCATCGCTACTGAACAACGGCTGGGAAGTTGACTGGAGGCAGCGCCGCTCGAAGCGAATTGCCGACCTGTCAAAGGAAAGGGAACACGCGTGATCCACAACCTTCGTCCTCGACATATCCGCACACGCTTAACCCTTTGGCATATCTTTGTGCTAGCGAGCGTGCTGGCGGTCACCTGGAGCTTTACGGCCTTTTTTCTGTTTCTTCAATTGCGCGAGCAACTGACTCACTACGCAGTTCAAGAAATCGAAAACGTGGAGGGGCTTCTGTATTTCAACGCCGGGGGGAAACTGGATCTGCGGGAGGACTATCACAAACACCCGGATTCCAAGCGTTTGCTGGACCGATTATTGGAAATTCGTTCGCCTGAGGGTAGCGTCTTGTATCGCAACGAGCGGCTCGGCAGCCGGTCGCTCGGAGGTAATCCACTTCCCGACGAAGGCGAAGATCAATTCTCTCCGCGATCGACGCGCCTTGATGATGGCACGCCTGTCCGGATGGTGAGCCGCCGCTGGCCGCTGGACGGTCGTCCCCTGGTGATTCGCCTGGCCTTCAGTGAGGAGCCCATTCGCGCACGCATTGAGGAATTGGCCTTGGCCTCGGCGTTTGTCCTGCCAATTGCGTTGATCTTGGCAGGTCTGGGAGGATACCTACTCACTCAGCGCGCCCTGGGGCCATTGCAGGAGATGGCCCGCCGTGCGGATCGAATCACATCTGAGCGGCTTAATGAGCGTCTCCCCAATGACGAGGTTGGCGACGAACTGGGGCAGCTCGCAAGAGTTTTTAACCACTTGCTGGCACGACTTGAGCAGTCTTTCGAGCAACTCCGTCGCTTCACTTCAGATGCGTCTCACGAGCTGCGCACACCGTTAGCGTCACTCCGGAGCGTTGGCGAGGTTGCGCTTCAGAAGGACGGCTGCCGCGAAGAATACCGCGATGCCATCGGAAGCATGCTCGAGGAAGTCAAGCGCCTAACTACTCTGATCGATAGCCTGCTCACGATCTCGCGAGCGGACGCTGGATGCATCCAACTGCATCCGACCATATTCCGTGTCATGGATCTCGCGCGCCAAGCAGCCGGGTTTTTCGAAGTCCTCGCTGAAGAGAAGGGGCAGCACATCACCATTGACGGCAGTGAAGGTGTGAGTATGAAAGGCGATCGCGTGTTTCTCATGCAGGCTCTCGTAAACATCATCGATAATGCCGTGAAATACTCACCCGCCGGCGGGACAATACATGTCCGAGTCTATTCTGAACAGGCTGGAACGATTCGCCTGGAAGTCGGAGATAGCGGTCCGGGGATAGCACCTGAACATGTGGACAGAATCTTCAATCGCTTCTATCGGGTCGACAATTCCCGGTCGCGTCAGGCAGGCGGAACCGGCCTTGGGCTCGCGATCGCTCAGTGGGCCGTCCGAGTTCACGGCGGGGACATTGAGCTCTTGTCTACACCCGGGAGTGGCTGTACGTTTCGGATCTCCTTGCCAGCGCCGATCACCTCTGCTTCATTCTAGTACGTTGTCATCACCATCTTAGTTACCCATCGGTTGGGAACAAACATGAGGGTTAGTTGACCGCCAACGAAACGGTATTCGCCGCTTCCGTAGGTCTTCAGCGCCAGACCGTTATGGGACCAGAACTGTCTCTTGGTGCGAAAGCGGTGCGGTGTCTGGATCAATGCAACCAGGAGTGCTGCGCAGGATGGGACCGATCGAAGGAATCTGACGCAGCAATTTCACCGCGAAATAGTTCCGGCTTTCAGTAAGCAGCTCTCGCCTAGTTGCTGACGCTGGGCCGCTAAGGCATCGAACTGCTGATGGTAGAATTCGGCGCGACGGCACTCCAGGTTCGGCAATCCTCGTCAGCCATTCTGCTCGATAACGGAGTGCGTACACCTTCCGTGCAGCGCATGCAGTTCCTGGGCACCAAGGGGCGCATCGAAATCGAAATACCATTCAACGCGCCGAACGGCCGGCTTTGCCGAATCTTTATTGATGACGGGCGCGATCTTTTCGGCGGAGGCGTGAGCACGGAAACTTTTCCGATCTGCGATCAGTACACTATTCAGGGAGATATTTTCTCACGGGCCGTGCGAGGCGAGGGCGAAGTTCCGGTTTCGATCGAAGACGCCATCGGAAACATGGCCGTCCTGGAAGCGGTCTTCCGTTCCGCTGAAACCGGAAGATGGGAGAGGCCGCTGGGGTTTAGACGCCAGTAGAATCTGGTGGGGTTCGGCGCTGCGATACCCATTCGACCGGCTTGACCGGACCTACCACGAAGGCCCAGGATATCGCTCCGCCCAGCAGCACACCCGCGGTCACTGCAAACGCCCAGAAGAAGTGCCCGGTGCGTTCGACGACAAATCCGGTCAGCGCAGGCGAAACAATTCCAGCAAAATTGCCCACAAAATTCTGAAGACCGGTCCATTTACCAGCCGCCAGGGGCCCCGCCAGCGTTTGCGTGATGGCCCAAAGATTTGAGGTGCACAGTCCCGCCCCAGCGCAAGTCAAAAAGAGGAAAAGCGTAGCGAGCCGGGAATCAAATGCGAAAACTGCCACCGCAAAACAGAACAGGGAGCCGAGCGCCAAGCCCAGGGCAGTGAAGGTCTTGCGCACGCGAGTCGGGGTGCCCCCGTGAGCAATCCAAAAATCGGAGATCCAACCGGAGAGCAATGCGGAAAGCGCAAGAATGAGATATGCCGCGCCGCCAATTCCGCCCATTTTCTGCATGGAAAAATGTCGCTCATGAACGAGATAGCTCGGCAGCCAGGTGAGCAGGAAATAGGAAAGGTAGTTGTAGGCAAATAGTCCGCCAAACGTGCCCCACGCCGAGCGATGCCTGAGAATCTCTCGGATGCCGGGAGTGCAGGCGGTGGATGGAACTGCCAAGCCGGGACCCCTGGGCATCCATTTCGCCCATGGCAATAGCCATAAGAGACTGAGAAGACCGAGCCCGATAAAACACGGCCGCCAGCCGTAACGCGCCATGAGCATCGCGCCGAAAAATATCCCAAACGCGGGTCCGGAAGCGATGCCTGAAGAGATGAATGCATTCGCCCGTCCACGCAGAATCTCCGGGCAGTGCTTTGCGAGAATCTTGCTGTAGGAAGGGAACGCCACCGATTCTCCAGCGCCTAGCAGGAGCCGCAAGGCCAACAGCACCAGGAAGCTGTGAGCCATGCTCGTGGCTGCGGTGGCTGCTGACCAAACAAGAAATCCCGCGGCGAGAACCCAATTCACGTTGTAACGGTCCACCAGCCACCCAGAAAGAATTTGAAAGCCGGCGTACGTCCAGAAAAAGGAGGAAAGCAAAATCCCGAGTTGCGACGGAGAAAGCCGAAGCTCGTCTTTCAGTGCCGGTGCCGCGATCGAAAGGCTTCCCCGGTCGATATAGTTGATGAAGACGGAGATGGCCAAGAGCGCGACGACGGGCGAAAGACTCTTGGAAGGGCCTCCCGCTTTTGGTCCGCGACTGGATGCAGCAAGTGAACCCGGCATCGTTAGAGGTCTCCCGTCGAGCAAGCAAAATGACAAGAAACGGCCTTCCGGGCCGCAGGGGACTGTATCCATTCAGGTCCTGCGCGTCCACCAGTCGGAAGGCTCGCGCGTACTTTGGAAGTGTGGCTCGCCATGGTGGGTCGGCGATCTAACTCAAATGTCCGCTCGGCCGCTTCTGGGAACTCAGAAAATAGAGAACCAGCGCGAAGGCGTTGGCGACCACCACCACGAAAACTGTTTTGAGCGTGTAGGCGGTCACGTTCGCCACGGGAATGATCGGAAACACACATAGGACGACAAAAAGTAACGTCACTATGAATCCTGATCCTGCAGCCAGTCGCAACCACAAGCCTGGCCGCAAGCCCAGCTCTTTCGGCGAAACCAGAGGGATCAGAAACATGACCAGGTAGGCCAGCCCGTAGAACGTCCAGGTCCAGATCTGAAGCATCGCAAAGGCCTCCTGATTTCCCACCCCCAACAACGCCGCCATGCTCGCCGCAATCGCCACGCCTCCCATGAACAGGATCGAGTTGACGGGAGTCTTGTAGCGCACGTGGAGCTTGGTGAACCAGTTCGGAAGCATGCTATCCCAGCCGGCAACCATAGGTAGGCGGGCATTGGCACTGAAAAGCAAAACGTAGGTGCACAGATAGTTTGTCAGAAGCAGGAGGATCACGACCGGCGCGACGACGGCTGCTCCAGCTCCAAAAGAGCCGAATCCTATACGTAGCGCTTGCGGTATGGGGCCGATGATGTCCACGTTTTCAGGCGAAACGAATGTCAGGATCGAGCTCGTCCCGGTAATGTACAGCAACGCGATAATCGGGATGGCCATCAGGGTAGCGCGGGCGATGTTGCGAGCGGGACTGCGGGATTCGCCGGCAAAAATGGTGACGGTATCGAAACCGGAAAGCGCCCCAAACGTCATTTTGGCGAAAACGCTCAGGCTGAACAGAGTCAGCGGAGGCAGCACCAGCCGAGCCGGATGGTACTCGCCGAGAGTGCCCCGCCAGAGCAGCGCAAACGGCAGCGCGGCAAGCACGGTAATAACCAAAACCGTAAATATACTCCCCGCATTGCTTATCCATTTGCCCAGTCGCAGCCCTAATCGAGCAACGAGCATCATGCCAGCGATGGATACCAGAGATGTCGCGATCAAGATTTTTTGATTGGAAGCAATCCACTCGACTTTGGGACCGGCGGCGTAGGTGATGTATGTCGTGGTGAGCAACGCGGTCTGCGATACCTGCACGGTGCAAGTGAGCCAGAGATTCCAAGCCACCAAAAAGCCTATCCAGTCGCTAAACGCAATCCGCGCCCATTCGTAAAGCCCTCCTTCGAGGGGCATCAACCTGTTCAGATGGCCGACCACGAATGCTTGCGGAATAAAAAAAAACAGAAATGCCATTAACCACAGGAAGACATGCGCTGGTCCGGCCTTGACTGCAGTTCCAAAGAATTCGGGAACCACCACTACAAGAATCTGCGCCAGAAGCAGGTCGCGGATTCCGAGTTCCTTGCGAAGCTCGGCGCTGTGCCCAAGGTCTCGCTCTCGAACGGCCGTGAGTCGGGTGCCGGCGACGGTTGCCAAGGTTCAGTAGCACCTTTTCTGTCGAGGTAAGTGCCCACGAGCCGAAATGTGTGCGCTAGTCTGCCTTGAGTTGAGAGCGGAAACAATGCCTTTGGTGAGGGACCGCGGTATGGATCTAAAGCAGGAAGGATGGTGATGGAATTAGCGTCCTCGCAAGCCAGCGAGGAGAGCGGCGACCACCCGCGCTGGTGCATAGAATGCGAGTAGCAGCAGAGAAGCGGCACCGTAGATGGCTAGCCTTAGTCTCATGTAAGTAAGAACACTTTCGAGCACAAAATGTTGCGGTGTTCCTACCCACCCAGGGAACCACGGCCTCCTATTGCAGGGTCAGATCACCCGCCCCAACGTGTGCGTGCAAGTGGTATCTGCCGTTGCCTTCCTTATGGAAAGACCGGAACAGCCCTCCGTGGGACTCGCCAAACGGGCTAGCTTCCAGGCCTCCGGAGTAAACCGAGGCATCCACGCGGGAGTAATCGCTGGGGTCGCCGACTTCGATAATCAACTCGCCCGCGTGCAGTTCCGCATCCTTATCCCCGGTGACATGCTGAAGCTCGAGGTTTCCGGCAGACATTCGAACGTACAATCCGGTCTTCCGAGGCACTTCGATAGTGACCTCGAGATCGTTCCTAGGTCCCCCGCTCACGGTCAAATCCCGAGAGTTGTTAGACCCTTCCAGCTGCACTCTCATATCGCTGGCTCGGTAGGCATTTCGCCCGGTGATCCGTACCGTGATTCTGTTGTCCGACCCGCCGACAATATGGAAGTCGCCCGAACGGAGGTACATCCGCAGCTTGCCACCCGAATTGAAATCCGCCGTAAACGGATGATTTTCAATATCTTTGACGTCGAGTTTGGTCTGGGCCGCACCTGAAGCAACGGAAAGCGCCAGCGCGGTCGCCAGCAAGAAAGGAGTACGCATGGACACACCTCCGAACCTTATAAGTTAAGTAACGAAGTTTCCGCCTGAAATGTTTCCCTCGGAACGAGATTTATTAGGAACCGGCCCATGAGCATCGCCGGCCAATTAGGTTTGACGAAAGGAGAGACCATCCATCTGGGCGACTTCGTAGTGCCGCACCCGGCGATCGTAATCCGTCAGCAGGGCGCGAGCCTCGCTAGCCACAACGGCTGTTTCTCTGTCGGCGCCGGCAAAGGCATCTATGGCCTCCAGGGATTGCCAGACCGTTGTCACCAGGATCTCGACCGCCTCGTCATCGGACCGGATAAGGACGCTCGAGGAGATGTATCCATGGAAAGTCCGGAGCGACGGCAGAACGGTTTGGCAAAAGTGTTCCAAGTATCGGGTGCATTGAGTTTTTGTAGTTCGCGCTGACCAAAGACGGGCAATCATTCCGGGGAGGCTCCTATTGGTTTCCGACGACAACCGTCCACGGCCGAATTTCCCATCGTTTCACCAAGCCGTTGCGGACGTAAGGATCCTTGCGGACAAATTCCTGTGCTGGCGTGTCGTCGCCACACCGGAAAACAAGCAGCGCCCCGTCCGGCGGGTCGGCCAGCGCCCCGGCGAGAAGCAGTTCGCCTCGAGAGTGAGCTTCACGTGCAAGACCCAAATGCTCCTCGCGATAGGCCGCGCGCTCGGTGATAAAGCCTGGCACCACTTCACGATAAAAAAGTGCGTAGTAACCCATGGGCGTCTCCTCTTCCATGACAGCTGAGAACCAAAAAATTAAACGCGGGCGAACGCCGTGTCGAACACAGAACAACCGATCCTGGCGGGGTAGCAGGAGAGCAGTGTGGCGGAATGGGCTAGCCTCCTGCGATGGAGGGAACTAGCAGGACGCGGTCGCCCTTCAGCGTACATCCCTCGCCGCCAAGAAAACGAATGTCTTCTTCATTGAGATAGACGTTGAGGAACTGGCGAATCTGCCCCTGTTCGTCGCGAACATGGCGCGACAGGGCCGGAAACCGCGTGGTTAAGTCGTTCAATGCTTCGGCGATGGTCGCCGCACTACAATCGATTCTTGGCGTGCCGTCCGTAAAGCGGCGAAACGCCGTCGGAATTTCGATGGTGACTGGCATGTCTTCTGCTTCTCCTTACTTGGCCGCAGCGGCAGCGGCAAACTGGTTGTCGAGGTAGGCTTCGAACGCATCAAGCCGCGGTGCGATAGCTTCGGCGAGGGGAAATTCCGCGGCAATAGCATCGGTGGTCTTCAGCCCGTTTCCAGTGATACAAACGACGGTTGTCTCCGCGGCCCCGATGCGCCCCTGGCTGATGAGTTTTTGCGTCACGCCGGCGGTCACGCCTCCGGCCGTTTCCGTGAAGATGCCTTCGGTTTCCGCCAGTAGTTTGATGGCCGCGACAATCTCGGGGTCAGAGATGTCTTCCGCCCAGCCGCCGCTTTCACGGATCAGCTTGATTGCAAACGGCCCGTCGGCCGGATTGCCGATGGCCAGCGACCGCGCAATGGTGTTCGGCTTTTGCGGCTCGAACCGTGCGAGGTTGCGCTTCACGCCGTCGGAAATCGGCGAACAGCCGGTAGCCTGCGCGCCAAAGAATTTCACGGGCTTCGCTTCCACCCAACCCAGTGTCGTGAGTTCCTTGAACGCTTTGGCAATTTTTGTGATCAGCGAACCGCCTGCCATGGGCACCACCACATTGTCCGGCAACCGCCAGCCCAACTGCTCGGCGATTTCGTAGCCATGCGTCTTCGAGCCTTCCGAATAGTAAGGGCGCAGGTTGACGTTCACCAAGCCCCACTTGAAGCGGTCGGCAATCTGCGCACAAAGCCGGTTCACATGATCGTAGTTCCCGTTGATGCGCACAATGCGCGCCCCGTAAACCGCGGTGTTAAGAACTTTCGCGGGTTCGAGATCGGCGGGAATGAACACGCACGCGTCGAATCCTTGTTGCGCCGCCTGTGCGGCCACGGCATTTGCCAAATTCCCGGTGGAGGAGCACCCCACGGTCTCGAATCCAAATCGCCGCGCAGCGACCAACGCCGTTGCCACGACGCGGTCCTTAAACGACAGAGAAGGGAAGCACACCGCATCGTTCTTGAAATAAAGATTGCTGATACCCCAGTGCGACGCGAGCTTCCGCGAAGCAACCAGCGGTGTGCCGCCGACAGCACTAGCCGGCGTGACATCCCCGGCGAGCGGCAACAGTTCCCGATAGCGCCACATATTAAAGGTTCGGCCAGCCAAGTCTTCGCGGCGAACTTTTTTCCCGAGAGAATCGTAGTCGTAGGAAACTTCCAGGGGCGAGAAACAGTCTTCGCAGAACGACTTGGGCGAATTCCCCCAGGTTTTGCCGCATTCCCGACATCGCAGTTCGTATAGATCGGACATCGCTTCACCTTTCATGGCGCCATTAGCGCGAAGACCGTTGCGATCCGAGGCGCACAAGCCTCAGCATCAACAAATCACATGGATTTCGATTAGGGCAGCAGGGAGGTGGAAGGAAAAACCCTCCGTGCCAAAGTGCTCGGAGGGTCTCAGAAATTCTTCTGGGATACTCTACAGCTCTTTAGCAGTTTTTTACGTGGAGCAAGTTGCCCTAAATCGCCACGTGTCGCCGCAACCGCAGCTTCTCTATTTATCCTAGATACGAAACCACTTGTCAAGTCCTTCCTAAAGACGCAGTCAGTTGTGCCTTTTCGGGCAATTCCGACATATTTCTGACAACAAAAGGACGGGTTCCTGCGTCTAACGGTTAGAGATTATCAAACGAGCGGCCACAAAACATACCCTCGGATCCCCGTCCCTCGGGACAGTGACGAACCCGGCGCATCAATTTTCCGGTACAACTGTCCTTTATTTGCGGTGTTATACTTACTCTGGGTTTTGCCAGGCGGTCCATCTAAACCGCGTTCGCGAAACCTCTAACTTGGGATCCGAGGCAGTTGCGGCCGGAAAATCTAGGAGCAGCGACATGGGCGAGCAAGTAAAGGAACTTCTTAATTGGGCACGGCGCCGCAAAATCATGGCGTCGTTTTTTGTAGCATTCACGCTCGTCACCGGAATCATGATCGGCTCGGTTATTTCGGGCCGCGTTTCCGCGATGAAGTCGTTCAGCGGCACGAATGCGACTCCTCTCACCGTGCCAGACCCTATTCCTTCAGCAAGTTCTTTTTCCACCATTGTGAACCGCGTGGAACCAGCAGTCGTCAATATCGCCACCACGCAAGTTCTCGAGAAAAAGCCCAACTCCAGAACGCATCGCGCGAAGCCCGCTAACCCCAACACCAACCCCGACGAGGACAACGATCCCATGCAGGATTTCTTCGACCGTTTCTTCGACGGCCGCCAGGACGGTCCTCCTCAAGCGGAGCGTAGCCTCGGTTCGGGCGTCATTGTTGACAAGCGTGGCTACATCCTGACCAACAATCATGTCATCGAAAACGCCACTAAGATTCAGGTCCAGCTGAACAACGACACGGCGCGTTACACCGCCAAGGTTATCGGCGCGGACGACGATACGGATTTGGCGGTAATCAAAATCGAAATAAACAGAGATCTGCCCACCGCCAAGCTGGGCAATTCGGAAGGTGTCCAGGTGGGGGACTGGGTCCTCGCCATCGGCAGCCCGTTCGGTCTGCAAGCCACGGTAACCGCGGGAATCATTAGCGCGAAAGACCGCGGCGGCCTGGGCCTCGCCAAGCAATTCCAGCGCTTCCTGCAAACCGACGCAGCTATCAATCCAGGCAACTCCGGCGGCCCGCTCGTTGATTTGGCCGGACAAGTCATCGGTATCAACACTGCCATCATTACCGGTAGCCGAGGCTACGAAGGCGTAGGTTTCGCGCTGCCCTCGAACACCGCGATCACGGTCTACAATCAGCTCATAGCCAACGGCCGCGTCACCCGCGGCTCCATCGGCGTCAGCTTCCTTGAAGATCTAGGCACCAATCCCATCACGCTGAAATCCTTGGGAGCGCCGTATGGCGTCGTGATCATGGGCGTGGAACCGGGCGGCCCCGCGGAAAAGGCCGGACTCAAAGGCGGCGACGTTATCACCACGGTGAACGGCCAGCCCATCAAGACCGGCAATGACCTCGTGAATCCCATCGCGCAAGCGACCATCGGCAGCAAGGTAAAACTGTCCTATGTCCGTGACCGCACTCAGAAGGAGACCACCGCCACCGTTGAGGACCGCACGCACGTGTTCCCGAATAGTGCGGGCCGTATGGACGGCCAGCCCGGCGAGCCCGCGCCAAGCGAGTTCGGCCTCCGCGTCGACAATCTGACAAAGGATCGCGCCCAGCACTTCGGCGTGGAAGGCATGAGGGGCGTCATCGTAACCGATGTGGATCCGGCCAGCTTTGCCTCGGATGATCTGAACTTCGTCCGCGGCGATGTGATTTCCGAAATTAACCATGATCCGATAACCTCTCTGGACGACTATCGGGCCGCCGTTAAAAAGTTAAAGGCCGGAGAGAACGTGGTGTTCAAAGTGCTGCGCCGCCAGGACGACCGCGTCTTAACCGTGTTCCTGGCCGGTGTCGTTCCGGCAGAGAGCCAGCAGTAATAAACCCGGGGAGACCGAAGCGTCTCCCGCCACTTATTAAGCGAAACCCATGCGCATGCGAAAAGCGACCCACTTGGTCCTGATGTTGCTCTTTGCGGCCGGTATGGGTGTAAGTTGGGCTGCCGCCGCCGGCCAGGGCACCAGCAGTTCAAATTCGCCTTCCCGAAAGCCCCGCCCTAGAACGCACCATGCGAAATCCACAAAAAAAACAACCCGCCGGGAGCGCGGCCAGAAAGTCCCTGCTCCCGAGCGGATTTCCGAAATTCAAACGGCCCTTGCGAAGGACGGTTCGTTCAGCGGCAAGCCCAGTGGCAAGTGGGACGCCCCGACCGTCGAGGCCATGAAGAGATTTCAAGTGGCGCATGGGCTGAATGCGTCCGGCAAGCTCGACGCAAAGACCCTGCAGAAGCTAGGCCTGGGTTCACAGACCGCCGGCCTGGCCGCCCCGATGCCTCCAGTTAGCTCTTCCTCGCTCGCCACCAGCCCGTCCCTCACGCCTCCTCGCCAGCCGTAGCCATCGCCACGTGGTGGCTTTGCTGGACCGCCGCCTGCTTGTCGGGGAACGTGCTTCATTTTCAGCGTGCAAGGAAGGGAAAGACACCCCCACGGATCATTGACTCACGCGAGATTGGTGGGGAATGAAGTTGCAGGTTGGCTCAACCCAAGGAAAATCTCCGAGAAGGCTGGTGAGAGGCGCGCGAATCAGCCCAACAGGGTGAAGTGAGCCGACTCGCGCGCTCAAGGAGAAACATCCGTTGTACTTAAGACCGCGAATCCACGAAAAGTATTCCCGGATGACGTGAGCCACACAAAAATAGAGCGAGGGTAGATGGAAAGGAGCAGAACAGTGCGTTCCGCTCCTCGAATCGAGGTATTTAACCAACTGGATAAATACGGCCTTAGTTTTCTATTTGCACCTGGAGCACCTCTCCAGGTAGCGCAATCATCGTGGACCGAACCGTAGGTAGCTTTGCCCGCCCGCTATCTGGCACGGGTGCCGATGCCGTCCGGATATGGATACCATTCGCTGCTTTCGCCGCGACCACATCCACTCCCAGCCGTTCGATGCGAATGCCAAGCGTCCGCTCCAGTTGGAAAAGCTCCGATCGCTGTTCTCTGGAGAACAGCGTGGTGGCAACGCCGTGTCCGCCAGCACGTCCGGTTCGCCCAACGCGATGGATGAAATTCTCCGCCACTTCCGGCAAATCGTAGTTGATGACGTGCACGATGTCTTGCACGTGGATCCCGCGCGAAGCCAGATCGGTGGCCACCAGGACGCGAAACCGGCCTTGCTGGAAGCCTGCTAGTGCAGCTGTTCGTTGAGATTGCGAGCGGTCTCCATGAATCATGGCTGCGGAAAAGCCGTCGCGGTTCAGGCTCTTGGTAATGCGCTCCGTGCCTCGCTTGGTGCGCGAGAAGACCAGGCAGCGGCCGGTCTCCTTGGCAAGCAAACGCTGCAGCATTTCCTGTTTCCGGTCGACGGAAACCTCGAACGCCTGCATACGCACGTTTTCGGAAGGCTTGAGGATCGAGCCGAACGCCAGACGCGCCGGATTTCGCAGGTAGTCCTTCACCAGATGAGCGACGGATGCTTCCATGGTCGCGGAAAAACACATGGTTTGCCGTTCCTTAGGCAGGATCGCCGCGATGCGCTTGATGGCCGGGAGAAAACCCATGTCCAACATGCGGTCCGCTTCGTCCAGGACCAAAATGCGCAACGCGTTGAAATTGAAAAGCTTGCGGTCGAGATAGTCCTCTAAGCGCCCAGGAGTGGCGACAACCAGACGCGCCCCCTTGCGGATGGCATTGAGCTGCGCGCCTTCCGCCAAACCGCCAACCACGAGCCCTGCGGGCACGAGCTGCGTGCCACGCAATGCGTTGAACTGTGCCACCACCTGCATCGCCAATTCACGCGTCGGCACCAACACCAGCGCGGCGATTCCGGGCGTTTTGTGCTTAAGCAGTTGCTCGATCACTGGGACCAGGAACGCCAGCGTCTTGCCGGTTCCGGTTTGCGCGGTTGCGAGCACGTCCTTGCCCTCGAGCGCTTGCGGGATAGCCGCAGCTTGCACGGGGGTCGGCGTCGAAAATCGCGCGTGGGCCAACCTCTCCTTCATATAGGCAGAGATCGGTAATTCTGTAAAACTTTGCATTCGTATGGCTTTCTTGCTGGCGGGAGCGTTGGCAGCGCGCACACATTTCCGGTGCAAGCGCGGCAATTCGCATCGCCAGTCTTGTCTTAGATTACGCTGAAAACGTACGGAGAAAACTGCAGGCGGGTAGTCTCAGATCAACAACCGAACTTGAGGGACCGCACAACACAACCGAAGGTATTAAGCGCAAAAACAGTGTATCACGTCCGCCTTCGTAATGCGATCTTATTCGTTGCTGTGTTCCGGACGGTACTCCGACGTAAATCTACTGCGGCACTTTAACCACGTTTGCGTCGTAGACAATCTTTCCGCCAACCATAGTTAGAATGGACTCGGTCTTGAGAAGTTCCCTGGGGGGCATCGCTGGCGTCGGTCTATCCTGGAAAACCGCGGGACGCTATCCGCCGCCTGCAGGCTGGACGGCCTACACCCCGACAACAGCGTATGCGGAATTCGCGGAGTAGGAGAAAGGCAGTCGAGAGCACCGCCAAATCCGCGAGCTTGCCCGGCTCCAGACTGAGCCGGGGTCTAGAAAGCGATGGCCGTGGCAGCGTTCGCTGCGGCTTTGGCCGGGCATCACCATCGTCGGCGGAAGCGCGAATTTGACGGTGTCTCCAGCGAACGGTAGAATTTAGCTCCGCGCGGTGCCCCGTGTTCAAACCCGCCCGCAGGCACAGTAGGGATCAAGCCGGCAGATCCAGGCAATGAAGGAGGAAACATGGCTACGGCCGTAGCGCCCCGAGTTTTCAAGAACTTCATAAACGGCGAGTGGAAGGATTCCTGTAGCGGAAAGACTTACGAAAACCGCAACCCCGCGAACACCGATGAGTTGATCGGAATATTTGTGTCTTCGACTTCTGAGGACGTTGATGCGGCTGTGGATGCTGCCAAAGAGGCTTACAAAAAATGGCGTTTGGTCCCGGCCCCCAAGCGCGCTGAGATCCTCTTCCGTGCGGGCGAGCTGCTCTTGCAGCGCAAGGAACAATACGCAAAAGACATGACCCGCGAGATGGGCAAGGTCCTCGCAGAAACGCGCGGCGACGTCCAGGAAGCCATCGACATGACCTATTACATGGCGGGCGAGGGACGGCGGCTGTTCGGCCAAACGACTCCCTCGGAATTGCCCAATAAGTTCGCCATGAGCGTCCGGCAATCGATTGGTGTGTGCGGAATGATCACGCCCTGGAATTTTCCGATGGCCATCCCCTCGTGGAAGATGATGCCCGCGCTGATCAGCGGTAACACGGTGGTGCTCAAGCCCGCCGAGGATACGCCGCTGTCTTCCTATCACCTCGTGCAGGTCCTGACCGAAGCTGGGGTGCCCTCCGGCGTTGTGAACCTGGTCAGCGGCGATGGGCCTGGTGCTGGCGCGCCTCTTTCGGCGAGCGAAGACGTGCCGGTGGTCAGCTTCACGGGTTCGACCGCTGTAGGCCGGCTCATCGCCGAAGCGTGCGCGCCGACCTTCAAGCATTGCAGCCTGGAGATGGGCGGCAAGAACATCATCATCGTCATGGAGGATGCCAATCTCGATCTGGCGGTCGATGGCGCGGTCTGGGGCGGGTTCGGCACAACCGGCCAGCGCTGCACCGCGGCCAGCCGCGTCGCCGTACATAAGAGCATCTATCACGAATTCATGACGCGCTTCCTAGATCGTGTGAAGGCGTTGCGCGTCGGCGACGGTCTCGATCCTGGCGTGGATATGGGCCCCTGCATCAACGAGCAGCAACTTCAGACGGTGATGAATTACGTGCAAATCGGAAGGAATGAAGGAGCCAAGCTCCTCGCCGGCGGGAATTGTCTGGACAGCGGCATCCACCAGAAGGGCTGGTTCCACGCCCCCACGGTGTTTGGTGATTGCTCGCCGCAAATGCGCATCGCCCAGGAAGAAATCTTCGGCCCGGTGGTCTCCGTCATTCCCATCGACAGCTTCGAGCAGGGAATCGAAGTCGCCAACGGAGTCCCTTACGGTTTGTCCGCCTCGATTTACACGCGCAATGTAAATCAGGCCTTCGAGGCCACGCGCGATCTCGACACCGGCATCGTCTACGTGAACGCCCCGACCATCGGCGCCGAAACGCACCTGCCCTTCGGCGGCACCAAGCAAACCGGCAATGGCCATCGTGAAGCCGCCATAGCCGCCATCGATTTCTTCTCCGAATGGAAGACCATTTACATTGACTATTCCGACAAGCTGCAACGCGCCCAAATCGACAACAATTGATCGACCACCTTTTCACTGCGCGAAACGGGTGGACAACCTCGATTGACGGTGGTGCATGCGCTTTCTACAATAGAGGTAGCGCTCCTTCGCGCTTAGCGTAGAGTGCTGCTATGAGGAATCCGGCCCTCCAGGAACGGCGCAACCGCCAGATTCTTGCCGATCTCGTACGCACCTATATCGAGACAGGCGAGCCGGTATCCTCGCGCGCGATTTCCAAGCGTTACGACGAAACGCTGAGCACTGCCACCATTCGCAACGTCATGGCTGATCTTGAAGACGGCGGCTTCCTATACCAGCCGCATACTTCGGCGGGGCGCGTGCCGACTGCTTCGGCCTATCGCTTCTTCGCGCAAGAGATTGCCTCGCAGGCCACTTTGACCATCGGCGACCGCGACTGGATCCAGCACGAAATGGGCGGCGCGAAAACGGCTGCGGAAATCACCGAGCGCGCCGGCCACGTGCTGGCGGAAGTTTCCAACGGCCTGGGGATCATCGTTTCGCCGCCGCTCGGAAGAACGGTTCTCGAGCACGCGCGCATGTGGCTGCTGCCGGACGGCCGCGTGGTCGTCGTACTGATTTCTCCAGGTGGCAACACCCGCGACAAAATTGTTCGGCCGAATCGGCCATTCGGGCAGTCCGAGCTCGACGCCACCGCCGACTTTCTGAATCGCCACTATTCCGGCTGGACTCTCGAAGCCATTCGCGGTGACCTGCTGCAAAAACTCGCCACGGATCGCGAGCAATACGAGGGAATGATTGGCAGCGCCCTCACATTATGCGATCCGGCGATGCTTGGCGAAGGCCAAACCAGCCAGGTACACGTAGAAGGGACCGCCCAAATTGTCGGCACCCCGGAGTTCACCAATCAAGCGCAGCTTCGTGAGTTGCTGGCCGCCATCGAAGAGAAGCACCGCTTGGTAACTGTTCTCAACGCGTGCATCGAGACGCCCGAGCCGGTCCACGTGCAAATCGGCGTAAAGGAGATCTCGCCCGCCGGAGAAAATCTGGCCATCATCAGCGCGCCATACACCCGCAACGATCTTGTACAAGGCTCGCTGGGCGTGCTCGGTCCAACGCGCATGCATTATGAGCGCGCGATGACAGCTGTCGCTTACGTCGCGCAACTATTCAGCGAAGCTTTGAGCAAAATTTGAAAAAGTTTTTTCACAGGAGAAGCAGCAAAGTGCCCGACAAGGACTCACCTTTTAACACAGAAAACAGCGTGCAAAATGCCGCGTCCGACCAAGCCGACGATGCCAAGCTCGTTGTGGAATCCGCCGATGCCGAAATCGCGAAGCTGGCAACCGACCTGAGCGAGCTCCGCCAGACACTGATGCGGCGCCAGGCTGATTTCGACAACTACCGCAAGCGTATCGAAAAAGAACGCGCCGAAGACGCTAAGCGCCACACCGCTCGCGTCATCGAAGGCTTGATCCCCATCATCGACGGTTTCGAGCACGCTCTTGCCGCTCATCGCGAAGCCGAGTACGAAAATTATCGCAAAGGCTTCGAGCTTATCTACAAGCAGCTGGTCGACAACGTGACCCGCCTGGGCGTCGAGCGCATCGATCCGCTCGGCAAACAGTTTGATCCGCATCTCCACCAAGCCATGGATCGCACGGAAACCACGTCTCACGAGGACGGCACCATTCTGCAAGTCTTTCAGCCCGGCTATATTTTCTATGGCCGCGTTCTGCGCCCCGCCATGGTCCGCGTAGCCGTTCACCCGGGCGGCGCATCGAAAGAAGCTGCAAACTAATAGGCGCTAACGCACGAAATAAGGGGGTGGCATGCCAAAGGCGAACCAAAAGGATTTTTACGAGGTGCTCGGCGTGACGCGCACGGCATCCATCGAGGAGATCAAGTCTTGCTATCGGAAGGCCGCGCTGAAGTGGCACCCGGATCGCAACCCAGAGAACAAGGAGGAATCCGAAATAAAGTTCCGCGAGTGCACGGAAGCATACAGCGTCTTGAGCGATCCGCAAAAACGCGAAGTTTACGACACCTACGGCCACGCCGGACTGTCTGGCGCGGGCGGCGGCGTGGACTTCAACAACACCGCCTTCCGCGATTTCCACGACATTCTCGGCGACTTCTTTGGTTTCGAAGACCTCTTCGGAACGGGGCGCTCCGGGCGTACCCGCAGACAGCGCGGCGCCGATCTGCGCTATGACATGACCCTCACGTTTGAAGAGGCGTCTGCCGGCGTGACCACTAAAATCAAGTTGCCCCGCCAGGAGTACTGCGAAGTTTGCAACGGAACCGGCGCAAAAAAAGGCACCGGCATCATCACCTGCCAGTCTTGCGGCGGCCGCGGCCAACTCGCCTATCAGCAAGGTTTTTTCTCCATCACGCGCACGTGCCCGGCATGCCAGGGCGCGGGACAAATTGTTCGCGAGCGTTGCCCCGATTGCCACGGTCAAGGGCGCACCGAGCGCGAAAAAACCATCGAGTTGCGCATTCCGCCCGGCGTGGACTCCGGCACGCGCCTCCGCGTCACCGGCGAAGGCGAATCCGCTCCGAACGGCGGCACGCCAGGCGATCTCTACGTGGTCCTCGAGGTCAAGGAACATCCCTTCTTTGAGCGCCGTGGGGCTGATCTGTACTGCACCATCCCGCTAAGCATCACGCAAGCCGCTCTTGGCACGGAGCTCCAAGTCCCTGGGCTCAACGGCGAAGAAAGACTTAAAATCCCCGAAGGCACACAAAGCGGCGCCGTCTTTCGCCTGAAAGGTAAAGGTCTCGCCGACCCCCGCGGTGGCGGCAAGGGCGACCTCTATTATCACGTCCGCGTTCTCACGCCAACAAAACTCACGCGCGAGCAACGCAGGCTCCTCGAACAACTCGGCGCTTCTGTAAAAGTGGAGAACAAGCCTGCGGACCGCAATTCCACCATTTTCGACAAAGTAAAAGACATCTTCGGCTAGAGCGCCGTTCCTGCGATAAGATCCCAGCGTGCGCCGCCGATTCTTTGTTGACGAATTTACCGGAACTACTGCGGTCATCGAAGGCGATACTGCCCATCACCTCGGCCACGTGCTGCGCGCCGAAACCGGCCAGCTCTACGAGCTCAGCGACGGTTCCAGTGCCTGGCTCGCCCGCATCGAGTCCGTTTCTCGCGGCCGCCTCGAGTTCGCCCTTCTCGAGCAGCTCCCCGCGCCGCAACCGACAGCAGACGTCATTCTTCTTCTCTCCGTCGTCAAATTCGATGCCTATGAATGGGCCATCGAGAAAGCCACCGAACTCGGCGTCAGCAGGATAATTCCGCTAGCCGCTGCCCGAAGCGAACGAGGTCTTTTGGCCGCCGCTCGAAAGCGTTCCGAACGCTGGCAAAAAATACTGCGCGAA
>Ga0207067_10147_pt1 | contig 23525 bp, 8 predicted proteins | sample Alteio_BWMinCont_25_FD_153484 | JGI IMG/M metagenome (GOLD analysis project Ga0207067, IMG submission 153484) | Enriched cells from forest soil in Barre Woods Harvard Forest LTER site, Petersham, Massachusetts, United States -... | ecosystem: Environmental > Terrestrial > Soil > Temperate forest >...
GACTTCTTTACCGTTGAACGCGCTCCCGACGCTTTGTCCTTTGAGGATATTGGGAAAGTGGATGGGCTGAAGTTGGTAACCGCACTGTTAGAGATAATACTTCCTGTACCTGATCCGGTATAAGCGCCATTGACCGTAATACCTGCCGCATCACCTAAATTATCAAATGTGTTTTCCCAGTTTCCCCAGCCGGAATTAAAATGGCTGATCGTTAAATCATACTTATTGGTTATCCCGCTTACATTGGCATAATTCCAGTATAATTGCACCTTCACAGGATCCGATCCGGTAGTTCTGTTTAGATTCCAGTACTCAACCGTACTGACTTTATTGAGCAGGTGATCAAGCGTATGGCCTGCAGATACAGAATCATACGTCACAGTTAAGGTGGTGTAAGGTGAACGAATGTATTGAGCTGTAAAAGCATCGGTTACTGTTGCGGGGGCACTCATTCCAATAGGCATCCAGTAGGAACCAGGAAAGGATCCTCCGCTTACGACATTACCGACAGGGAAAATAAAGGCGGTGTTTCCAATTTTCATCATTGGTCCGTCTACGAAACTGGTTGCAGATCCTGTAACAACAGTCGTTCCGTCATGCAGGAATGTAGCCGGAGTGCTGGACCCCGCGGTCATGGTCAGCGGATTAGTGCCGGTAGTTGTTACAACACCGTTGGTCAAGGTAAGTACTCCGGTTACAGTAGAGGGCTCCAATAGTGTTACCCCTCCGCTGGTATTATTAATGGTCAGGTTTAAAAAACTATTGCTTGCGGAAGTGGCTCCGCAATCGATGTATTGCTGTGAAGAGCCTCCTACAGTTACAGTTCCATCCGTATGAACAAGGGAACCCGATGCAGCATTTGTATTGTTAAAATTACCGTAAATCGTCAGGGTAGCAGAAGGATCATTCAAAGTAAGGGTTGCACCACTTTCTATGATTAAATTATTGCAAACTGCACCAGGTAATGCTATGTCAGGCATTATGGGGGATCCGTTTTTAACTGTCACGTTTGTTGTTGATGTAGGTATCTTCAGGCCTTTCCAGTTAGCACAATTAAACCAATTATCGTTGGTTGTTCCAAGCCAGTCACCATACTCATTCGTTCCGTTGACAATTGCAACAGTCACATTGTTGGAAGGGGAAGTAATGCAACCTTGCACATCTGTAGCCACAACAGAATAAGTTTGAGTTGAGCTAATTGTAGCCACGGGCGCTGAAGCAGTGGGACCTGTAGGATTACCAGTAAGGCCTGTGGATGGAGACCAGGAATAGGTAACCTGACCAACTGTATTTACAGGTACACAGCTTAACTGAGCAGTAGTGCCATTGCAGGTTGTTAAACTACCGGACGCCGTAATAGTAGGTAATCCGCTGACAGTGGCGTTACTTCCAGAGGGGCTTGTCTGTACGAGAGCCAACTGCCCGAGGCACCAATTTTCATTTTGCCTGTTGTCAGTGCCGGTCATACGGAACTGAAATTGGGTGGTTCCGGCAGGCAAATTTACCTGAAATGCACTTTGTGCAGCACTTACCTCAGCTGCCAGATCAATTACTGTTGGAGTTGTAAGTGATAATACCTGTACTGGAGTACTTGCAAAGGGGAACAGGGAATTTCCATGCGCATTCAATTGCAAAACATTTACCCAAGACGTTCCTCCGTTGGTGGAAATATCAATATATAAATCCTCCCCTGTATCCGGCCCTGTTCCTAAACAACTGTTATAAACCACATCCCCGTTTATAGTCAAACTGGCCAATTGAAAAGTAAAGGCAACTGCGGTGGAGGAGGCCGATAAGCCGGCAGTAACATTGGGCCATGTCACTACACTTTGGACCTCCTGGTCGCTTTCGGTGCCGGTACTCTGATAGGTTGTGCTGCAGGGACTTCCGGATTTGGAGCATCCCCCGTCAAGGTTATCATTGCTGTAAGTAATTGCATAATAATTCTGTCCCGGAGGTATACCAGTAACTGCATTACCTCCCGGGCAGTGGCCGGAGATAACAGTCGATACGACGGTAGGCGTACCCCAGGTACCGGCGCCATTAAAGTTTTCACTGACTACAGTTGTTTGAGTGGGTACACCTACCGGAATGGTAACATTGAAGGGACTGCTGACAATACCAGGTACACCTGCAATGGAAGTCGTTGCTGTTAAAGTAATACCGGTCTGCGGACTGCGCAAAAACATAATGTCTCCGCTGAACGTAGCTACCCCTTTGACAAATGTTGCTGTTACGGAAGTGCCATTCAGTCCGCATCCACCGCCTGAAGCTGTCAGGGTTACGGTTCCTGAATTCAGACTTGAGGCTACAGTGCCTGCCGGCTGACAGAGCGCACTGACAACCACATTGGACATATAGTATGGAAATGATGTACTACCTTGTTGGACAGTTGTCGGCTGAGTGGTAAATGAAATGACACTTACATTTGTACCATTGCAGGCAGCAAAATATCCTGGAGTCGTTACTGAAATGGTAGCGCTTGGGGTATTGTCCGCTATGTTTACTGCGCAAGTTCCGTTAAAGGCCCAAACCCGGTAATAATAAGTGGTGCCCGGAAGAATGCTTGTGGTGTTAACTACATAGCTAAGGACATTTCCAACATTTTTTTGCGTGAAATTAGTTGGAACAGTAATATAGGTGGCAAAAGTAGAAGAGGTTGAAACGTCCAATTCATACCCAGTTACGGTACCAACTGCCGGAGCAGTCCAGTTGGCAGTAAACGTGCTTTGGGTAGCTGAAGAGGTGGATACAGCGGTAGCTCCACCGGCAACAGGTGCAGAAGGTCCAACTACAACCCCCAGTTTAGTATATGCACTTGTACCGCAGGCATTGCCGGCACTGACAAAAATGGTGTCTTTGTTTCCTGTTGATTGTCCGGGGGTTACTGTAATAGAATTGGTTCCAAGAGAACCGTTGGCTGGTGCTCCTGCAGTAATCGTCCAGCCCATGGGTACAATCCAATTATACCAAGAGGCATTAGCCGCAGCAGTTATTGTATAAATCTGACCTGCAACACCCGGACAAGGGGTGGCAGAACCTGCGGAAAATGGAGTTGGAGCAGCAGGTTCACCGCTGACAACAGTTACCGCAAATGTAGCAGGTGTTGCGCTTGATCCACAGGTGCCGTTGTTTGCTACAACTGTAATATTCCCATTTTGTCCAACAGTTCCCGCAGTTACTGATATGGAAGCAGTGCCAACTCCTGATTTAATCGTCCAGCCCGTAGGTACAGTCCAGGTATAACTGGTAGCATTCGTTACTCCATTAATGCTATATGTCTGAGATAAGGCACCGGGACAAAGATTAGCGATGCCGGTAATTGTTCCTGGATTTGCAGGCACTCCGGAGCCTAATGACAATGTAGCAGCAGCTGATGTGACGGAAGGAGCACAGCTGCCGGAGACTATGCACTGGTACTGATAAGATCCGGCAGAAGTTATAGTATTAATTGTTAAAGTTGCACCTGTGGGAGTTAAATATGCTGCTCCTGCAGGAGTCCCGTTTGCGACATTTGCCCAAGCCCCGGCATTATAATATTGCCATTGATAGGTCAGGCCGGAACCGGTTGCTGTCACACTCATAGTTGCGCTTTCAGTAGCTCCGGCGCATCCAGCAGCATTGATTGGTTGAACTGTAATGGCAGGCAAAGTACTCACATTCACTGCTGCAGTGGCTGCTCGTGTCGCACTCACACATCCCACAGCAACCTGTCCCTCAGCATAATAGGTAGTTGAACTTGTTGGAGAAACAGAAAAGGCAGCTCCGCTGTTGGAATTCCCCAGGCTTGTTCCTCCTGTTGCAGAAGTATACCAGTTTATTGTATTACCTGCAGAAGTTGCGCTAAGATTCGTACTGCTACCCTTGCAAACAGGATTTGTGCTGACTGTAACTGCAGTAGGCGTTGCCGGAGGGGTACATGGACTAACTACATTAATTGTATAATCCTCCACTTCCCCGTAAGAAATGGTTGTGCCACAAGCATTTACTGAAGGGTTCACATAACCTGAGCCACCGTTATAATTTAAAATAATCCGCATAATGGTTTTGCCTACAACAGCTCCAACTGGTGGGGTCAATGTGGCAGTATAGGTGGGCCCTGCTCCGGATCCGGATGTCATGGTAATGTATTCAGGAGAAGTGGCGGCAAATGTACCATCCTGATTCCAGTCTACCCATACCTGGCAATGGTCTAAAGAATATCCTGAGCCATTGGTTATGACCAAAGGGTAAGAAGTGCCTATAGTCAAATTGGCAGAAATGGAAGTATAATTGGTATAGGTGGAAGTTCCGCTGGTATTGTTGATCGCTCCGGAGTTAACATTTACATTTTCAATGTACTCGTATCCGGCATTGGCGGTACTTGCAGCGCAGTAAACAATAATTCCAATTGTGGCTGCAGGGCTCGTGCCATGGGCATTAGTCGCAGTTACAGTAATGGAGAATGTACCGCTAACTGTGGGGGTACCCGAAATAATTCCGGTAGATGTGCTTAGCGTCAACCCTGTTGGCAAAGATCCGCTTGCGAGCGCATAACTTGTAGGTGCATTAGTAGCTATAACCTGGTAACCACTTGCCGGATAGAATACTGATCCTTGAATGCCTATCAGGGAAGCAGGAGTAATGGTAGGATAAAGCGGTGCTGCGATGGTAATTACTAAATTAGAAGTACCACCCGCACAGGCATTAGACCCTGAAATTGGAACAGTAAAGGGACTACCTACAGCAGTTGTAGGGGTGCCTGAAATAACTCCCGTAGCAGAATTTAAACTCAAACCGGCAGGAAGGCTACTTGCACTGAAAGTAGTTGGGGAGTTAGAACAGGTAATGGTATAGGGTGTAAAAGCAGAGCCTACAGTTCCGCTTGCTGTTAACACACTGGTCACAGCAGGTGCAGTATTATAGTTCAGGGTTACAGTACTTGAAGTAGCTGTACAAGGAGCATTGGCAATTGTCCAGGTAAGTACCGCGGGTTTTCCTGAACCAACACCAGTTACTGTAGAAACATTACTTCCTGGGGCATTAATTGTGACAGGGCATCCACTAGTGCAGGACCAAGTACCAGATCCAATTGCAGGGTTATTAGCTGCTAATGTGAAATTGCCGCTATTACAAGCACCTTGATTAGGCCCTGCTACAGAAGTACTTGGGGGGGCTGAAATTGTCTGAGTGCCACCTGCGGTTGCACTTCCGGATAAAGTACTTCCGGAAGTCAGATTGGCGGTGGTCATGGCAGCAACTGTAATTGCACTACCGTTACTTGCCCCGGCAGTAAGATCGGTAGTTATCCAGAAGTAATAAGTGGTTGCATTCGTCAGGGTAGGGTTTGCAAAAGTAGCAAACGTATGTCCTCCGCTTCCAAGCGATGTAGTAAGATCAGTACCTAATTGAGTTGCTCCTGACAACACATTACTGGAGTTATACCATAATTGAAATTTGGCAATATCTGTAGAGGCATATCCGGCGTTAGTTGTAAAGTTAACATCTGTCAGATTGCCACTGCAGCCACCACCGACTAACAAACTAAAACTCTCAACCGGAATCTTTGTTGTTCCGGCACATTGATTTGAAGCAGCAGGAGAATTTGCTCCTAATGCAAGTGTTGCGGAGCAGGAAGGGCATCCGGTCACAACAAGATTATCCATGTAACAGTCATTTCCATAACCGGAATTGAACAGAAGGGCTATGTACAAAGTACCCTGTCCATTAGCCCCTGCAGGTAAAGTATAGGATTTATTAGTCCATCCCTGAGTGGCATTATAGGATAAAATTATCGGACTTAAATGAGCTCCCCAGGTTACTCCATCCGTGCACCAGTCAACATATACTCCATCACCTGTATTATATCCATTTTGCAATAACCAGTCAAATGAAACATTTATATTCTGATAACCAGTTGTAGAAAAGGAAGTCGTTTGATACAATCTAACCTGGTCACCACCGGGGCAGGTAAAGGAATTAAAGTCCACCATGTGTGCACCGCCCAGAGTAGGATTAAAGCCAGCAGGGTAGGTGCTGGAAGCAGGATAGGTAACAGTAGGAGTAGCTCCTCCAACAACACTAACTGAACTCCAGCCGGCAGGAGTAGAGGCGCCATTAAATAATTGTGAGGACCGGATAGAACTATTGGTCAATGCCACTGTACTTGAGCTTGCTGCGCAGGGTGGATTGCTGATTGTCCAGGTCATGGTAGCAGTTCCGCCTAAAGCAACGCCTGTTACAGCAGAGTTATAGGCTGTAGGTGTAGTAATGCTCACTCCCGGAGTTGTAGTTGTCCAAATCCCTGTGCCGATAGCTGGATTATTACCTGCAAGTGTAAAACTTCCGCTGTTACAACTTGTTTGGGCAGAACCGGCACTAGAAGCTGTTGGTGATGCATAGTTAGTCAGGGTAACATTACTTGTAGTCGGCGTACAAGTTCCATTACTTATGGTCCAGGTCAGGGTTGCAGGTGTTCCAACCGCAACACCACTTACAGTGGAATTATAATTTGCAGGTGTTGTGATTGTTACGCCTATACATCCACTGGCACAGGTCCATGTCCCCGTATAGGGAGAAGGGTTATTACCGGCAAGCGTGAAATTACCACTTGGGCAATTACTTTGATTCGAACCTGCAACCGAGGCCATTGGTGTCGCTGAGAATGTTTGAGTACCACCGGCAGCCGAAGAGTGCAACACTAAAGTACTTGTAGAGGTAAGGTTTGCAGTTACTATTGCATTACAAGCAATTGTACTGCCATTGGTAGCGCCCGCTGCAATATTTGCAGTTATCCAGAAGTAATAGGAAGTACCCATTACCAATGTAGGACTTGTAAATGCTGCGAATGAACGAGCCTGAGTGCCGCCCAAGGAAGAAGCTAAATCAACACCTAATTGAGTGGCACCTGACAGGGTATTGCTGGTATTGTACCATAACTGATATTTGGTTATGTCAGCCTGAACATATGTTCCAGTAGTCGTAAAGCCCACATCCGTCAGATTGCCATTACAAACTGTAACAGGAAGACTAAAGCTTTGAATTGGAACTTGTGTTGTTCCTGCACATGTGTTGGCTGCAGCAGGAGCATTTGCCCCTAAAGTAAGCGTAGAAACACAGGAAGCGCATCCGGAAACAACAAGGTTATCCATATAACAATCATTACCATAGCCGGAGTTAAACAGGAAGGCAACAAAAACTTTTGCCTGACCTTCGGCGCCTGATGGCAAAGTATAGGACTTATTTGTCCAACCTGCGGTAGCATTATTTGATAAAATAATCGGACTTAAATGTGCACCCCAGGTCACTCCATCTAAACTCCAGTCAATATAAACCCCGTCACCTGTATTGTAATCTTTTTGTAACAACCAGTCAAAAGACACAGTGATATTCTGATATCCAACTGTAGAAAATCCGTTTGATGCAGCTGGTTGATAAAGCCTTATTTGATCACCTCCAGGGCAGGTAAAGGAATTAAAATCTACCATATGAGTATTTCCCGCCGTCGGATTAAATCCGGCAGGATAAGTGCTGGAAGTAACATAATTAATGGTTGGAGAAGCTCCCCCTACAACACTTAAAGTTGTCCAGCTGGTAATAGGAGGGGCAGCATTGAACAGTTGGGAATAAAGAATAGTGCTGTTTGTCAAATTCACAATATCAGTACTCGCAGTGCAGGGAGGATTACTAATGGTCCAGGTCAGGGTAGCAGTGGTGCCAAAAGCAACTCCAGTTACTGATGAGTTATAAGCTGTTGGTGTTGTAATTGTAACACCCGTACATCCGCTGGTACAAGTCCAGGCTCCTGTTCCTACCGAAGGATTATTACCAGACAAGGTAAAACTTCCACTGTTACAGTTACTTTGATCTGCTCCAGCATCTGCAGTAGTTGGTGCTGTATTATTTGTAAGCGTCAGAGAACTTGAGCTTGCAGTACAGGGAGCATTGCTGATCGTCCATGTCAAAGTAGCCGGGGTGCCTGTTGCAACACCTGATACTGTAGAGTTATAGGCTGAAGGTGTAGTAATAGTTACTCCGGTGCAACCGCTGGTACAAGTCCATAAACCAACATAAGGGGATGGATTATTTCCTGCCAGAGTGAACCCTGCTGCAGGGCAATTACTCAGATTGGATCCTGCTACGGAAGTCATTGGAGTAGCCGATAATGTTTGCAGGCCACCCGCAGCAGTACTTCCAGCCTTAGTACTTGTAGAAGTAAGATCAGTTGTTAAAGTTGCATTGGCGGCAATTGTATGTGCATTGACAGCACCAGCAGCTATATCAGCAGTGATCCAGAAATAATAGGTCGAGCCCACATTGAGCGTAGGGCTTGTAAAAGCAGCAAACGTACGTCCGCCTGCTGCACCTGAAGAAGCTAAGTTTGTCCCTATATGAGTGGCACTTGATAAAACATTACTGGTATTCTCCCATAACTGATATTGAACGATATCAGCCTGAACATAAGTTCCAGTAGTTGTAAATCCAACATCAGTCAGGTTGCCACTGCAAGTAGTAACTGCCAGACTAAAACTTTGCAAGGCAACCTTAGTTGTACCTGCACATTGACTTGCAGCTGAAGGGGCATTTGCACCTAAAGTAATAGTAGAAGAGCAGGCAGCACTGACAACAATTTCATAGTCTTCCACCTCTCCGTCAAATCCTGTCTGACAAGAGGAAGTATTGTAGGCATTATAACCTGATTGAACCCGCATCCTGGTTGTTCCTACTGTTGCTCCTGCAGGAACAGTAATGCTAAATGGGCATAAATTACTGACACCGCTGGCACTATTCGTAACAGTACCTACCTGATACTTTTCACCTGCATCAGTAAATACCCCGTTTTGATTCCAATCAATCCATACAGTCTGATAATTGGTATAGGCCCCACCGGTATTGGCTGAAACAGAAATGTTGTAAGCTGTATTCTGAGTTACAGCAGCCGCGGTTCCCCCTGTATAATCTGTATAGCCTGAAGCTGCTATGCTTGTACTATTATTAATTCCGGCAAAAGTAACATTTGTTATACCATCACAACCGCTGCAAGTACCTCCGCTTGAAGCACAATAGGTAAGCGTTGAAACTGTTCCGCTGCAAGCTACATTAATTGTAGTTGCTGATCCACCAGCATTTGTTTGGTTTTCGGCATTATAACTTCCCACAGCCAAACCTGAACTCATACGGACATATACGGTTACTGGCTGACCTGTTATTACACCACCAGCGTAAGGAAGAGTTATGGCATTTCCGAAAGTTACATTATCACTTGAAACATCATAATCTGCACTACTGGTAACAGTAATATTACCAGAGCCTGTCAGATTTATACCGCTAACAGTATAACTCTGGGAAGCAGACGGCCCAGCACCCAAAAAATAGGAAAATCCGGTTAATGTACTAACAGAAGTAGTTAAAGTTGGTGGCGGAGCAGTTACGATCACATTATAATCTTCCGTTTCGCCGTAAGTCTGGTTGTCGCAATAATCGCCTGAAGCCGGTGTCGAATTATAAATAGCCCTTACCCGCATTCTTGTCGTACCAACTTTAGCTCCCGTAGGCACAGTTATTGTTCCTGTATAAGTACCAGTACCTGCTGAATGTGAGTAAACAAATTCACCGGCATCAGAGAAAACGCCATTCTGATTGTAATCTATCCATATTCCGAAACCATCAGGGTTACTTCCATCTCCCGTAACACTGATGTTAAAGGAATTTCCTGCACCAACGGTAACATTGTCTGAAGAATAGTAAATAAAGCTGTTCGCCAGTCCGTTGCATCCGGAACCATTGTTTGTAATATTGGTAGTGCCTCCGGTTGTTGAAAAATTATTGATATAAGCTCCGGCAGAGCAAGGATTCGTATAGGTTGGAGTGCAGTAGGTTAATGGATTGACAGTAAGCGCATAAGTTACAGTAGTAGTACAACTTCCGGTTGTAACCGAATAATTTACTGTTACTGTACCTGCAGTAACACCTGTAGCAACTCCTCCTGCTGTTATGGTTGCAGATCCGGTTCCATTGGTGATGGACCAGGTTCCTCCGCCGGTAGCATCTGTAAAGGCAGGTGTAGCATTGTTAACAACAACAGTAGAAGCACCTCCGCCAATTGCAAGAACAACAGGTGAACTTTTAATTGTTTGAGTACCACCTGCAGCAGTTGGACCAGCTGTACCTGCAGCAGTAAGATTTGCATTGCCGATTGCGCCGCAAGTGATGGTATTATTATTGGTTGCTCCGGAAGCTATATCTGTTGTAATCCAAAAGTAATAAGTACTACCGTTTGTAAGAGTTGGACTTGTAAAAGCAGGAAATGTTTGGGTACCTGCTACTGCAGGAGAACCTATAGTAGCAAGAAGGTTAGTAGTAGCAAAAGAATTAGTTGTAGTATAATACAATTTAAAGTTTGTAAGATCAGCAGCTGCGTAGGTTCCTGTTGTTGGGAAACTAACATCTGTAATACTTCCGTTGCAGCTGGTAACCGCAACACTAAAGCTTTGCAATAATACGTTGGTCGAACCGGAACATTGATTTGCAGCTACGGGAGCATTGGACCCCAAAGTAAGCGTAGCTGTACAGCAAGCTGAAACCACCCAGGAAACAACTACCTGACCGAGGGCGCCTGCTCCACCGCCCATATTGGATGGAGTAAAAGAAGATCCTCCGGAACCGCCACCGCCTGGTGCATTACCAGGACTTCCTGCCTGGCCGTTGGCTACGTTGGAATTACTTGCTCCTGCTCCCCCTTTATAGGGTGCGCTATTAGGACTACCTGTTCCACCATTACCTCCAACGCCACCACTTGAACTACTGCTGGCAGCATGTCCGATACCTGCATTTCCAGCACCGCCTCCGCCACCTCCGGCCCATTCCGCTGCACCACCATTATTTCCACCTGTTGACCCTGCACCTCCGGTATACAAAAAGCCTGTACCAGAAGCTCCACCGGCTCCTGCAGTTCCGCCGCCGCTCAGGGCAGCACCACCGCCTCCACCGCCACCTGCAGCAGTGCAAGATCCACCCGTACCTGTAAATATCGTAGTTGCACCAGCACCTCCGGCATTATTTCCTGCCGCACCTGCAGTTCCTGCAGGGCCAATCGTAACTGTATAGACCTGTCCGGCACTCACAGAAATCACTTCCTGAGAAAAAGCACCACCACCACCACCACCACCACCTGAACCATTTCCACCTATTGTGCTGCCGCCTCCACCTCCGCCGCTGCCCCAGTCCTCAACTGTAATGGAACAGACGCCGCCTGGAACAGTAAACGTGCCACTGGAGGAAATGGTTACTGGAGAACTTATAACGGTCATTGTAATTCCGGAAGAGGTAGCAGGATTACCGGTAGGACATGCAATATTGGAAGTCAGAATACAGGTAATAACATCACCATTTACTAAACCAGCATCGGTATAAGTAGTACTGTTTGTACCTACGTTACTGCCATTTTTCTGCCATTGGTAAGCAGGACCTGCCCCACCGTTTGTGGGTGTGGCAGTAAAAGTAACACTTGCGCCGGAAGCAATCGTACCTGCCGGAACCGCAGCAATGCTGACACTTACGGCATTACCGGCAGTGATTGTCTGAGTACCCGCTGCGGCAGTAGGCCCACCAGCCTGAGTACTCGTGGAAGTGATATTTGTTGTTTTAGTTATTGCGCCACCTATAATGGTATGACCGGCACCTGCACCTGCAGCCATATCAGTCGTTATCCAGAAATAATAGGTACTGCCACTGGATAGTGTGGGGCTTGAAAAGGACGGAAAGGTTTGTGTTCCTGCAGTTGCAGGAGAGGCAATGGTAGCAAGTAGATTAGTGGTTGCAAAAGAATTTGTGGTGGTATAATATAGTTTAAAATTTGAAAGATCAGCCGCCAGGTATGTTCCTGTGGTAGGAAAACTGACATCCGTAAGATTACCAGCGCAAACAGTCACTGCCAAACTAAAGCCTTGCAATATAACGTTTGTTGTTCCAGCACAAGGATTTGCTGCAGAAGGTGCATTTGAGGCTAAGGTAACTGTGGAGGCACAGGCAGCAGAAGGAATTACCTCCCCGGTAGAAAGTATAGTTGCAGGCCAATTGATTGAACCATCAAAAAACTGTATTTCAGCTAATTGCCCTGCAGTTAATCCTGTACTTGCAGCCCCAACAAATATTTTTCCGGCAGTTCCGGTAGTTCCACCGCCATAAGTACCGGTCCATCCGGTAACAGTAATCATTTTAGCTGCAGTCCAACCCACCCCATTACTGGCCGCAAAATTAATGGAATGAGAACCAGCACTTAATGTAATGTTGGAACTATTTGTTAGTCCCAAAGTCCCTAATCCAGCCTGAGAAAAACCACCCGAGGTGAGCGTCCCACCATTTAGAATTACTTTGCCACCAGAAGGTAGTGTATTTGCAACTCCTAGAGCAAGTGTGCCTGCTGTGAGTGTAGTGCCACCGGCACCTGAATAGGTATTTACACCAGAGATTGTGAAAGTACCAGTTCCTGTTTTTGTAAGAGAAAATGCGCCTGAAATAATTGAGCTAATAGTAAGATTTGCGGATCCGGCAATATTAATATTTCCACTACCGGCAAGAACTAAATTTAAAACACCAGTACCAGCTCCTAAGTTCGGCCCATTAATCGTAAGCGTAGGATTGGAAGCATTACTGATATAAAAAAGATCCTGTGCAACAGTGGAGACACTATTGGTAAAACTTGCATTACCAAGAGTAAGAGTACTGTTTGTAGACGTACCAGTATGATTTCCAATGGTATACGACGTCGCATTAGTTACATTAAGCGATTGTCCAGTAACACTTCCTGCAGTAATGGTTGGAGCAGCACTTGCCGCTGTTAATAATATGTCACTGGTATTTGTTGGTGTCCCCAGACTATAATTTCCGGAAGTAAGCATAGATGAATTGGATTGGAAATCATTTTGTCCCCAACTCTCAACACCTAACCCTGCAACCAATCCTACAACACAAATTACCTTAATAAGGTAGTTTTTCATCATATTTAGTACGATTTTATCCATTGAACGTTAAATTTAGTCCTCTTATGTCTATTTGTACGCATACCATCGACCAAAGGTTACATAAAAATACAAAATAATTACTATAACTTTTAAACAATAAAAGCACAGTCCTCAACACAAATACCATATCCCAAGGGCGTTTACGTAAATTTGGTAAAAAAGGTTACGTTAATGGAACCATTTTATGAAATAATTATATTTCCTTAACGGACCCTTGCGAGTAGTTTGCACCCGGGTTTGGAAAAGAAAACAACACTACCTGACAATCACGAGGCGCTTGTTTGTTCTTCCCCCGCTACCTGTGACACATACATAGTAAATGCCATCCGGCAAATAGTCTGCACTGATAGTTGATTTGCCAGTCAGAAGAAACTGGCTGAGCATTAATTTGCCGGTCAGGTCAAATACCTGCAACAATTGTTTGTCCACGGAAGAAGTCTCCACGACAAAATTTCCCCCACTTGGATTAGGATAAACTGACACCTCGTTCTTGCTTATCTGGGCAGGAATACCCGTACAGATATCAACCGTAACTATTGTAGCAGCCGAGCTTAAAGAGCTGCATCCATTGCTATCCGTAATTATAACAGAATCACGGCCGGAAACAGAAACAGTAATTGCTGCCGATGTTTCTCCTGTACTCCACAGATAAGAACTGCCTGTGCCAGAGGTTAATGTAACATTTCCACCCTGACAGAAGGTAGTCGGACCGCCGGGGGTAATACTTGCAATGGGCATAGGATTTATTGTTATTCCGAAGTTCGCAGAGACCAGGGAACATCCGCCTCCTGCAGCAATGCTGTTGGTTATGGAATAGGTATTCGGAGTACTTGCGGTCAAATCAATCTGTCCGGTATTTGCGTTGATAAAGACGAGACCCGAAGGAGCCGCTGAAAAAACGCCTGCACTTGCACCTGCTCCAAATGTTGGCAAGGGATTTGTTCCGCTCTGACAATAGGAATTGGCAAAAGTGAAGGTAGCATCCGGGGCATTGGTAATCGTCATATTTAAGGTACTGCTTTGAGGGCAAACACCGGAGGTCGTATAGGTTACACTATAAGTTGCAAGTGTGCTGCTACTTAATGTGATTTGTCCTGTGACAACGTTTAATGATAAACCAGCCGGTGAAGAGCTAAAGTTGCCTCCTGCCAGACCGGTAATGGTGGGAGTAGGGTCAACACCTGACTGGCATACCGTGGAAGATGAATAATTGAACGCAGGATTATCAGTTGGATTAACTGTAATAACGGTCGCTGCAGAACTTACTGATGAGCACCCGTTACTACCCGTAATCGTCACAGAATCGCGACCGGAAACTGCAACCGTAATAGCTGCTGTAGTAGCACCGGTACTCCACAAATAAGAAGTCCCTGATCCGGAAGTTAATGTTACAGTCCCACCCTGACAGAAGGTAGTAGGACCGCCGGGGGTAATGGCAGGCTGAGGTGGTAAGGCATTTACATTTACGGTAATACTTCCACACAGCCCCGAAGTTATACATCCTCCCTCTGCTCTGGCATAATAGGTAGTTGTATCGGCAGGCTTAACAGCTATCGTTGTTCCGCTATCCACTCGTGTTCCTCCGCAACTTCCGGTATACCAGTACCAGTTTCCGGCACTATTCAGCGCTCCTGAAGCAACACTTAGTCTGGTGTTTATCACGCCGCAATTGGTAGAAAAAGTAGTGCTTAAAATGGGAGCAGAAGGGCTTATGCAGGAGACAAAGACCCAGGCTGCACCTGCACCTACATTGTCATTATACCCTCCACTGATAATTGTACCTCCGTCAGATGAAATGGCAAGCGCATAACCCTGGGATGCAGCACCTGTAGCTCCGGTTCCAACCAATTTGACACCTTGCTGCTTCCAGACTCCGGCAGTACGAGTATACACCCATATGGCACCTGTACCGGTACTGTCATTATCTCCACCTAAGATTGCGGTATTCCCATCGCCTGAAATAGAAACAGCCTGGCCTTGATTTGCAGATCCGGCGGACCTTTTGCCGGTCAATTTAACTCCCTGCTGAGTCCAGACTCCGGCTGAGCGGATATAAACCCAGGCTGCCCCAACACCCGCACTGTCATTGTATCCCCCTACTATTGCCGTATTCCCATCAGAGGAAATGGAAACAGAAGTACCCTGATAGGCGGATCCATCTGCTCCAGTACCTATCAGTTTATTACCCTGTTGGGTCCAGATTCCGCCGTTAAGGGTGTAAATCCATACAGCTCCGGTTCCTCCATTGTCACTGTATCCTCCTGCTATTATAGTTGTATCATTAGATGAAATGGCAACAGAGCTCCCTTGAAAGGAGTTACTTGTAGCACCTGTCCCTACCAGTTTATTTCCTGATTGTGTCCATACTCCACCCGAGCGGGTATACACCCAAACTGCTCCTGTACCAGTATTATCTGCATATCCTCCAACAACTGCAGTATTCCCGTCTGATGAAATGGAAACAGAATAACCCTGACGGGCAGAACCCGCAGCTCCCGTGCCAACTAGTTTGGTTCCTTGCTGGGTCCATATTCCAGCCGAACGTGTATAAACCCATGCCGCTCCCGCATTGCTGTTATCAAAAAAACCTCCCACAATAGCCGTATTTCCATCGGATGAAATGGCAACAGAAGTGCCCTGATAGGCTGACCCAATTGCTCCTGTTCCTACAAGTTTACTGCCTTGCTGAGTCCAGACTCCTGCAGATCGTGTGTAAACCCATGCTGCACCAACACCCCCATTATCACTGTATCCTCCTAAGATGGCGGTATTCCCATCGGATGAAACAGCAACAGAATAACCAACATTGGCTGAACCGGAAGTGCCGGTACCAGTCAGCTTAGCCCCTTGTTGTTTTGCCGGCGAGAACTGAGCGTTCAACAAATCCGGCAGGAGCACTATTCCGGCAAGCAACAAAATTAGTATCGGCAAACGTTGACTATTTTGTTTTGTAATTTTACTCATGGGCAAGTCAGTGATTAATCTTATTTTCCTACATTGCGTTAGAAAAGATTTCCTATAAATATATACATAAATTAAGCTCCATATGAAATTGAAATACGTAAAAATAGTCCTCCCTCTCATCATTCTCCTCACCCCCCTTTTTATCGCCTGGGGCACCTTTGGCCACGAACACATCAACCGGGCTGCAGTCTTTGCGCTCCCACAACCGGTACAGACTTTTTTTTACAATCACGTTGATTTTATCACGCTGGAATCCACCGTTCCCGATTTGCGCAAATACACCTTGGGCGATAAAGCAGAAAATCCAAGGCATTACATTGATCTGGAGAATTTCGGTGCTGTAGGGGATTTGCCGGTAACCATGGCAGATGCCAAAGCGAAATACGATGAAAAATTTCTGCAGCAGAACGGAATACTGCCCTGGTACATAGCAGATATTATGACAAAGCTGACGCAGGCCTTTAAGGATAAACGCAAGACGGAAATTCTTTTTCTGGCTGCCGACCTTGGTCATTACATTGGCGATGCACATATGCCCTTGCATACTTCAGTGAATCACGACGGGCAGCAGACCGACCAGAAGGGCATACATTCTTTCTGGGAATCCCAATTACCGGAACTGTTCGGAACCACATACAATTACAATGTGCCGGAAGCTAAATACGTGGATGACGTTCAAAAGGAAATCATAAAAATTATTGTTCACTCGCATAGCCTGGTTGATACGCTCCTGGCAAAAGACAAAAAACTAAGTGCAGGTCTCAGCCCTGATAAACTTTATCAGACCGATGCTAAAGGAGTAATCATCAAAAGCAAATTCAATCAGCAGATACACACCAGGGAATACGCTAAAATGTATCATGATGCATTAAATGGCATGGTGGAGAATCAGATGAAAGCGGCCGTTTCTGCCACTGCTGATTTCTGGTATACAGCCTGGGTCAATGCGGGGAAGCCTGATCTGAGCGGTTTAGACCCGGCAGCACTCACGAAGAAGAACAGCGAGCAGTATAAGGATGAACTGTCTTTGTTTAAAAGCGGAAAGCTGTTCGGCATTGAAAGCGAAAAAGAGTATTAAAGTTTTTTTAGTTTGAATTTGGTAGATTAATTATAGTAAAAACATGAATATGGTTATCAGACTAATAAAGTCTTTGAACTTTACAACTTTAAACTTTAAACTGTTTTTTTTTCTCGCCGCGGTTTGTTTGTTAACCGCCTCCTTCGCACAACCTAATCAGCCTAAGTTGATAGTTGGTATTGTTGTTGATCAGATGCGTGCTGATTACATAACAAAGTACTGGAGCAAATTCGGGAATGATGGATTTAAAAAATTAGTCAATAATGGCTACCTCTGCAAAAATACCCACTATAACTATGTCCCCACTTTCACAGGCCCGGGCCATGCATCCATCTACACCGGTACAACACCTTGCGGACATGGCATTATTGCAAATAACTGGTATAACAAAGAAAGCCATTCGGTCATTTATTGTACCGACGATAAAAATGCAAAATCAGTAGGAGGGGATGCCAAAGCAGGAGCTATGTCACCTGAGAATATGCTGGCAACCACAATAGGAGATCAGCTACGCATCAGCAGCCGTTTTGAATCAAGGGTATTTGGAGTTGCACTGAAGGATAGGGGAGCTATTCTGCCGGCCGGACATTCAGCAAATGCCGCCTATTGGTACGACGGGAATACCGGTAACTGGATTACAAGCACCTATTACATGGATGCACTTCCATTCTGGGTGGATGATTTCAATAAGAAAGGGTTGCCGGCAAAATACATGGAAAACACCTGGAATACTTTGTTACCCATAGCTCAATACACAGAAAGCATTGCCGACGACAATACCTATGAAGAACCATTCAGCGGATTGACCAAAGCAACATTCCCTTACCAACTAAGGGACTTGCTGAAAGCCAATGGAAATCTCAACCTCATCCGGTCAACGCCCTGGGGAAATACCTTAACGACAGACTTTGCAATGGCTCTGGTTAAAAGTGAAAACCTGGGAAAGGGAAATGCTGCTGATATGCTTACACTTAGTTATTCTTCCACCGATTATATCGGCCATCGCTTTGGCCCCACATCCGTAGAGCTGGAAGATACCTACCTTCGGCTCGACAATGAGCTGGCACGGCTATTAACCTTCCTCGATCAATGGGTCGGAAGCAAAAATTATACATTGTTTCTCACTGCCGACCACGGCGTATCTGAAAATGTCTCCTACCTGCAAAAGCATAAAATTCCGGCAGGTTTACTCAATGAATCGGATATTGAAAAGGCTTTAAAGCCCTTTTTGAAAAAGACCTTTGATGATTCACTTGTACTCTCAGTCAGCAACCAACAGGTTTTCCTAAACATACCGGCACAATCGGTGAACAGGCAAATTATATACAATGTTGTCAAAAGCTTTCTATTAAGTCTGCCGGGCGTTTCAGGATTATACGATGAAAGCCAGATCAATGCATGGGGAAAAGCAGAAGACATAAAACAATCCATCGAAAACGGATTCAACCAGAAACGTTCCGGAGATATCGTCATTGATTACCTGCCAAACTGGATGCCGGGAGAAGGAAAAGGAGGAACGACACATGGCACATTTTACAACTATGACACCCACGTCCCTCTGATCTGGTATGGATGGAACATAAACGTGAAGGGAAGCACAACAGAACCGGTAAATATTACAGATATAGTTCCAACACTGGCCTATTTGCTAAACATTCCTGCACCCGCATCGAGCAAAGGAAAACTCATTTCTTCGCTTGTGAAGTAGCCATCATACTAACTGGTTTAATCCGCCATACTAACTGGTTTAATCCGCCACGGGCGGATTGTCCTATTTCTTCCGCATAAACACCTGGATGGGTACGCCGGAGAACTCAAAATGCTCCCGTATTTTATTCTCCAGGTAACGCTTGTAAGGCTCATTCACATACTGTGGCAGATTGCAGAAAAAAGCAAAAGAAGGAGCGAATGTATGCAATTGCTGAGCATATTTGATCTTAATGTATTTCCCTTTAATAGCAGGAGGAGGATGATTTTCAATTTCCATCTGCATTACATCGTTGATTTTGGAAGTCGGAATTTTTCTTTGTCTGTTCTCATTCACCTGTAAGGCAACCTCCACCGCTTTCAATATCCTTTGTTTGGTAGTCGCCGAAGTAAATACAACAGGCACATCAATAAATGGAGTGATTTTCTTTTTAATGTATTCTTCGTATTCCTTTGTGCTTTTGGAATGTTTGCTGTCCACCAGGTCCCATTTATTGACAACCAGAACTACCCCTTTGCGGTTTTTTTCAATCAGGCGGAAAATACTCATCTCCTGTGCCTCAATACCCACGCGTGCATCAATCATCAGCAGGCAGACATTACATTCTTCAATAACTTTCACCGAACGCATCACCGAATAAAATTCAATGTCCTCATGCACTTTTGCTTTTTTGCGGATTCCGGCTGTATCCACCAGGATAAAATCCTTTCCAAACATGTTATAATGCGTGTCAATGGCATCTCTTGTCGTCCCGGCAATGTCAGTAACAATACTGCGCTCAACGCCCAGCAAGGCGTTCAGCAAGGAGGATTTTCCCACATTTGGGCGGCCAACGATGGCCAGCTTAGGCAGGTCGTTTTCTTCCGGCAGTTTTTCCTTGTCCAGATGCTTGACGAGTTCGTCCAGCAATTCACCCGTACCGCTGCCGTTGATCGCTGAGATCGAAAATATTTCACCGAGGCCCAGGGAATAAAATTCCGAAGACAAACTTATCCGCTCATTATTGTCCACCTTATTGGAGACCACAAAGACCTGTTTTTTTGATTTACGCAGGAGATCGGCCACCGCCTCATCGAGGTGGGTAATACCAATCGTAACATCCACCACAAAAAGAATGATATTCGCCTCGTCAATCGCCAATTCCACCTGACGCCGTATCTCCCCCTCAAAATTATCTTCAGAGCCCCTCACATATCCTCCGGTATCGATCACGGAAAATTCAAATCCATTCCAGTTCGCTTTCCCATAATGCCTGTCCCTGGTCACACCCGGACTCTCCTCAACAATAGCCATACGACTCTCTGTCAGACGGTTAAACAGGGTGGACTTTCCTACATTCGGACGTCCTACTATCGCTATCATGTTTGCCATCTGATTTTTTAGTATTATTGCAGTAAAAACTGCAATAAGATGTCAAAAGTAGCATTAATAACCGGAGTTACCGGACAGGATGGAGCATATTTAAGCGAATTGTTGCTGAACAAGGGTTATATTGTACATGGAGTTAAAAGAAGAAGTTCACTTTTTAATACAGACCGGATAGATCACCTGTATAAAGATGCCCATGAGAACAAGGTCAATTTTTCTTTACACTATGGGGATCTCACTGATTCAACCAACCTGATTCGTATCGTTCAGGAAGTCAAGCCGGATGAGATTTATAATCTGGCTGCACAGTCGCATGTGAAAGTTTCATTTGAAACTCCGGAATATACTGCGAATGCGGACGGCCTTGGGACGCTACGTTTGCTGGAAGCAATTCGTATTCTCGGAATGGAGAAAAAGACCAAATTCTATCAGGCATCCACATCTGAACTTTACGGACTTGTTCAGGAGGTTCCGCAAAAGGAGACAACCCCCTTTTATCCGCGCAGCCCTTATGGAGTAGCCAAACTGTACGCCTTTTGGATAACAAAAAATTACAGGGAGTCCTACAATATGTTTGCCTGTAATGGAATATTATTTAATCATGAGAGCCCCCTGCGCGGAGAAACATTTGTCACGCGCAAAATCACCCGGGCCGCAGCAAAAATAAGCCTGGGATTGCAGCATAAATTGTATCTCGGAAACATTGATGCAGAGCGTGACTGGGGTCATGCCAAAGATTTTGTGGAAGGCATGTGGATGATGATGCAACAGGAAAAACCGGATGACTTTGTACTGGCAACCGGAATAAAAGTTACGGTTCGTAAATTTGTGGAAATGGCATTTATGCATGTGGGAATCGAATTAAAATGGGAAGGTAGCGGAGTAAATGAAAAAGGAAGAAATGCAGCGACTAAAGAAGTAGTTGTGGAAATTGATCCACGTTACTTCCGTCCGAGTGAGGTAGACCTTTTAGTTGGAGATGCCAGCAAGGCAAAAAAGGTATTGGGCTGGAAGCCAAAATACACTGTACAGGAACTCTGCAAAGAAATGGTTCAAGCTGATCTGAAAATTTTTGAAAAGGATAAGTACCTGCTTGAAGGCGGGCATGATATTTTAAATTTTAACGAATAGATTTCAGAGTTGAATAGTTCAGACAAGATATATGTTGCAGGACACCGCGGAATGGTTGGTTCTGCCATTATCCGCAAATTAGAATCACAGGGTTTTAACAATATTGTTTGCCGGACATCAGCGGAGCTTGATCTTAGGAATCAGGCGGAAGTAGAGCGGTTTTTTCAAAAGGAAAAACCCGATTATGTTTTTCTGGCCGCAGCCAGAGTGGGAGGTATAGTAGCAAATAATACCTATAGGGCAGAATTTATCTACGATAATATCCTGATACAATCCAACCTTATCCATCAGTCCTGGTTGCACAAAATAAGGAAATTGCTCTTTCTTGGTTCTTCCTGTATTTATCCAAGACTCGCATCTCAGCCCATGAAGGAAGAGTATTTGCTGACCGGCTTGCTGGAAGATACCAATGAACCTTACGCGATCGCAAAAATTGCCGGAATAAAAATGTGCGATGCTTACAGAAGCCAGTACGGATGCAATTTTATCTCCGCCATGCCTACCAATTTATTTGGCCCCAATGACAATTACGATCTGAATAAATCCCATGTATTACCGGCTCTGATGCGTAAAGTACATACTGCAAAAATGGAAGCTCAACCCTTTGTGGAAGTATGGGGAAGTGGAAACCCGCGCAGGGAATTTCTGCATGTGGATGATATGGCAGATGCCTGCGTCTTTCTGATGGAGAAATACAACGAACCGGGATTAATTAACATTGGATGCGGAGAAGATATTACCATCAGAGACCTTGCATTGTTGATCAGTAAAGTTGAAGGTTATACAGGGACCCTGAAATTTGATTCCACCCGGCCGGACGGAACCCCTCGTAAATTGCTGGACGTAGCTAAACTTCATTCATTTGGCTGGAAACACCGCATTAACCTGGAGGAGGGTATTCGTTCGGTGTATGAAGAATATAAAAAAAACCGAGTTGCCTGTTGACAAGCAAGACTAATTTCTAAAGAAATATGAAATACAGAGCTGAAATAAACATTATGCCCTTGAAAGCATTATTAGATCCACAGGGCAAGGCGGTCAGCGGAAGTATGAAAAATATTGGCCTGCCTGAAATAGATAATGTCCGCATTGGGAAACACATTTCATTGGAACTGGAAGCCTCCTCAAAGGAAGAAGCATCGGGAAAGGTGGACATAGCCTGTAAAAAATTACTGGCCAACCAGATCATGGAAAGTTACGAGTTTGAACTTTTTTAGTCCCTCAATTATTCATCATAACGGGCATTACAAGCATCAGTGTATCCTCTGCATTATTTGGGTGTCCCGAAGGTAAAAGTATTCCGGCGCGGCTGGCAGTAGACATCTCCAGCGTTACACTTTCACTGTTAATGTTGCTCAGCATTTCCATAATAAAGCGGGAATTAAAGGCGATTTCCATATCCTCGCCAATGTACTGACAGGTGAGGCGCTCATTCGCTTCATTTGAATAATCGAGGTCTTCCGCAGAAATACTCAACTCACTGCCGGCCACTTTGAACCGCACCTGGTGCGTAGACTTATTGGAGAAAATAGCTACCCTGCGTATGGAATTCAAAAAAGCAAGACGATCAACAGTCAGTTTATTGGGGTTTACAGAAGGAATAACAGCTTCGTAATTCGGGTATTTGCCATCTATCAGGCGGCAAATAATGGTAGTTCCGATAAATGAAAAGAACGCATTGGTCGCATTGTATTCAATCTTAACCTTCTCCCTTACCTCCGGTAAAATATTCTTAAGAAGTGTCAGTGGTTTTTTAGGAAGAATAAAAGAAGCCGTATCCTTTGATTTCGCATCGTTCCGGCGGTAGCGCACTAATTTGTGCGCATCCGTTGAAACAAAGATCAGGCCATCAGATGACAATTGGCAAAAGACGCCGGACATAACCGGGCGCAATTCATCATTTCCGGTAGCAAAAATAGTTTTGTTAATTGCTTCAGCCAAAACAGTCGCATCTATTTCAATGGAAGCAGTTGATTGTATTCCGGGAATTTTTGGAAAATCATCTCCATTCTGGCCTGTCAGTTTATATTTGCCGTAATCTGAACTTATTTCTATGCCAAATTTAACTGTATCATAGGAAAAGGTGAGGGGTTGTTCAGGAAAAGTCTTTAGGGTGTCTATCAAAAGCCTGGCAGGAATCGCGATGGTTCCATTGTCTTTGGATTCAACGGGAATAAGCGTTGTCATAGTCGTTTCCAGATCAGAAGCCGAAACAGTTAAAGTCCCTTTTGCAATTTCAAATAAAAAATTATCAAGAATAGGTAAGGTGTTGGTC
>Ga0207067_10148_pt1 | contig 23422 bp, 14 predicted proteins | sample Alteio_BWMinCont_25_FD_153484 | JGI IMG/M metagenome (GOLD analysis project Ga0207067, IMG submission 153484) | Enriched cells from forest soil in Barre Woods Harvard Forest LTER site, Petersham, Massachusetts, United States -... | ecosystem: Environmental > Terrestrial > Soil > Temperate forest >...
TTGCGTCACGATCAATTCTTTGCGCAGACGCTCCCAATCATTCTGTTTCGCCAAATCCAGGAGTTTGCGGCTGTGCCGGCTGACTCGCTGTTCCACGCCGAGGACTTTCGCGCGTCGAATTAATTCACGACCGAGAGATTCGATGTCCTTGTTTTGCTCTCCTTCCACGTCAAGAAAGCCGTCTCCGATCAAGACCCCAAAACTCAATGCGTATTTTGAGCGTTCGGCGGTGTTGAGTTCCGTCACCGGCCGGACCAGAGCATTGACCGGGATCGGTTTCAGAGAGTCTAGCGTACTAAACAACTTTTCGATGGACGGCGCGGTGAATTCGTTTACGCCGAGCTCCTCGCGATAATCCTGGTCCTTAGACAAGTCATCGTCATCGGATGCCTTTTGGGCATGAAGCGCTACCGTAGTCGCTATCAATGGTGCACAGACGATGATTAATGCGTGCGAAGACCGTGAGCGCCGGGAACCCCGGCTTGTCCGACGAAGCTTCAAGCCAATTTTCGATTCCAACCGAGCTGATCGCGAAGTCGGAGAACTAACGATCCAATGCACGCGTAACTTATTATCGCAGGGTTCCTCGGTTCACCAGTCAGCTTTTTTTGGTTTGGAACGACATGCCATCGTGCTCGAATGGCTTTGTGCCCGGGTAAGCAAATCAAACCGGGCAGCCGCGTCTCCTCTGACTAAAGGTCGTCAGGTGCCTGCTAGCCTCGGCCCTTTTTCGAGCACGAGCACGAGGACGATAGGGTCAACGTTCGCTGCGTTGGAAAGGTTTCCACTTGACGCTCAAGGCCAAAGGCCCATCATGACGCGGGTAGCAGATCGTTGCTAACCCTTGATGCTTTTGGCATGTACGGAAACGTCGGAATTTTCGCATGGACGCTTTGTTACATTGTGGTTCTCCTGGGCCTCTCTTTTTATGGGCTCCACCGGTACTTCATCATTTATCTGTATTTTCGGCACCGAAAGCAGAACCTGAAACCAGAGAGCCGCTTTGCGGAGTTGCCGGTGGTGACAGTTCAGCTTCCCATCTATAACGAACGCTATGTGCTGGAGCGTTTGTTGCATGCGGTCAGCCTGATCGATTATCCGAAGGAAAAGCTCCAGATCCAGATTCTCGATGATTCAACGGACGAGACCAGAGACATTGCGGTCCGCGAAACTGAGCGTCTGCGCCAGGCAGGATTCGATGCTGTCTGTTTACAACGAGCTGAACGAGTCGGGTTCAAGGCCGGTGCTCTGGAAGTCGGGTTGAGGCAGGCTCGAGGTGAATTCTTTTTAATCCTCGATGCTGATTTTGTTCCTCCGCCGGAGATTTTAACCGAAACCATTCACTATTTCACCGACGCGCGGGTCGGAATGATTCAAACCCGATGGCAGCATCTTAATCGTTCCTATTCGTGGCTCACCCGGGCTCAGGCAATTTTACTTGATGGCCACCTCGTTCTCGAACAGACCGCGCGCAGCACGACCGGTCGATTCTTTAATTTCAACGGGACCGCTGGTCTCTGGAGAAAGAGCTGCATCCAAGAAGCCGGAGGTTGGCAACATGACACGCTGACCGAGGATCTGGATCTTAGCTATCGGGCCCAGCTCATTGGATGGCGGTTTGTGTTTCTGGTTGATGTCGTCACCCCGGCGGAACTGCCCGTTGAAATGAGCGCCTTTAAAACCCAACAACACCGTTGGACCAAAGGCTCGATTCAGACCTGTAAGAAATTATTGCCGCGCATCTGGGCGAGCAAGTTGCCACTCTGGATTAAGGCGGAGGCGACCGTTCACTTAACGTCGAATTTCACTTATTTGCTGTTGGCCCTGCTCTGTGTACTACTGCAGCCCTCGCCGATCGGTCCATTTGCGATGGGCGGTTGGCTGAGGGCGTGTCTTATCGATATACCGATCCTCGCAGCCAATACATTTGCGGCCGCTGCTTTTTACCTGGTCGCGCAACGGGAGCTACATCCGCAACGTTGGTACCGGGACATTTTCTTTTTTCCTTTTGTTTTGGCCTTAGGGATTGGCATCTCGGTAAACAATGCTCGAGCCGTTCTGGAAGCGGTTTTCAACCATCGTTCCGCGTTCAACCGGACACCGAAATACGGAATTGAGGGGAAGACGAGAAAAGCCCCTGCGTTCAGTTATTCCGCGTTTAAAGCTGTACTTCCGTTTGGAGAATTGCTATTTGCGGTTTATTTTGGCCACTTTGTGATCACCGCGGTTATAGCTAGAGAATACCTATCACTTCCTTTCTTGATGTTATTTCAAATTGGTTTTACATATGTCGCGTTCTGTTCGATCGGGGATCGTGTAAGAAGGTGGCCCGAGAAATTGGTTCCTGTTCGCTAAATGAGACCCTTGGTACATCTTCAGGTTCTGGTTATTGGCTTCGGTCTGCTCGTTACCGTTCCGGTGGTCAGCGGAAGTCAACCAAGCGCTTCGCCGTCGTCCTCGCCGGCTCAGACTTCCAGCGCTGTGGCTACCTACGCCAGGACCTACTACTCTCGCTCCACAGCAGCAGCCTCGCCGAGTCCGGCAGCATCTCCGAATGTGGCAGGTTCGCCCTCCCGGCCAATCGTAAATATTGCTCCGGTACCGGCGCCGACGCCATCGGTCGAATTGGTCGTGAGCGTTGCCGATCAAAAGCTCGCGGTTGTGGTTAATGGCAAGATTTTTAAAGACTATCGTATTTCAACCTCGCGCTACGGTGAGGGAGATAATTGGGGAAGCTGGCGAACGCCCACCGGCATGCTTCAGATCGCCGGGAAGATCGGTGCGTCGGCTCCCGCCGGCGCGGTTTTCTCCCGTCGCCAGGTAACGGGCGAAGTGCTACCAGCGAATGCTCCGGGGCGAGATCCGATTGTTAGCCGCATCATCTGGCTTCGTGGTTTAGAAGGCGCAAATCGGAACGCCTACAAGCGGTGTATCTATATTCACGGCACACCTCAGGAAGCGTTTCTTGGGCGTAAGGCTAGTTTTGGTTGTATCCGAATGCGGTCAGCCGATGTGATCGAGGTTTTCAATTGGGTCAATGTCGGGACTCCGGTGGCGATCTTGCAAGACTCGTTGAAACGTGCGGTCAAACAAGCGGATAAAAATGTAGCGTTGCTCGCTCAAAGCTCGCCGGCTCCGCTTCGCAATGAGCCGGTGGCGAAGAATGTGCCGCCGCGGACCATCGCAGGCAGGGAGAACATAGCGGCGCAGGCCAAGGTAAGTGAGGTTTCTAAAGCGGCCGATGCGGCCAAGACGGCAGATGCGTCCAAGGTTACTGATTACCGGATACCGTCACCGATCATTCAGACCCAGCGAGTTGGTCCGCCTGACCCAACCGTGAGTGTCGGTCATAAGAACACGACCGCTTCGAATTAATCGGCACCGTGTCATCGTGTTGCTCCGGTAGGGGATGAGCTCCTGGTTGTCCGTTGAATGGTGCGAACGTCGGCGATGGCGTGGAACCACGTAGGCCGGAGGGGAGCCGCATTCCGCGTTGTCTTGCTATCGACAATTTGCCCTACGCGCGGCGTCCTTCGTCTGAATCGTGTTGTTAGCTGCGGCTCTCTGAGCGTGTGACGGGTCCCTAGACGTGCAGTCTCTAATGGCGTGACACAGTTTTTGGGCGTCGCGGTCGTGCTACAACAGATACCCGGCTCCTAATTTCCGGTCAGTCACGCCCTATGCCACGGCACGTCGAATGCGACGCCCCTCCGTTTTGGTCATTCTGGATCCATTTGCGAAACTCCCCGACTCAGTGGATGAGCAGGAGCTAATCCCTAGCGGATAATTATCTTCGGGGCACCCAAAACGCACCCTAATCTGGACTGCTTAGACCTCATTTTCCGGTCGCTTTAGGCGCTCTCCTGGGAGAGGTTTCTCCCAGGCAATAATATCTCGTGCTTTAAGTCGTTTTTTCTTTACGAGCACAACATATAGTGTTCATATTGGTGACGCTGCTCTACAGGCTGGGGTTATCACCAAGTAATCACAATTAGGGCACAAGATATTGACAACTTGTGAGCAGCTAAAAAAACCAACCCCCCTAGCAAGTACTGCGATGATCAAATTAAAGTCAGGTGTGCATGCCAGCGATTTGAAGGTGCGTGGGCGCGGATCGCGTTCGGCACGGCAAAAGGGACTGACCTTTCAGAGAGTCTTCAGCACAAAAGGAAAGGCTCCTCTGGATGACGTCGAATGGGAAAGACGGACAGCGGAAATCACTGACGATAGCGGTAAGGTCATCTTCCGGCAAGAGGACGTGGAGGTACCGAAAAACTGGAGTCCTTTGGCGACCAAGATAGCGGTCTCGAAGTACTTTTACGGCGATATAGCGCACGGGACGAACCCGTTTGAGGGCGGACGAGAAAACTCGGTTCGACAGCTCGTCCATCGGGTGACTAGAACCATCACGGATTGGGGCATCGAGGACGGCTATTTTTCCAGCGCTCAAACTGCGGAAACCTTTTACGATGAATTGACGTGGCTATGTGTGAACCAACACGGAGCGTTTAATAGTCCGGTTTGGTTCAACGTCGGGCTCTATCAGCAGTACGGCATCGGTAAGGGTTGTGGACAAGGTAACTTCTATTTCAATCCAGGGATCGGTGAGGCCGAAAGAGCGGCGACTCAATATGAGCACCCGCAGGCGTCGGCATGTTTCATCCAATCGGTGGATGACACGATGGAAGACATCATGCGCCTCGCCACCAGCGAAGCCATGCTTTTCAAATACGGAAGCGGTACGGGCAGCGACTTGTCGACTTTACGTAGTACCCGGGAAAAACTGAGCGGCGGCGGACGTCCGAGTGGACCGCTTTCATTCCTGAAGGTTTACGACCAGGTAGCCAACGTGGTGAAGAGCGGCGGCAAAACTCGGCGAGCCGCCAAGATGAACACGCTCAAGGACTGGCATCCGGACATTGAGGAGTTTATCGAAGCCAAGACCAAGGAGGAGAAGAAAGCTTGGGCTCTGATCGAGCAAGGGTATGACGGTAGTTATAATGGAGACGCCTATGGCTCGATCATGTACCAGAACGAGAACCTATCGATCCGAGTCAGCGACGAGTTCATGGACGCAGCGATCGATGGGAAAGAATGGTGGACGCGCCGGGTCTTAGACGGGAAACCGTGCGAACAGAAGGACGCCAAGACCCTGCTGCGGAAGATCGCAGAAGGCACCCACGTGTGTGGTGATCCCGGAATGCAATTCGATTCCACGATCCATCGTTGGCATACCTGCAAAGGAACCGCGCGCCAGAACTCCACAAACCCGTGTTCGGAGTATCTCTTCCTGGATAATACGGCGTGCAATCTGGCGTCGTTAAACCTGATGAAGTTCAAGGCGGCGGATGGGAGCTTCGATGTCGAAAGGTTTAAGGCGGCAGTCCGGATCTTCATCACGGCACAAGAGATCTTGGTGGATAACGCGAGCTATCCGACCAAAGAGATCGCGGAAAACAGCCATATCTACCGGACCTTGGGGTTAGGATTCGCGAACCTGGGAGCGTTGGTAATGAGTTACGGCCTGGGCTACGACAGCGATGGGGCTCGAGCCCTGGCCGGTTCAATCACTGCGATCATGACTGGGCAAGCCTACGCTCATAGCGCCCGAATCTCCGAAGTCGTTGGCCCTTTCCCCGGTTATCATGATGCGCGGGCAACTGGAGTGCCGAACCCGTTGGCAAAGGATAACGTCGAGTCAATGCTGGAGGTTATCCGCCTGCACCGCGAATACTGCGACCGAATTCAAGGTTCAATCGAGTTTGCAGACTTGAAAGCCGAAGCGATCAAAGCCTGGGATAATGCCTTGAGTCTGGGAGAGAAATCCGGATTCAGGAATGCGCAGGTCAGCGTGTTAGCGCCAACCGGAACAATCGGGTTCTTAATGGACTGCGATACGACGGGAATTGAGCCGGATATTGCGCTCGTTAAATACAAGCTATTAGCCGGTGGCGGAATGTTGAAGATCGTAAACCAAACGGTCCGGCCGGCATTAGAAAAGCTCGGTTATACCAACAGCGCGATCGAAGGCATTCTCGCCCATATCAACGAGCACGACACCATCGAAGACGTGGTCATTCCGGAAACGAACCAGGTAATTGCCAGTGGGCTCAAGCCGGAACATTTGCCGGTCTTCGATTGCGCGTTTAAGCCGTTCAAGGGCAAGCGCAGTCTGCATTATCTTGGACACCTGCGAATGATGGCGGCATGCCAGCCGTTCTTGAGCGGTGCAATTTCTAAAACCGTGAATCTGCCAAACGAGGCCACGGTTGAGGAGATCACGAATACCTATATCGAAGGGTGGCGATTGGGGTTAAAAGCGATCGCGATCTATCGAGACGGTTCCAAGCGTTCAGCGCCGTTGAACACCAAGAAGACCAAGGACATGGGCAGCGGCGAGATTGCAACGGCAGCCGAAGAGCCGTCAGAAGAGATAAAACGTTTGCTGGGCCGGATCGGCGAACTCGAACGCGAGATGTCGACTCTGCAACGACCTTCTCGCCAACGGATGCCGGATACGCGGGTGTCGTTGACCCACAAGTTTGAGATCGCTGGTCATGAAGGTTACATCACGGTCGGTCTCTATGAGAACCGGCAACCGGGTGAGCTCTTTATCCAGATGGCAAAAGAGGGGAGCACAATCGGCGGGCTAATGGATACCGTCGCGACACTCACATCGATAGCGCTGCAATATGGGGTTCCTTTAGAGAGCCTGGTTAAGAAGTTTGCCTATCAACGCTTCGAGCCGAGTGGTTTCACCAAGAACCCCGATATTCGGAATGCGACCAGCATCACGGATTACGTTTTCCGGTGGTTAGGTTGCCAGTTTATCGCGGGCTATAAGGAAGCAATCTCACCGAACCGTGCTCAACCGGATCTGCCGATGCGCGAGATCAGCGATATCGAGAAGAAGGCAGTCAACCGGCCGGTGGCAGAACTGCCCAGAACGGCGGAGAAAGAGATTATTGATGTGATCACCAATCGGACAAACTCGGACGGGTTACCGATCCCGGCGAGCAATGGCCACTCCCATTCGCATGCGGAGCGAGTGCGCGAGGCGCTGGGTAACATGTATATGGATGTTACCTGTACTCACTGCGGAAGTTCGAAGGTGATTCGGGCCGGTGCCTGTGGTGTGTGCACCGAGTGCGGGACTTCGCAAGGATGTAGTTAGACCGGGTGGATGAGCGCAAGCGTGGGCAACGACCGCTGAGTGGTGGCCGTTGCCCACAAATACAACGCCGTCATCGCCGGGAACGCGCGGGAACGAAAGAGTTAGCAATTTGCGGTTAGCGTTGGCCGCTTTTGGCTGGCAGGTTTTGTCCCGTAGGGACTCCATGAACGTAGCCTGGCAATTCATTGCCAGGCTACGATCGTATCGTCCCTACGGGACTAGCACACACCAAACCGCTAACTGCGAACGCGAACGCTCCTCCCTTGTTCCCGGCGTTCCCGCGCGATCCCGGCGCTCTCGGCGTTCTACTGTACCAACACCACAATCGACCGCGGTCCAACCGTGTAGTGGACGCCGAACATCTGTTGTTCCTGGCCGGGCTCACAGATGTCGTGCGGCGAGTTTTGAGCGGTGTCGATGACGCGGTACCACGGCTTGTATGACCCGTCGATGATCGTGAATACGAGGGGCTCGGTGAAAGCGTTGATCATGACATACAGATCTTGATCACCCAGGCTTCCACCTTTCAGATAATAGGCGAGGCTGTGTGAGTTGTAGGAAAGATCAGCCGCGGCGCTGACTCCACGCCAACGGACGTCATCGCGCCAGAACCGGCTCCGACAGATGCTGGGGTGCGCTTTACGAAACGCGATCATCACCCGGCAAAAACGGAAGAATCCAGCGTTTTCGTGTAGCCGGTTCCAATTCAACCAGGTCGTCGGGTTATCCTGATTGTAGGGGTTATTGTTTCCGCCTTGGGTGTTCAGGAACTCGTCTCCGGCCATGAACATGGGGATGCCGTTAGAAAGCATCAGGAGACAAAACAAATTTTTCGCCTGACGCTGTCGGAGAGCAGCGATATCCGGACTAACGACGTCGTCACCTTCCACCCCACAGTTCCAACTAAAATTATCGGGTGTGCCATCCTCGTTATCGTGCCCGTTCGCCTCGTTGTGGCGCTTATTATACGACACCAAATCGTAGAGGGTGAACCCGTCATGCGAGATCACATAGTTGATACTATAAAACGGCCGCCGGGCTTCTTCGATCCGGTCTGGAAACAGATCGTCGCTGCCATACAGCCGTTGCATGAGCTTGGGAACCATCCCGGCGTCACCGCGAACAAACCGGCGCAAATCATCGCGAAACTGACCGTTCCATTGATGCCAAAACATCCCTGGGAAACCGGTCCCTAATTGATAGGCGCCGGCAGCGTCCCAAGGCTCAGCAATCAAACGGGTCTCCGCGAGAATTGGATCCGTGCGTATAGCCGAAAGCAAGGGAGGATCGTCCCAATCGATTCTACCGTCCTCAGACCGAGTCAGGATCGACGCGAGGTCGAATCGGAACCCGTCAACCTGCATTTCGGTCGCCCAATAACGCAAACTATCGAGGATCAGGTTCCGGACGAATGGGTCACTTACATTCAGGGTGTTCCCGGTACCGGAAAAGTTCGCGTATGGTTGCGCCGGATCCTGGGTCATCAAGTAGAAGCTGGCGTTGTCGATCCCCTTAAAAGAATAGTTCGGCCCGGTATGATTGGCTTCTGCGGTGTGGTTATAAACGACGTCCAAGATGACCTCAATACCGGCTGCGTGTAGAGCGGATACCAACTGTTTGAACTCGGCGATGGCGGCTTGCTGATTGGCCGCGTAGCGCAAGTGCGGGCAAAAAAAGTTCAGGGTCATATAACCCCAGAAATTGTTCTCCTGCGGATCGAACTGATGGACCGGCATCAACTCGACGATGGTAACGCCGAGGTCTTGCAGATAAGGGATTTTCTCGATCAGACCAGCGAACGTGCCGCGCTTCTCGGTCGCAATGCCGCTCGATTCGCTCTCCGTGAAGCCGCGCACGTGCAGCTCGTAAATGATGGCATCCGAATAGTGGCGCGGTCGCGGGCGGGTCGCGCCGTAGCTAAGCCAAGACGGATCGGATAATCGTATGGAGGAACCTGGCTCTGGACGGATTACGCCTAAGGGCGCACGTCCAGCGTTACTACCCGCGCGACAAGCGGCGACGCGACTGAAGCCGGGAGGGAAGAAAACCCGCTTCGCATAGGGATCCAAAAGGATCTTGTCTGGGTCGAACGCATGCCATTGGTTCGGCCCGTGCGGCGCCGGACCATTCACGCGGTAGGCATAGTAAGCCGCGTCTACCAACTGCGCCTCCGGTAACCGGCAGTGCCAAACTCGTTTTGTTTTATGCGCGAGCGGTTCTAGCCAATGCTCGGCCAGCGGGGTTACGAAATCGTCGGCACCATAAAGCAAAAGGGTCACCTCTCGAGCATTTTGAGAATACAATGCAAAATTGAATGCTTTCTCTTCGGCAATGTAGGTCACTCCCAGCGGCGTTGGAGAACCTTCGATTCTCGGCCAAGCAATAGTCTTCGGTTGCCAGGGGTTTGGATTCACGGGGCAAAAAAAGGAAGTCTTTAGAGCAGTTGCTCTGCCATGCCGAACGTTTTCAAAACGAATGCGTATTCGTCGGCAAGCTCATTCAAACGGTCGAACCTTCCGCTCTGTCCCATATGGCCGGCGCCAAGATTGGTCTTCAATAAAAGAAGCCGATCCTGATGAGTCAGTGCGCGCTGTTTTGCTACCCATTTGGCCGGTTCCCAATAACTGACCCGGCTGTCGTTCAGGCCTGCAGTCACGAAAAGGTTCGGATACGGTTTATCGACAACATTGTCGTAGGGCGAGTAGGAACGGATGTAGTTAAAATAGTTCGGATCGTTCGGATTCCCCCATTCTTCATACTCGGTAACGGTTAAGGGCAGGGAAGGATCCGACATCGTGTTTAACACATCGACAAAGGGTACTCCGGCAATCACGGTTGTGAAAAGATCCGGACGCATGTTCATCACTGCGCCCATCAACAACCCGCCGGCACTAGCGCCGCCAATGGCCAGTTTTTTGGGAGAACCATACTTCTCTTGCAGGAGATATTCTGCGCAGGCGATGAAGTCCGTGAAAGTGTTTTTCTTATCCAGCAGCCTCCCGGCATGGTACCAAGTTTGTCCATACTCGCCTCCACCCCGGATGTGAGCGAGCGCTACCACAAATCCACGGTCGGCTAAGCAAAGGTAGTTCGCATTGAAGTCGGCATCCTCGGTCAGGCCGTAGGCTCCGTAACCTTCGAGAAAGATGGGCGCTGACCCATCTTTAATCAATCCTTTGCGATAGAATAACGAAATCGGGATTTTGGTTCCATCTCCGGCAGTCGCGAATACTCGCTCTTCTGCGTAGTCTTCGGTCGAAAAGCCGCCTAATACCGGAGTTCGTTTCTTTAAGGTCTCAGCTCCGGTTTTGAGGTCGACATCGATGACCGATCTGGGTGTGATTAATGAACTGAATTCCAGGCGAAGCTCGGTTGTATCAAAAGAGGGGTTGTCCCCAAAATCAACATCGTAGGTCGGCTCTTGGAGATCCGCGTACCGGCTAGTGCCTGAATCAAGATCGTATACCTTGACGGATGGGAGGCCGTCACGCCGGACCAGCACCGCCAGATAATGGGCGAATGCTTCCAGTCGGTCGACCGGTTCCTTCGGATCATAGGGCACGAAGTCAGTCCAATTTTCATGGCCCGGGTTTGAGACCGGCGCAGTCACGATTTTAAAGTTCTCCGCTTGATCATTGGTTACGATGAAAAAGCGATCGCCGGAATGGTCTACTTGGTAAAGGAGCCCTTGGGTGCGCGGGCTTAAGACTCGAAAATCGCCCCCCGGATTATCTGCGTCCAGATAATGCACCTCAGTTGTGGTTTCGCTCTCCGAGACCAGGAAAATGAACTTTCGGCTTCTCGACTTTTCCAGGCTCAGTTCGAAACGCTGATCCTTTTCCTCAAATAGCAAAGTGTCTTTCTTAGGATCTTGTCCGAGTACATGGCGAAACAGGCGGTAAGGCCGGTTGGCGTCATCCAGCTGGAGATAATAAATTGTTCGGTTATCATTCGCCCAGGCAATCGATGCTGAGGTGTTCTTAATGGTGTCTGGCAAAAGTTTGCCGGAAGTCAGGTCCTTGATCCGCAACAGGAACTTTTCGCTGCCGCTCGTGTCAGTGGAATAGGCAAGCAAATGATGGTCCCGACTAACGCCCAGGGCACCGAGATGAAAATATTTCCAACCTTCAGCCAGCTGGTTTCCGTCCAAAACAATCTCTTCTGGTCCTTCTCCCGATTCTGACGTTCGCGCTTTTCGACAATAGATCCCGTACTGTTTCCCATTCTCGGTCCGATCGTAGTAATCGTACTGATCGATCTGATAAGGGACCGAAGTATCCGCTTCTTGGATCCGGCCGCGCATCTCCTGATAGAGCTTCTGCCGCAGACCGGCTATAGGCTTCATGACTGCATCCGTGAACTGGTTCTCGGCGTTGAGATATTTCAGGGTCGCGGGATTATTCCGGTCGCGTAACCAAAAGAACGGGTCATTCCGAGTCGTCGAATTCTGCGTGATCTTGTGAGGATGCTGTGGTGCTTGAGGAGGCGTTTGGGCTGGCAGGCTGGATTGAAGAACCATTAGAAATACGATGCATACAAGAGATTCACGACACATGCGGGATTCGGTGCCATAAACAGAGCCCATCCTGTGCGCAGTTGCGAGTGGCAATTGGAGTTTTTGGGAGGCACGCAGCGGGGAAGAGAGATGAGCCTCGTGTAGAGGACGCAACGGGGGAGTGGTGGGATGAAACCCGGGAGGGGCGCGAGACTTCGCCCGTCGCGGAACACCCGTGGAGCGCTGCCTCGCTTGCGAGGCCGACTGGGTGGGGCGAGGCTTCCTAATTGCCGATGCGCAAAACCGCGCCAAGAAATTATCTGGATACCCTGCGCCGTCTTAGCTGCGAAAATTCGCCGAGCCCCGGGTCGAGGATGTGGCACTACATAAAACGAGACCGAGCCGAGGAACCGCGGCTCGGTAAGCATCGATCCGTGAGCGCGCAGCGAGATCGTTTGAGCACATCACCTTCGGAGAAAACCGTTAGGTAGTTCAGGAGCCTCGTCCACCAGGTCCCCGACCGGTCGGCCTCGCAAGCGAGGCAGCGCTCCATGGGTGTCCCGCAACGGGGCGAAGCGGCTCCCTTCCAAAGCTGGTCCTTCGTTTGGCGAACTAATGAGGTTGCTCTCCTGATCCTGATTCGGGTTTCGCTGTGTGGGGCTCTTCGCCCGATCCCTCCGGTTTATGCTCCGTTAACGGCGGCTCGACTGGAGTGAAATCCGGTTTCGGCGTTGCCGGTGGCGGCTCGATTGGGCCGGACTCGGGCTTGTGTCCGGCCGGCGGTTGGCTAGGACCGGGACCAGGTGTAGGTCCAGGCGGTACCGGCTGCGTTGGTCCGGGCTCAGGGCCGTGACTAGGCGGCGCGGGCGGCGCGGGTGGTGCAGGCGGTGCAGGTGGTGGTGGCGCGGTTGGACGAGTGGAAACGACTTGCGTGTTCGTGATCTTGTCGTGCCAGGTCTCTCGCGCCGGATCGAAGAGCGTCCAGAAGAATCCTAGACCTAACGGTAGCAAGGATAGCAGGCTGCTCAGGGCGCGAACCACGGCGGTGCCATAATCTCCGGTGATCAAAGTGCCGTCGAAACGTTGTACCCGCAGATTCAGAGCGAGTTCGCCGATGGTGGCACTGCGCCAAACATACATCGCGAATCGATACAAGACCCAGGCCGGCAGAAATACCCGATGCACATGGAATAAGGAAATCAACGCAAGGATGATTACCAAGTCGATGGCGTTAGCGCCGAGCCGCGGCCAGAAAGTGACGGATGGCGTCGTTCGAGCCACCTCTAAAGGTGCAGCCATACGGGCAGGCGGAGCCGTGGGTTTGGGCGATTCGACCCCAGGAGGAGTGCCTGACGGCAGTTGCGCGACCGGGACTCGGTTTTTGCTGCGGTCAATCAAGTACAAGCTAAACGACCCAAGGCCAGCCAGAAGCACGATGCTGCCGGCCAGGAACCCGATCACCGGAATACAATAAACGACCCAGCATATGACTGCTCCCAGAGCGATCCAGATCAGAGCCGGATACCTCTGGTTGCTCATTTGTGGAGCGATACGCTGGCCAATCAGTTGAAAGACCACCGCATTTCCTACCACGGCCAGAGCGAAAACCGCTGCGATCACCAAGGGTATGGCCACCGCGCCGATGACGGTCATTAGCAATAGGAAACAGAGGAGCGCTGCGGCTGGCACAATGGCTAAGCCGCACAGGACTGAAGCGGGCGCTCGTCCTCGCAGGATGGCGCCGGTTTCGGAGACAGGCTTGGGAAAGAAATGGCCTATCGCCAGACAGAGCCCCAAGACTAGCAGGGCCCAGAACCAACTAATGAATGAATCAGGAGACATAGGTCGCAGAAAAAAGATGGTGCCGGTAAGCCATTGACCGAGATTGGTGGCCGTACTGGCAGGCAAGAAATCGAGATTATAACGGCTGCCGTTGACCTGAAGGTCTTTATCGTGTTCGACTGCTGAAACCATAGAACTGAAATCCCCATTCACCACGGCCCCATCTTCGAAACGAGCCTGCGATGCGACGGCTATCATGTCGCCGTTTATCGTACCTCTGATTACTGCATCGCTGCCGATCAAAGCCAAATCGCCGTTTACGACTCCATCGATCCGGGCATGCCCGTGAATCACGACGACATCACCCTCGGAGGACTCACCCGCTCGCAACGTATAAGTACGTCCGGTGATAACCTGATCGCCGGAACGGTCATGCTGGCGGATTTTAGTAAAAGGACCCGAGAGGTGCGCGACCGGGCACCGGTTAACGATTTGTTCGAGGGTGTTAGTGGTAAAGTTAGACAGGATATTTCCCGGCACTTGTCCAACGAAGCCGGCGTTTGATGTACATCTGTCTCCAACTATAGAATGGCGTAGTTGGACTGTCTCCGCCGGATCTATTGGCGGCGCAGAAGCGACTAGCGATTGAGCGCCAAGCGCAGTCGCTAATACAAGACCCAGGCAAAGTGCTCTGCCTCGGAAATGGAATTTGGTATTCATGGTCGTTTAGCAGTCGCCAAATGCCGAACCGTCGACGCGGCGAGAATGCAGGTTAAATAACTAAAGCCGGCCACCAGAGCGACCAGCCATCCTAGCGGCAATTGAAAGATGCGTAGGTTGCCCAGAATCGTGCGCCCGACATCCAACATGGCGTCGAGAAAATGGAGGACCGGTGAGCGGACTAAGAAATCGACCAGCGCTGCTCCCGGATTAAAGAGCGGCACTAGCACCACCACAGCCAAAGCCAGGCCCAAACAGGAGTTCTTTATCAGTGGTAGATGCTGCCGGAAAATCGACAGTAGCCAGCGTTGAGCAGAACGTCTCTTGACCGAACGCATCACTTTCGGCAAAAGCTCGGGCGGCGCCTCCAAATCGGGGAGACCCTTTAGCTCTTGATCTAACCAATCTTCGTTCGGTTCCTTCATGACGTTTTAACGAGAATTTTGCGGAGGCTCTCTCGGCCTCGATGGATGTCGGTCTTGACCTTAGCTAGTGAGATCCCGAGTTTTTCGGCGATCTCGTCATAGGACAGGTCCTGAAAATGGAAGAGCACTAAAGGGACTCTTTGCGCATCGGGTAGTTTCTGAATTGCCAGGTCAAGCAACTCGCGGCGATCGTCGATCGGTGGTGTGAAAGTGGGTATTTCGAACTCGGTCTCTTCTTCAGAGAAAAACCGCCACCGTGCCCGGTAACGATTTAGATGATTGATTGAGAGGTTAGTCGCGACAGTCTTTAGCCATCCGCCGACCGTGCCGCTCTCTTTCAACTCATCGAACCGTTCATACGCTTTAATAAAAACTTCTTGAGCGATATCTTGGGCATCGATCGGGTTGCCCACAATTCTTGCCGCTACCGAGAAAACCATGTTCTGGTAGTCACGGACGAACGTCTCGAACTCCTGGACTTCAGCCATTCTAGCATCGAGACCGCTGGCATCCTGGTCATCGATTCCGATGAGCGGCAAGGGCGCGGCGTTTACCATTGAACTGCATGTGGCCAAAAGGGAGGCCGGTTAAAGTTAGTAGATCCTAAGAAAACCAAGTTGGCCAATGCATTCGACGGTGGCGAAGGCAGCCCAAATTCCTAACCAGAGAGCCAATAGCCAGTCGGCCCGGTCCGCAGTGTGCAGCACCGCGGTGCGCAAAGCTAATCGCGAAGCCGTTGCTGTCCTTGGCGGAAAATCGATGATTTTGGTTTGCATATTTAGTCCTTTGAAAGCGTTGGTTTCATCGGCAGTACACCGCGTTGCGGCGGAAAGTTGCAACGAAAACGCCGACAGCGCCGTGATCGCCGGGAACGCCGGGAACGTAAAGCCGTAGGAATCCGTGGAGCGCTGCCTCGCTTGCGAGGCCGACCGGTCGGAGACCTGGTGGGGCGAGGCTCCCGAACGACAGGGGGAGTGCTCGAAAATCGTCCTCGTCGTCGTCCTCGTCCTCGACACTTTTTTCCGGCGCTCGAGATTTCCCCCTGGTCGATTCACGGTTTTGAGTGTTCGCGCAACGCCCAATCGCGCGCCACAAATCGAGGACGAGTACGAGGACGAATGCCTAGGCCTGTCTCCAGGTCGATCCTACTCTCTCCTATTCTTTAATTTGACGTCTGAACCCGGTCGGAATACTCTCCCGACTCGTGCTTGGTGAGGTGGCTGAGCGGTCGAAAGCGGCGCTTTGCTAAAGCGTTGTACCCCAAAAGGGTACCCAGGGTTCGAATCCCTGCCTCACCGGTTGTTCTCCCTCGGAGAATGGCTCCCAGAGCGGATCAGAGAGCTCTAAAGCCCGATAAATCTGCTGTTTACCACCGCGCACACCCGCGCACGAACGCGCCCAAAATCGAACCGAAAGTTTCAAGTAGTTTCAAGTAACTAGGCCTTTTACCTGCCTGAGGGGATCAAGCGGTAGAATCGCGCAGGGTCATGCACAGGGTCGCATGAACACGAAAAAACAATTTGACAGGAATTTCCGACAAACGCCCCAAATTCCTCTCACAACTGTACACAACTGTACACAACGGTAGATATCCGATCATATCTTCCGATCTGTTTTTGGCCACCGTTGCCTTATCGGCGCAACAAGCTGAACTCTTTGAGCAAGCAGTTGCTCAACACAGAAAACTCGAACTGCTCCTGGCCAAGATGCGCGATATCAGCCAAACCTTCCTCCTTCAATCGGTCCCAGGACCTGTTCGCCGAAAGCGTGCTAAACCATCCTAAACCTCGCTTAACTTCGCGCCATTCGGGTCAGTCAATTTGACTAACCCATTCTCCTGTGACCCGTTCAGAATCTGCTCCGCCGTATGTTTGTCTGCTTCGGGGCGACCGCCCCCGGCTTATCAGAGTTTCCATCCGCTTTCGCAAAATAGTTGTACAGCCACAAATTCCGTACTCTTCTGGAAATTAAATTGAACTTTCGAAAAGTTGCTCATTGAACCGCCGGAACGGCTTTTGGCAATTTGCTTGGCAGGTTGGTTATATTCGCTCCGTTTTAACTGAGTCTAGGATTAGATATCTGCCGGAAAGAGGGGAGCGGATTAGTATTCGGTCTGAAGAATATTCTGCCTGATTATTCGGATCCTTATGCGCACGGACGGGCGGGGCGCAACTCCCCGGTAGCCCTGTGAAGGGTTTAATCTTACCCACCCCTATTTTCCACGATCTAAAAATTCACTGCAAGGAGAGAAGTTATGTTTACGTTTTTCGCAAAGCCGCGGGGGACTTTCCACCCCGTCGTCGCCCTATTGACAATATCCCTGTGTGTTCTGAGCCTTGGTTCGCAAAAGGCTGCGGCGCAATCCCAGGTGACAGGCCGATGGGCGACGCTGCCCTACCTCATGCCGATCAACCCGATTCGTCTCGACTTGCTGCGCAACGGTAAGCTACTGATCGTTGCCGGGTCGGAGAACGACCCGAACAAAAATTTACAAGGAAGTTCTAAAGCAGCCGTCTGGGATTTATCCTTGCAGACAATCTCCGTTCAACAGTTGCTATGGGACGTCTTCTGCAATGGCGGGACGTTTTTAGAGGATGGTCGATGCTTAACTGTCGGCGGGACGGCGGAATATGATCCCTTTTATGGTGATCCGCGAATAACCGTCTTCGACCCGCTGACGAACCAGTTCAACCAATTGCACAGTATGGCGCATGGCCGCTGGTACGCCACTGCCATCACGCTAGGAGACGGACGTGTTATGACCTGGTCTGGTACCGACGAGACCGGCAATACGAATCAAACCGTCGAAATTTACCAGGTTGGGGTGGGATGGAGTCCCCCCTCCAACCCGGGTTTTAGTCCACCCTTGTACCCTTGGCTACATCTCCTTCCCAACGGCCTTGTGTTCTATTCGGGGAGTACACCGGCTTCGGATTTCTTCGACCCGTCTCAAGCGAATCCGAAAGTAACAGGTTCGGGATGGACATTCGGTCCGGCTCACTACTACGGTTTAGACCGCAGCTATGGAAACTCCGTTCTGTTACCGCTCCTTCCCCCCAATTATACGCCGCGCGTAATGGTTTTGGGTGGGGGAACAAATGGCGCAACGGCCACAACAGAAATCATCAACCTCTCCCAGTCTAGCCCAGCCTGGGCGCCGGGTGGCAATATGCCCTCGGGTGCTCGCGTCCAGGGGAATTCGGTGCTCCTGCCAAATGGAAAGGTCTTGGCGCTCGGCGGATCCGTGCGAAATGAAGACGTGAACAGCGCTACCCTAGGGGCCGACCTATATGATCCCGCCACTGGATTGTGGTCCTCAGCCGGCACCTGCAGCTACGCGCGGCTGTACCATTCGACAGCCATACTTCTTCCGGACGCAACCGTTGTGTCGGCGGGCTCGAATCCGCAACGGGGAACCTACGAACAGCATATCGAAATTTACTCGCCAGCCTACTTATTTAACGCCGACGGGACCTGGGCTACACGACCAACCATTCAAAGCGCACCTGCGAGCATCGGTTACGGTAACGGTACGTTCCAGGTACAAACCCCAGATGCGCTCAACATCAATTCCGTAGTCCTCGCCAGGCCCGGCTCAGACACGCACTCATGGAACATGGAGCAGCGGTTGGTCGGCTTGGCGTTCACGTCGTCGTCAGGTGTGCTCACCGTGAACTTACCGCCAAGTTCGAACGTGGCGCCACCTGGCTATTATATGCTGTTTATCTTGAATAGTGCGGGCGTGCCTTCGATGGCGAGCTTCGTTCAGGTAATAAATAATCCAACGGATCAGCCCCCAAAGGGCACGATTACCGCGCCTACTGGTGGCATGACGATCGCGGCAGGCCAATCGGTCAACTTTGGCGGGACGGCTTTTGATACCGACGGCTCTGTGTCCGCATACTCGTGGTACTTTCCGGCCGGAATCCCAACCACAAGCACGGTGCTGAATCCCGGGGTAGTCACGTTCCCTTCGGCTGGAACTTCCGTCGGGTCGCTGACTGTTGTCGATAACTTGGGGATCAATGATCCCAGCCCCCCAACGCTAACGATCACAGTGCAACCCGCCGTGCAAATTACGAATCCGCCGGCTGGCTCGACCGTCAACGGCACCGTATCGATTAATGCCAACGTTACTGGCACTGTTGGCAATTCGAATACTTTTAGGTTTATGGCGGACAGCACGGTACTGAGCACGCAGACCACCACAGGTACAAGTGCATCCACCAACTGGAACACAAACAACCTAAGCGTTGGCACCCACACGCTAACTGTCAGCGTCACGGACGCCGACCTCTTCGACCCCAATGCCGCCACGGGCAGCACAAGCGAGCAGGTGACGGTGGGCAGCATTACTACCTACAGCATTTCCGGCACTATCACCAATGGAGCTGGGGCAACGGTTGCGCTCAGCGGCACGAGCAGCGGATCGACTACTGCGGATTCGTCTGGCAACTACACACTGGGTGGGCTATCAAACGGCACATACACGGTTACTCCTACGCTATCCGGGTATACGTTTAGCCCCCCGAGCCAGTCCATCACCGTTAGCGGTGCGAATGTTACAGGCGTTAATTTTACTGGCTCGACCACTGGAGGAAATATTGCTTTTGTTCAAGCGAATAATGCATTTCGGGGCAGTTCCGGATCGAGCCTGGCCGCTGCCTATTCGGCAGTACAAACAGCGGGTAACACTAATATTGTCGTGGTTTACGCAGACAATAACGCGAACGGGACTGCGCCGGCAATTTCAAGCGTTTCCGACAACATCAATGGCAATTATACGTTCGTCGGCCAAAAAGCGGGCACAGATGTTTCCGCATATATTTATCGCTTCAGTAACATCAAGTCCGCCAGCGCTGGAGCCGATAAAGTCACCGTCAAAATGGCCGCAGCAGTTCGGGGGCTGGGCATTTCAGTGTTTGAATATAGTGGATTAGCTACTACATCTTCTCCGCTCGATGGATTGGTTCAGCAATCCGCCGGAGACAGCCGTAATGCGAGCGTCACCCCCGTGACTACAAGTAATGCAAAAGATTTAATTTTTGCGGTAGCGGTCGGTGACAACAACCGGCATTTCACGGCGGGACCTGGATATACATTACGAGCTGTATCTGGAAACCGGCCTTGCGTAGGTGTCGAGGATCAGATTACTTCCTCCGCCGGGAGCTATTCTGCTTCATTTACTAACGCCGTCCAAAACTGGGCGGGATTAAGCGCCGCCTTTCAGAATATCCATTAGATAGGCAGTCAAAACGGACAGCGAATTGACTCCAGCTGGGGAATGTCACCGAGCAGAACAGCGATACGGTGGCTACTGGCAATGTGATTAGCCAGGGCCCCACCAGCGGGAGTTCGGGCAGCAGAAGGTCCCCCGGTGAACCTGGTAATTTCTTCAGGGCCACCGCAGGGGGTAGTTTATTGAGTCACGTCCAAATTCCCGTTCCCAACACCTATTATATTGTCGTCTTGGAGATTGTTGTTTAAAGCCGCCACCTAGCCACTTTTCGAGCTCCATTTTCGCATTATACAACATCGCTTCCCGAGGTTTAAACGCATTGTGGGTGACCCGGCGAGCTCCAAACTTATCCGCTTTGCACCTCGGCGCCCTTCCGCCTGAGGCTCATCTTGGATTTATCCAACTTTCTGAAATGTCAAACTTCGGTAGGGCATTCGACCTGCAGAACCGGTGCCACTCGGCGATGGTCTGTGCGTAATGCAGTCCAAGGTCTGGATAAAAGTCCGAGGTGACTCGAGTGAAGTTTTCAAGTTCCTCCAAAGGAGTTCCACAATCCAGGTTGCATTGATTGTATGAGAGGACGAACCCGAATCGATTCCAGCTAGGATCGGATTCACGGTGTTCCACGTTGTCCAGAAACCAGATAAGCTTCCGCAGCGAGAATGGGTGGCTTGAGCTTCTCTGAGGAAGCTTAAACTCTGACTCGTACTCATCGCTGACCGTGTATTTGATCCGCTCACCGCTCAGGCGTGCCCGAACGCTTATTACATCGCTGGTTGTCGATTCGAGTTCGATGCGTGCGATTTCGACTTGATGGCGAGCGTAGTTTGGTAAGTATTCACCACCCATGAATGAAGGATGGATCCGCCCGATGCTGTCGCGAACCTCCTCATCGAGTGTGTCTGAGAGCAGCTCATCGCAAAGCACCTCGAGGTTTCCTTCGGCGTAGAAGTCTCGAATCATTTCTCGCCTGTTGCGCCCTTTGACGTCCCGAAGGGCGACGTCTAGCGGATTTGCGGCCGGTGACCAATATGAGGTTGGCTGAAAGTCGTAGTTAATTGCTGGGTAAACTTTGGAGAGAGACATAGGCTCTTGGTATCCTTCGCGTCTTTAAATTCGGTTGACACCATGAGCCGGAAAACAAAACAACCGCCGGCCTTCATCAGGCGGCGGTTCTTCGATTGGCGTGGAGAGTCGCTGTTTACTCCTACACTCACAGAGATCACATCCTCCAAGCTCTCGCTCAGAGAAGGCACCGTGGCGTCTCCATCGCCCGGTTGCCGTGTTCGCTTTCCGAACATCTCCTGATGCTAAGTGGTATTTAGTTCATGGTGCACAGAATCTCAATAAAATTGCGCCGTTGAAGACCCGATTGAGCAAAGAGAAGAAACATGGACGCCGGTTCCGTGAATATTGTACAACCGTATGGCGAGAATCTGTAAGCCGTCCGAAGAAAGTATTATGAAATTGCAGCCCCGGATCTCACTGGCCCAGTGTGGGCAGTGCTTCCGCCGGCGCAGGCAACATTAGTTTGCCGAGGCGGATGTTGGAGAACCTGATGCATCGTCCTGGAACAAAAGAATCGTGGCATCCGCTCCCATTGATTAGGCGGCCGAGCCATATGGATGGCTGAAAAGTTGGGCACGCCTTCTCTAAAGTACTAGTAGACTAGTTCCAAGGTGTAATTGCAGGTTCGCGGATCCGTCCCAAACTAGCCGGCATGTTCCGCCGGTCGCAAAGTGCCCGGCCAAGTCAGTATTTCAAACGCAAACCTGAAATAAATCCAACTAGTCTCGACGACTGCAATTACCAGATGAAAACTACCACCAACGTCTTAAACCGACGCAACAAAATCAAAGCCTTAGCGTTTGCAACCGTCGCCAGTGCGGCGTTGGCGTGCGCGCCTGTTTTCGCCCAGGAGATCGAAACCAATGCTACTACAGGCGATGTAACATTTAGGCTGGTGCGCTCCAAGGGATTGGACGCTTTTCCTAACGCCGTGCCAAATGCGCACGGCAACGTGACGATTCATTCCATTGGTCCGGTCGAGATCATGACGGTCAACGTCGCGGGGTTGCCGCGAAACACCGATTTTGACTTCTTTGTGATTCAAGTGCCGAACGCACCGTTCGGGTTATCTTGGTACCAGGGCGATATTAAGACGGATGCCACCGGCAGGGGTTCTCGCAAGTTTATCGGCCGTTTTAGTATCGAAACTTTCATTGTGGCGCCCGGTGTCGCCCCTGCCCCATTCGTGTTTAATAACCCGCCTTTCCAGGATGCGACGTCAAACAACGCTCAACCCCTTCCGGTCCAGACTTATCACTTGGGATTATGGTTCGATAGCCCAGCGGATGCAGTTGACGCCCACGCGCCCGACACCGTCACCCCTTTCAACGGGCAGCATAATGCCGGGGTTCAGGTCCTTAGCACCAATCAGTTCCCAGACCTCAAAGGGCCTCTGAAAAAAGTGCATTGATTAATTTTCTCCTAATAAACTAGTAGAAAGTTGGTTCCGGCTTTGCGATTAGTACGGGCCGTTGGATCACCGTCACCGCTCGCCGGATCGTCACTCGGGTCCGCGCCCCCGCGGGCAACTCTCCCGCTATTATCGAACACCATGCAGTTGACCTTTTGGCTGAATTTCGTTAGGTACGCCGCATTCCGGTCCTTTAACGCGATGCGCTGATCCGGGTTGCCGTTCAAGTGACGGAGATCGGCGTTTTATTGCAAGCCGACTATCTGGGCGGTGCCGCCACGAACGAGGTCCAGCATTTGCAACGCCTGGCTAGCCGTCGGCTTATGAGCACCGCTCACGGCGACGGCGGTCGTGTAACCTGTCGATGGGTTTATCAATCTTTGTTCTGGAATCGTTCGACAGCTATCGAACAATAAGACCCACGCCATGAAAACCGAAGCGACAACTGTTAATAGCAAAAAGCTGATCTTTACACCGGCGCAATATGAAGATCCCGCCTTGCCAGAAATTTGGATGGATTCATTTAGCGTTTCGGGCCAGACGAGTAACTCGCCTTGTAGTTCAAGTGCGAAATAATGAGCACGACAAGCGGATTTCGCATTTGCTAGATACCCGCAGAGTATTTTTTCTTGAAAAAAACGGAGCCGTGGGTCGGCCGGGCGCCCGGCATGTTTGAAAAAATGCTTATAGTCCTCTTATCAATGAACAGAGCCGGGCGTGAACAGATGTCGTCTTTAGTCAGTTAGTTTTAGGTATGCTCGCTGCACTATTGGACGCGTCTACCCCGTGTGACGACGTTACCGATTTTGTGCAAGGGGTTCATGACTCTAGATGCTAACCAGCCGCCGGTTGCTGCCACTTACAATGCAGGTCATACCGGAGTATTCGACCATTGCTCATCGAGAACCACAGGGGGACCGGTAGAAAAAAGGGTTCTTGCTTTGACGGGAAACTTTGTTAGCGAAGCTTACTGTTTTATTCTCGTTACTATCGGCTGCAGTTCTATGGCACAAAAGGATCCGGCCACCCCGAAAACGTTCAGGGTGGCCAGACTGTATTTTGCCAGTGTTACTAATTACAAAGATTGGAACCGTTTAGTTTGCGGTTG
>Ga0207067_10151_pt1 | contig 23132 bp, 18 predicted proteins | sample Alteio_BWMinCont_25_FD_153484 | JGI IMG/M metagenome (GOLD analysis project Ga0207067, IMG submission 153484) | Enriched cells from forest soil in Barre Woods Harvard Forest LTER site, Petersham, Massachusetts, United States -... | ecosystem: Environmental > Terrestrial > Soil > Temperate forest >...
GTTTGTTTTTTTATTAATTATTATATAGAGGTTTGTTTATGATTGACAATTTTTTTACAATTATTTCAAAAGATCTGACTTTTGTGCAAGAATATTTCACACACCCTTCTCCTGGTCCAACGATGCAAGAAAAAGTTGGGTTAGTGGCTTGCCGTTTAATTGCTGCAGTAGGTATGGCACTTTCTTTTATACATGGCATGCGGGCATTGGGATCGGCTAATACGTTAAAATTGATTGTAGCGGGTGGATTTTACACTGTGAGCCATGATCTTTTTGTGATATGTAAGAATGTAGATAATGGGCATTTGATAAGATTCCTCTCAGATTTTGTTTTTGGTCTTGCAGAGATGATTCAGGGAGTAAAAGATGATCGTAGTGTTCCTAGCTATCTTTTTAGCCAGGGGACATTCTATAAACCTTTTTGGGATCATGCTTACGCCTCCTTGAGTAAATCCTAAGGAGCTGTGAAGTAATAATTTAAACGAACTGTGAAGTAATAATTTAAACGATTGGATCGCGCGAAAGTTCTCACTTCGATCGATTCAATCCCGGGGCTTTGGCGCAATCCAATCGGTTAAATTATTACTTCACAATCCTTAATGAAAATTTGAAAGATCGGGCACGACAACTAAACTAGGGTGAACTTTTCCCCGTAGTGCTTGTTGAATAAAAGAGAGGGTTGTTCCTGTCGCAGAAAAACAAGAGGTGCAAGAGCCTTTATAAGCAATTAATACCTCATTTCCATTGATTAAGTCTAGGACATCTATTCCCCCTGCATCCAATTCGATGTAGGGGCGAATGTCCCGTGCAATGATCTCTTCAATCAGTGTGATTTTTTGCGTTTGCGAAAGATTTTCCCAGCCTGGATATCCTCCCTCCAAAATTTCTCCCATATCCATGGGAGCCGGAGGGGCCACATAATTGATCGCTAGTGGAATCCCTATGCATTGATCTGCGGCTTGGTCTATTGCCCCTAAAACCAGATTGAGATGGGGAGAGGTCTCTTTAGGAAAAGCTAATATTTCAGAACGGTCGCGCACTTGTTTATCGATCAATTCGGCGCTAATACGGCGGGCTTGGTCATAATTTTTCCCTACCATCAGTTCACAAGCAACTTCTGCCGCTCCAATCAGTGCAGATTGTCCATAAACTTGGAAGCGAGCGTCGACAATGATCCCATCATCGGGATCGACCAACCAATAAAGATGAATTTGATTTCCCTCTTCAACGGTCCCTTCTTGCCCCATCGCAAGGTGCATACCACGCTCCTCCGATTGAGGTTTTGTGAAAAAACCCATGCAACGTGGTCGTTCAATTTTTGCGTTGAGTTTTTTGCTATAGCGAGACCATGGAAAAGATTGTGTCACTGTGTGTAAGCTCATGTTTCGACCTTTAGGGGCTGTGAAATAATAATTATTTCACAGTCTTTTGTTTTCGGGCTTTGATCACCTCTTCGGTCATAGATCTGAAGAGGTGATCAAGGCTTATTTTCGAGATATATTTTCAGATAAACGTAATAACAGTTGGGCTGAATCAATAATGATGGAAACAGCCCGTTCAATTTCATCTTCGGTTGTATAACGGGAAAGGCTAAATGAAACCGCACTATGTGCTAAGTGCTCTTTTATTCCTGAAAATGAAAGGATAAGAGCTAGTTGTTGAAAATTTCCTCCCCCAATGCTGGCACAAATGCCGCGGCGATTCAACAAAAAAAGGAGCGCTTCATTAGCAATCCCTGGAAAAAGAAGGGTGGTACAATGAGGAAGCCGTTCTTGCTCCTTAAAGCAAATGAGGGTTTCTGGAAATCCCTTGAGAATCTTTTGTTCAAACTCATTGCGGAGGCGTGCCGTTTCTGTACACAGTAAATCGCGACACTCTAACGTTTCTTGAGCGGCTACAGCAATCCCCGCCAATCCTGGCATATTGAGTGCTCCGGCTCTCATTCCCCCTTGGTCTGCACTACCAAAAATAAAAGGGGAGCACCGTATTCCCTCTCTGATATAGAGGATTCCGGTCCCTTTAGGGCCATGCAATTGTTCACCGTTAAAAGTTAAATAATCGGGATTGATCTCTTCCAAGTCATAAAGTAATTTCCCTAAAACATGTGTCGCTTCTAAATGCAAACGAATTCCTCGTTCACGACACAATTCAGCAATTTCTGCAACAGGTTGAATCACTCCTGTTAATCCATTCGCCCAAGATAAAGAGAGTAAAGCTGTGCGGGGCGAAAGACAATCGGCTATCGCTTGTGGGGTAATCATTCCTTTAGAATTGACCTCAACCATTTTATTTATACAGCCAAAAGGTTCCAGATGACTAATGGCCATAATCGCAGGGGCTTCATCTGCTTTCGAGGTCAAATATTGATTTTTTCCTGTTGATAATGTGACGTCACGGTAAACGGAAGAGATTACATGGTTCACCGCTTCTGTTCCTGAGGAGGTTAAAATCACTTGAGCACCCTCTTTAGCGCCAATAAAAGCATAAAGAGTTTTATAAAATTCAGCGAGAAAAGGGTAGAGCTCTTGCCCTTTTTGGTGAGGGGTGGAGGGAATTCCCCAGTGGGTGGTCAAATAGGGCATCATAGCACTGACTGCTTTTTCTGATGGACGGGCGGTGGAGCTATTGTCGAGATAAATCAGAGAGGAGATCATTGTTTGGTAAATTTCCCATGTTCATATTGATAAATGATAGGTAATCCGGTTGGAACTTCAAGCTGAACCACTTCTTGTGAATTTAAACCATCAAGCTTCATGATAATTGCGCGAAGAGAATTGCCGTGAGCAGCGACAAAAACATGTTGCCCCCGCTCTAAACAAGGGAGAATCGTTTGTTCAAAATAAGGGATTGAACGTGCCGCCGTCATTTGAAGAGTTTCTCCACCCGGTGGGGGAACATCAAAACTGCGACGCCAAATTTTAACTTGTTCTTTCCCATATTTATCTGCTAATTCTTTTTTATTGACCCCTTGTAGGTCTCCGTACATCCGTTCATTGAGTTCCCACGCACATATGACAGGGATGGTTTGTTGGATTGCAAGATCGCTATGAATTTGTCCCCACTCTTCCAGTTTTCCTTCTCCTGGATGAAGGATTCTAGGGATTTTTGCCGAATGGTGCATAGTCATAGCCAACATGGCCGTCATTTGAGCGCGAATTAAAGTGGAGGTAAAGATGATATCAATTGATTCATGCTGAATGCGGCGTCCACCCTCTAAGGCCTCTTCTACCCCTGTAGTTGATAAAGGGATATCAACCCAACCTGTGAATCGATTGTGGAGATTCCATTGAGATTGTCCATGACGCATCAAAATGAGTTTTACCATTGTTAAAACTTCTCCATTGAGTGTTGTGGAGATTGTAACATAAAAGGACGAAAAAGAAGAAAGTAAATTTCTATCCATCTAAAACATTGTTTTTTTAATTAGTAAACTATAATATTCTATTATCTCGACTTTGCAATTTTTTGAACTCAGCTTCGGAGAGAAGCTTCCTCCAGCTAAATAAATTTCTCGGAAGGGGTGAAAAACCCCTTCCTGCGAAATTTATTACGCTGAAGTTTGCTTCTCTCTCGAATCTTCGTCCAAAAAATTGCAAAGTCGAGATTATCTGTTTTTTAACTCACCTTACGCAATATGACGTCCATTTAGACTGAGCCAAAACCCCGGGGTTTTGGCTCAGTTTAAATGGACGTCATATTGCGTAAGGTGAGTTTTTAATTTATACAAACTAATGTGTTTAATGGAAGCAACCTTGCCTTCACCCGACATTTTTGTCAGCAAAACACGGATTGCCTATACGTGGACCCGTATTTTGAACACCCCTTTTTGGGCGATTTATACTCTGCTACCCTTCATTATGTGTAAAGATTTGCAAGCGACCCCTTGGCAGATTGCTTGCATTATTAGTTTAAAACCGATCGCCTCTCTTTTCTCCCTTTATTGGAGCTCTCGAATCACACAACGTCGCGATCGGTTAGTCTCCAATATTATTGGGGCGGGAATTTTAAGCCATCTCCCCTTTTTATTTGTCCCTTGGATCAGCCATCCGTGGTTTTTCATCCTCGCTTCGGCCACTTACATGTTATTCTATCGCGGTGTCAATCCAGCCTGGATGGAAGTTCTCAAGATCAATGTTCCAGAAGAGTCGAGAAAAACCCTCTTCGCTTATGGATCGGCCGTTTATCATGTTGGTGGTGCTCTGTTGGCGATTGTCAGTGGATGGTTGTTGGACGATTATTTTCAGGCTTGGCGTTGGCTTTTCCCATTAACCGCCCTTTTTTCTTTAGGGGCCATTATCTTCCAAGCAACCCTCCCTATCAAAACGCTATCTTCCCCGGAAAAAACTGAGATGAGCCCTTTTTCTCTCAAGGAGCAATTGACCAAACCTTGGAAAGAGGCGTGGAATCTCATGAAACAAAGAGGTGATTTTGCCCACTTCCAAATTGGCTTTATGTTAGGGGGTGGGGGGTTAATGCTATGGCAACCAGCTCTGCCTCAATTTTTCTTTGATACATTACAGTTAAACTATAAAGAATTGACCATTGCCATGAATCTATGTAAGAGCGTGGGTTACACCCTAGCTCTCCCTTTATGGACGAGATTGATGACTCGTTTAGATATTTTTGCCTTTAGTGGATCTGTCACTGTTATTGCAGCCCTTTTTCCACTAGGGTTGATGGCTGCGCAATGGAACTTGTTCTGGCTTTACGGAGCCTATCTCCTCTATGGTTTTATGCAAGCAGGGAGTGAATTGAGCTGGAATTTATCTGGCCCTATTTTCTCAAAACAAGAGGAGAGTTCGACCTATTCAGGTATCAATGTCATGACTATAGGAATGAGAGGGTGTATCGCTCCACCATTGGGAAGCGCTCTTTGCAATCTTACCAATGCAACGGTTGTCCTTTTAATTGGGGGTGGATTTTGTCTATTGGCAACGTGGCAAATGCTTTCTCAAAGAGAGAAAAGTCCTTACAAACCTCCTGATCTCGTAGGCGTGGCGAAGAATTGAGAAATTAGGGACTGTGAAGTAATAATTTAAACGATTGGATCGCGCGAAAGCTCCCGCGGTTGAACGATCGAAAGTGGGTCAGTATTATATAATACAGACCCACTTTCGATCGATTCAACCCCGGGGCTTTGGCGCAATCTAATCGTTTAAATTATTATTTCACAGTCCCTTAGGATGTCTGAATTTGATAAAAACGGGAATTGAAATAATACTCGAGTTCATTGACAATCGCCAAAGAGGGGTTGTGATCATCTTCATGGCTGGCTTCCATTAACTCTAAATCTTTAGACCAAGCAATTAATAAATCACTTTTAATTTGTGCCGATTCCTGTAAATCAATCCGTTGCTCACATTCATCTAGAAATGTCATGAGTTGTTGAAAAGCGCACGTTTGAAGCTTCCGTTCAAATCCACTTAATAGAGGAGGTGAAAAGCCCATTCTCTCCGATTGATATTGTAATCCAACAGACTGAAAAGCTTGACCTAGTAAAAGCCCTTGCTGCACTATGTGTGCTTGACGAAAATGTAAGAGATCAAATTGTCCTTGCGCTTGCTGACGGTAATGTTCAAGTCGTAAACTGGCTGTTTGAAATTTTTCCTGAGGGGTTCCATTACGCAACAAAGTCGTTTCAGCTCCCAACCACTCTTCCTCTAAAGCGCGCATCGGTTGATTAATAAATACTTCCAATATTTGTTGTTGGACTTGTGCAAGACAATCAAAAGCTGAAGGGGCCTGCATGATCTCTTGATAAAAAGCCTCTAATAGAGGAGTTGACTCATCACTTAAAGCTCCTTTTTGCAGAGCTTGATGCATTTGAAGATGTAAAGGGATAAAAATATGTCGATTTTGATCAAATACTTCTCGCTTAATTCTAAAACGACAACGGATCTGTTGAATAAAATCGTGATCAAAAAGAAGACGTTGAGCAAGTCGCTTTCTTCTTTGATTAAGCTGATGAAAAAGTGGGGTTTGATCTGGTCGAAGAGGGGCCGCCTCAATCCATTGATCAACCAAAGCCCAACCTGTATGCTGAGAGGGATAGGGAAAACCAGTATGAGTCAATTGAAAACTTAACCTAAAGCTATCGGGAATAGGCATCGTCATGAATTTGGATTGAGAGGCGCCACGGTTAAAACAACCGGTCACCAAAATCATTGAACCGGCATCTCCTTTGATCAGTTGCTTCATGGTGATCAAATCTGTATGACTCTCTTCATCTACTTCTGGCATCGTCTGTTTGACAAGAGGAACAATTTCAGCAACGGATTTTTGTAAGTGCGTTTCGATCATTCGGATAGCTTTCATGTGAAAAGTATCAATCATGAATTGCATCGTATTTTTGTGTGTTGCTAAAGAAGAGTGTCTCTTTTTTACTGCACCCACATGTAGGAATCGACTCAGCTCTTGCAATGTTTTGTGTGCAGGGTGGAGGTTTTCTTCTTGTTTATTGGGGTGTGAATCATACTTAATGACAGTCACTGGTAGTTCAATTTGTTGCCCTTTAATTTCTTGATCGAGTAACAATTGGTGCCGTTCATAGTTATAATCTGCTGGAGTTGATAGAGAAGAGTCGCAGGCAACAACAGCATTATAGCGTTCAATTGCCACCAAAGCAGAGGCAGCTAATTGACGCTGTCCCTCATCTCCTTCCTTAAATTTTTCAATCAAAGCTGAATGACTCTGAATAATGTCACGGGCACGAAGAATCGCTTTTTTAAGCTCGTGCAATCTTTTTTGCCGCTTCTTTCTCAATTGATCAGAAAATAAGGGGCCAATATAACAACGGGCAAGACCAATGACTCTTTCTAAACGAGACTCATTAGCCGCAATTAAACGCCCATCCTCTCCTAATTCCAAACGGGAAGCTTCTAGTTGAGTAAATACATCCAGCTCTTCAATAGCAGTTTGTAAATTAGTTTTTGGATCTTTGAAAATTTGTTTCTGCATATTTATTTATTTAAAATATAATAATTACTTACAGTTTAGCAAATACGTATAAATATTCGATTAAGATACTCATCTTACGCAACATGGTGCGTGTTTAGACTGAAGCCAAAGCTCCCGCGGTTAAGCGATCGGAGTAAAAGATGGGAATATGGAGCTGTGAAGTAATAATTTACTCACCTTACGCAACATGGCGCGTATTTAGACTGAAGCCAAAGCTCCCGGGGTTAAGCGATCGGAAAAGGGGGTGTATTGAGCAAATACACCCCCTTTTCCGATCGCTTAACCCCGGGGCTTTGGCTCAGTTTAAATGCACGCCATGTTGCGTAAGGTGAGTAAATAACTTTTACAATTCTCGAGTGAAAAATCGGTTCATCTCGAGATGATTTCTCCTCAGAGGTATGACCTAATACTCTCCTCGGAGAAATCATCACGACCTGAACCGCATTTCTACTCGATAGTTGTAAAAGTTATTTATATACGATCCCTTAGACTGAAGCCAAAGCCCGGGGTTTTGGCGCAATCCAATCGTTTAAATTATTATTTCACAGTTCCTATGATTTGAACTCTATGGATCTCTGAATCTATTCTTCTTCGAACGGAAGGGGTTTATTAAGCGCAGCTTCCACTTTGAGTCGTGTCCCCATAATAATATCAAAGTGTGGCTGCTTCATCAATGCATCTTTAATAGAAATCAACTCTCCACGCTTTAAATAATCAAACGGACGGGCTTCCGGAGTTAGCTCTTTCACATGAGATCCTAAATCTTTTTTGCCATCCGTTCCACATAAGTGAAAACGTTTACCTGTGTGTGTGTCGATCGCAGGGCTAATGACTCGGTAAAGAGGATAATCGGGGAGAACAGGCCAACCAGCCTCCGGATGGCGAACGATCAAATAAGACATTTTCAAAGAACTGAGATTGATTTGAGCTGCCCGTTGAATTTGTTTAATAAGATAAGGTTTTTCAAAATCTCGCTGAGCATAGCATAAATTTTTTGTCTGTAAAGCGGGGCATTCTCCCCTCCAAACACAGGGTGCTTGCACCGGAAATCCCTGTTGCACCAATTGATCGCGCAGAGCCAATAAGCGGAGATTAGAATGGGGCAACGAGCTTTCGACAAATAAAATTTTTCCCTTAGGATTCAAGTATTGCAATAATTGATGAATCCAATTTTTTTGTCTCGGATTCCAGTCTTTTAGTGTATTGGGGAAAAGTTCTTCCAAACAATAACCTAGAATAATTAGGTCAAATTTCCCCTCAACTGGATAAGGAAATTTTAAAAGTGGATGAGAACGAATTGTCAAGGGGAAACCATAACGGCCACATACTTCACTTGCAAGTTTTAAAGCCGTGGGATTACGATCAAGGGCCACCACTTCGCGTGCTCCATGCCGCAATGCAGCAAAAGAAAACGGTCCCGGTCCACTGGCTAAATCTAAAACTCGTCCAGGAGATTCGGGGAGTTCGTTTATTAATGCTAGCCCTTGTTGATAATGGACAACCCAATGATAGAGAATATAGGCCCCTAATAGATCTGGCTCAGCAAAATAATCTTGCCCGATTAAAAGATCTCCAGTTTCTAATCCATTTTGCAATTTTTGCACAGCTTCCACTACGCCGCGAAATTCGCGTGTTTGCAAAACATCCGCCGGACCACTGAGCTTATGAAAACGGCGCCATACTCCTATCAATAAAGGGATGATCGTTTCTAGATCTGTAGAGGGTATTTTATGTGATTTCATCTTGACCTTTATTAGCACTTAGGGGCCGTATATGCGATCCTCATAATACAGCACGCAAATTATTTTGAAAAAATGAGTTCTTTTTCTTTTTCGGTAAGGGGTCTCCATGATCCAACGGGCAATGCTCCCAATTGCAAGCCTCCGACTCGAATACGGGCCAAGGATTCCACCTTTAAACCTGCTGCATCGAGAAGTAAACGAACCTCCCGTTTTTTTCCTTCACCAATGACAATTTTGATTGTTCCACGACGCACTTTTTGTACTCGAATGGGTTTAACAAACGTCCCTTCCACCAATGTTCCATGGCCAATTGCAATTAAGTGATCATGTGAAACTTCTTGATCCGTTTTGACCAAGTATTCTTTTTGAATATTAGCTGAAGGATGAATGACTTCGTTCGCAAAGTGTCCATCATTAGTGACAATTAAAAGACCACTCGTATCTTTATCTAAACGGCCAACTGTGAAAAGGCGGTGTCCTTCGTCTTTAAAAAGATCAAGAACAAGCTTTGATTGACTATTCCCTCTTGAAGAACAAATAAACCCGGTGGGTTTATTGAGCAGATAATAAACCTTAGCTTCTGTTTGCTGAACAGGTTGATCGTGCACTGTAATGAGATCTATTTTCAAATCGACTAAAGTTTGAGGGACTTTCACAATTGACCCATTCACCTTAACAACTCCACTAAAAATCAGCTCTTCACATGCACGGCGTGAAGCGACTCCTGCACCTGCTAAGGCTTTACTTAAACGTTGCTTACTCACAGATTCGCCTAAAATGAAGGGTTGTTGACCTAATTAAAAAAGGATGATACAGCATAAAAAATTAAAAATCAATGCTATGAGAACAAATTCAGGGGAGGCGGTAATTATATCGGAAGCTCCCCTTTAAAGTATCCGTATATAACTTCTAGGAAAGAGTTATCACGGATTTTCATGATGAAAATCAAGCAACAATCGAATGTGTTCCTCCGATAAACCGCTAGCAGCAGCTACAAGTAAAACCGAAACCCCATTTTTCAGTAAATGCCGCGCCATCTCTGTTCTGGCTTTGATCTCACCTTCCGCTCTGCCTATGGCCTCACCTTCCGCTTTGCCTATGGCCTCACCTTCTGCTCTACCTATAGCCTTACCTTCGGCTCTGCCTATGGCTTCGCCTTCTACTCTACCTATAGCCTCACCTTCCGCTCTAGCTTTTGTTTCAACTTTTTTAATCGTACTCGCCTCTATTCGAAGCCAGTTCAAATGTCCTTCATATATCTCACGCTCTTCATCATTTAATGAAGTGACGGTTAAGACATCAAGAGCTTTTTTGATGCAAGGGTCATTCATTTCCTTGGGTAGATTGTTTCCATCTAAATAAGAAGCTTTTGTCAAAAAGGTAGACCAACGATCCAGACTAGTTGTGATGCGAGGAAGCATATGGTGGAGATCTTCATTTGTCTGCTTGGTAAATTTATTCAATTCGATTGTGTAAATGGAAAAATCATGAAAATAATGTTGACCTGAGTCGGCTTCGGTAATGCACCATTTATTGCTATATTTTTCATTATTCGGAATACAGTCGAAGTTTAGAATATGAATGCCTACAGCTGTTCCCAGAGTGGAGTAGTCATCGCCGGCACGTATTTGATCAGCATAGAGTTTGGCCCAATAGAATAAAGCTCTCTTGTCATAGTCTCCTTCATCGCTAATTTGTACTTCTATATCGAAGTACTTTCCATGAAGGTCTTTAGCTTTAATGTCTAGAATTGATCCTTTTCCGCTTTTAAAATTGCGAGAATTATAAGGATTTAAAAGTTCAATCGATGCGACTTTGTGCTCTTCTGAGACGACGGAATTAATAAAAGAAATGAGAAGATCTTTATTATCTTCATTTCCAAAAATTTTTTTAAATGCTAAATCAACTCTCGGATTTAAAAGAGCCATGGTTTTTCCTGCTTTTTAAATGCTCTTAACATAGCAAGACCGCGGATAACACTCAAGGAAATCAAATTCAGAACTCACCTTACGCAACATGGCGTGCATTTAGACAGAGCCAAAGCTCCCGCGATTAAACGATCGGAAAAGGGGTTGTATTTGCTCAATACCCCCCCCCTTTTTTCCGATCGCTTAATCGCGGGAGCTTTGGCTTCAGTCTAAATACGCGCCATGTTGCGTAAGGTGAGTTAAAAGTAAAGAGCTTGCAAGAAGCGCCAACGAAAAGTATCACGAGAAGCTTTTTCGATAAATTTTTCAATTTTTTCTTTTGAAAATTTGCTAAACAGCTTGATTTCACTATCGCGTAAGCGATAAAGAAGGTGCTGGGCTGGAAGAGAGGGGAAAAAATCTTCCAAATTTTTCGAACACCGCTTTAAAATACGATGGCGATAAATGAGCCGTCCTAAGGCAAAAATAACGAGAGCAACGGGTAAGAGCTTTATCCATAAAGCAAAAGCCTCCATCTTGGGACCTAAAGAAAAGAGGGCGAAATCGGCCATGACAACTATTGCTAAAAGAAAAATAAAGACAAAGCTCTCTTTTGACGATTGAATGATCGGGCCTAACCAACGGCGCCACGGAGAAGGTGAGGTTTGATAGGCGAAAAATTCTTCAAATTGTGGTTCTTGGTAAAGCATACGGCCCACATGGGCCAATTCATGGGCAATTAACTCCCGACGATGGTAAATTTTCAAAAACTGGGGGGAATCTCGAAAGGGGGTCCGTAATTGCAAAAAAGCAGATGTTGGGGTCTCTTCATTCAATTGAAATATCCAGGCACACCCCCCATGCCAGGGAGCTAGCTGGTAATTACCGAAAAATAAAGGGACCCATTGCGGTTGAATTCCGTATAAATGCTGGGTTAATGGGAGAGCTTGCTCTACAACTTCTTTAGAGATAGGATGGCTAGATTCAAAGGGAAGCTCAGTCCCTGATCCTATTGAATGTCCCAATTGATTTTCAATATCTAGACAAAAAGTCACCCGCTCTTGAAAAGCTCTTTCTGATTCCTCCGGCCCCGGAATAAAACCCTGGGTATTCCACTCTTTCCATTGATTGACAACATCGTCGCCTTCAGTCATACTGAGCCTTATAGGCTAATTGATCGGAAGTTCCCCTTTTTAAGGGGAACTTCCGATTGATTTAAGAACTCAGGGACTGTGAAATAATAATTTAACCGATTGGATTGCGCCAAAGCCCCGGGGTTGAATCGATCGAAAGTGGGTCTGTATTATATAATACTGACCCATTTTCGATCGTTCAACCGCGGGAGCTTTCGCGCGATCCAATCGTTTAAATTATTACTTCACAGTCCCTCACCTTACGCGCTCCCTCACCTTACGCGCTATGTTGCGTGGTGAGTTAAGAATATATATGATCAAATTATTATTTCACAGTCCCTTACATTCAAGAGCTCTATTTTTTATAAGATCAGGTGGTCTGAAGGTCTTTTTTGTTTTCCCATTTTCGTTAAAACAGAAGTTCCATTTTTTAATGAGATGTTTTTTGTATCTTTTTGATTCTAAGTGGATTAAAATTTTCTTCTAATGCCTGCAAACGCAAATGCGAAAATTTTAACTCGTTTAGAATCAAAGATATACAAAAAAGCACTCCATTAAAAAAGGGAGCTTCCGTTAAAAGCTGATAAAATCTGTGGCGTGTTAGTGTCGTGTTAAGATACTATCGGAGTCCATTAATGGTTCCTAAGTCAAAAGATGCAGATTAAGGGAGAAGCGATTCGATGTTAACCGACGATTACGAAGAATTTACAGAAAGTCAGCTTAAGATTCTTAAACGGTATGTCACCCATTCTTCTAGCCATATCTTTGTATTGCGCAATTTACCGGAAGTCATAAAAGGGGCTTTATTTTCCCGCTATTCACGCTCCAATTTAGGATTACGCACTTTATTACTCAAAGAATTTGTGACGAATAATGATGAAGCCGCTTTTGAATCAATTGTGGGAAAAGTTGCGGCCGACGATGAAGAGCGACAAGCGTATGAACAAATGGATGCCATAAAAAAAGCGCAATCTTTCTATGATCGTATTTTAGATGGATATGGAGATGATTCTATCGGCGAATTGGGGGGCGCACATTTGGCTATCGAAAATATCTCTATGCTTGCAGCCAAAATCGTAGAAGATAGTCGCATAGGGGGCTCTCCCTTAGAAAAATCGACCCGCTATATCTATTTTGATCAGAAAGTTAAAGGGGAGTATTTGTTTTATCGCGAACCGATTCTCATGACCTCCGCTTATCGTGATAAATATGTTGAGTCATGCAACATGCTTTTTGATACTTATAGTCGGCTAATTCCTCCCATGACAGCCATTATGGAACAACGTTTTCCAAAGGACTCTCTCACCTCCAAGGCTGCCTATACAGCAGCTCTGCGGGCAAAAGTTCTTGATTGCTTGCGGGGGTTATTGCCTGCCGGAACATTGACCAATATGGGAATGTATGGGAATGGACGCTTTTTTGAATCTTTAATTCATAAATTGCACTGTCAAAATCTTGCTGAATTGCAAGAAATTGGTAAACGAAGTCACGAAGAACTTTCGAAAGTCATCCCCTCTTTTGTTCGTCGATCAGATACTGCTCATCGTACACATCATAGTTATGCAGAGTTTTATGAAGCGATACAAACAGAGCTTAAGCTCATAGCAGAACAACACATCCCCAATTGTGAGCGATCCTTGAAATCAGGTGTAAAATTAATTGCCTCCAATCCCCATGCAGTGGTGAATGTTGCAGCAGCGTTATTATTTTCAGTTAGTGATAGGGGGTTGCTAGAACTCAGACAGCATTGTGAAAATTTATCGGATGAGGAAATTGCCCGTATTTTAGATGCTGCTTGCAATGCTCGTGAAAATCGTCGTCATAAATCGCCCCGCGCATTGGAACATGCTGAATTTACTTTTGAGATTGTTTCTGACTTTGGTGCTTATCGCGATTTGCATCGTCACCGCATGTTAACACAAGAACGACAATTTTTGTGTTGTGATTATGGATTCTATATCCCTCCAGAAATTCAAGACACACCTTATGAAGAAGAGTACCGTCATGCTCTCGAACAAGCTAAAGAGGCATACGATTTGATTGCTGCAGAGCTGCCGGAAGAGGCACAATATGTGGTTCCCATGGCTTATAATATTCGTTGGTACTTTCACGTTAATTTACGAGCTTTGCAATGGTTGTGTGAATTGCGTTCTTCTCCTGCTGGCCACCCCACCTATCGATCTGTTGCTCAGGCAATGGCTCGCCAAGTGTGTGATCAAATTCCTCCCTTTGAACGCTTTTTCAAATTTGTCGATTATGAAGGACATGAGCTGGGCCGTTTAGGTCAAGAACAACGGAAAATTGAAAAACAGCAATCACTGATATAAAGAACTTAGAGACTGTGAAGTAATAAGGGGCTGTGAGGTATTACTTTACAGTCCCTTACAGTCTCTAGGGGGCTATTCAGGATGTTTTATTGTTATAAACCCATTATTGTGAAAAAATCATGAATTCTTCTTCTATCCGAAAAGGAAGTGTCCTAGGTGGCACATTGTTAGTGGCCGGATGTTGTATTGGAGCCGGAATGTTGGGGCTGCCGGTGTTAAGCGGTCAAGCCGGTTTTTCCCCCTCTATTGTCATGTTTATCCTTTGTTGGCTCTTTATGGTTTGCACGGGGTTGTTATTACTAGAGGTCAACCTCTGGTATGGTGAAGAGATCAGTATCATTACGATGGCAACCCGTACCTTAGGGCGTTCGGGAAAATTTGTTAGCTGGTTCGTTTTTCTCTTTCTTTTTTATTCCCTAATGGTCGCTTATATTGCAGCTAGTGGCTCGCTGATTACTGATTTTATTGGAGAAGCAACCGGTTATTATTGGCACTCCAATCTGGGTGGATTGTTGTTTTGTTTGCTTTTTGGTCTTTTACTCTACTTAGGGACGGGAGCTATTGATTGGTTCAACCGATTGCTGATGTTGGGGTTGATTATTTCATACATGAGTTTAGTCATCGTGGGATCTTCCCGTGTCAATTCTGAGTTTTTAATGCACCATGATTGGTCTGCAGCCACTTTGGTTATCCCTGCTGTGATTGTCTCTTTCGGTTTTCACAATTTGGTGCCCAGTTTGACAACCTATTTTCATGGGGATATCAAATCGTTGAAGAGGTCCATTATTTGGGGGAGTACCATTCCTCTGATTATCTATTTGGTGTGGGAATGGATTATTTTAGGCATTGTCCCGTTTCAAGGATTTCAAATCGCGCGAGATAAAGGTGAAATTGCCACAGAAGCTCTCAGAAGTGCTGTTGGTGCTTCTTGGATTGTAGATGTGGCGCAAATTTTTGCTTTTTTTGCCATTGTGACCTCCTTTTTAAGTGTGGCATTGAGCTTTGTCGATTTTTTGGCAGATGGGTTAAATATAAAAAAGACCCCCAAAGGGAAAATTATCTTATCTTTGCTAGTATTGGGCCCCCCTTTGATATGTGCTCTTTTGTATCCCACGATTTTCTTGAAAGCTTTGAATACAGCAGGGGGATTCGGTGCCGTGATTTTATTTGGAATTTTGCCTGCACTTATGGTGTGGAAAGGGCGTTATAACCAAAATTTGGGAAAACTGCAGATTCTGCCGGGGGGGAAACCTTTACTCATTATTATTATAATTTTTGCCATTTGGGTGATGCTTTTACAGTTTATTTAAATTATTTCAGGATATCATGAATAGCATTCATCGCTTAATTGGAGGAATTTTACTAGTAGCGGGCACCACGATCGGTGCTGGAATGCTTGCTTTACCCATTGTCACAGGATTTGCAGGGTTTTTGCCTTCCATTATTCTCTTTATTCTTTATTGGTTTTACATGACTTTTACCGCTTTTCTCATGTTGGAAGTCAATTTGTGGATGGAAGAACACACTAATCTGATTACCATGGCAAAAAGGACGTTAGGACGTAGTGGAGAGGTCGTGAGTTGGCTTATCTATCTCTTTTTGCTCTATACGTTGACTACAGCTTACCTTGCCGGCGGAGGACCCATTTTCATTGAAACATTTGAAGCGATGACGGGTTGGCACTTACCTAAGTGGATGAGCCCTTTTCCCCTTCTCTTTTTATTTGGTTTTTTCGTCTATCAAGGAGCACGTTCTGTTGATTACGTAAACCGATTATTGATGCTGGGGTTAGCCATTTCTTATATTTTGATGGTCTATTTTTTAGCACCCCATGTCAAATACTCACTATTAAGTCACGTGAATTGGAATACCTTATGGGTGGCAGTCTCAATTGTTTCTACCTCATTTGGATTTCACATTATCATTCCTACGTTAACTGATTACTTGCACCGAGATGTCAAACAATTAAAATGGGTATTAATCATTGGAAGCTTGATTCCCTTATGCGTATATATAAGCTGGGAAATTCTGACGTTGGGAATTATTCCTTTGGAAGGCTCCTCCGGTTTGGCTGAGGGGTTTAAAATGGGAGAAGACGGAGCGTCGTTGTTGGGGACATATTTGGGGAAAACAGACTTGAGTTTAGCCGCCAGACTTTTTTCTCTATTTGCCATTGTGACCTCATTTCTGGGTGTTTCGCTCAGTTTGCGAGATTTTTTGGCAGATGGATTGAGTATTCAAAAAACATCAAAAGGTCGTTTGCTTCTCTATTTACTGACATTTGTTCCCCCTTTGATCATCACCTTGATCGATCCCCGCGCCTTTTTAAATGCTCTTGAATATGCCGGAGCCTTTGGCGTCGTTACTTTGCTGGGTTTGTTTCCGGTTTTAATGGTATGGAGAGGGCGCTATATTCAACAACGGCGAGGAGAATTTCGCACTCCTGGAGGGAGATTCGCCTTGATAATTGTTTCCATCATTTCTATTACTGTTATTGGATTTGAAATCGCGAATAAAACAGGATTTTTAACTTTTTCATCTTCTCATTTTGAACTTATCAGTGAACAAGAGCGCTAAAGGTCACAATGAGTACAAAATTATTTAAATTACACACTGATTTTGAGCCAAGAGGCGATCAACCAGAAGCTATAGCGAAGTTGACAACAGGTGTTTTGCAAGGGAAACGGGCCCAAGTTCTTCTGGGTATCACCGGTTCAGGAAAAACGTTTACGATGGCTAATGTGATTGAGAAGGTTCAAAGACCAACTTTGATTTTAGCTCATAACAAAACACTCGCGGCGCAACTTTATCAAGAATTCAAAACTTTTTTTCCGGAAAACGCCGTTGAGTATTTTGTTTCCTATTATGATTATTATCAGCCGGAAGCTTATATTGCTCGTACCGATACCTATATTGAAAAAGATATGGCCATCAATGACAAAATTGACAAAATGCGGTTGAGTGCCACCCGTTCTTTACTTGAACGTTCTGACGTCATCATTGTAGCTTCTGTTTCTTGTATTTACGGTTTAGGTTCACCTGAATACTACCGAGGAATGAATCTAACAATAGCCGTTGGACAAGAAAGACGGCGCGATGATCTTTTGCTTCACCTTGTCGAAATGCAGTATAAGCGCAATGATTATGAATTTAGCCGTTCAACGTTTCGAGTGCGTGGCGATATTCTTGATATTTTCCCTGCTTATGAGGAAGATCTTGCGATAAGAGTGGAAATGTTTGGTGATGAAATTGAACAAATTAGCGAAATTGATCCATTGACCGGAAGAGTTAAACGTCGTATCCCTTCAGTGACGATTTATCCAAGTTCTCACCACGTGACTCCTGAAGAGGTCCGTTGGAAGGCATTGCAAACGATTCGTGCTGAATTAGAAGAGCGAAAACTTTTTTATGAAAACGAAAAGAGACTCCTAGAATTGGAGCGCATTCAACAACGGACGATGTATGATTTGGAAATGTTGCGAGAAGTGGGAACTTGCAAGGGAGTGGAAAATTATTCACGCCATTTTAGTATGCGCGAGCCTGGGGAACCTCCTCCTTGTTTGATCGATTATTTCCCTTCTGATTATTTGATGGTGATTGACGAATCGCATCAATCGATTCCTCAATTGCGAGCGATGTATAATGGAGATCGAGCCCGTAAACAAACCTTGGTCGATTTTGGTTTTCGATTACCCTCTGCTTTTGATAATCGACCTTTGCGCTTTGAAGAAACTTATGCACGGATCCATCAAACAATTTATGTTTCTGCTACACCGGGACCTTGGGAGGTGTTGGAAGCCAATGGAGAAATTGTCGAACAAATTCTTCGTCCCACAGGTCTTTTAGATCCTATTATTGAAGTGCGACCAGCTTCTGGACAGGTTGATGATTGCTTGGCAGAAATACACGCTCACGTTAAAAAGAAAGGAAGGGTATTGGTCACCACACTGACTAAAAAACTTTCAGAAGAATTGGCAAACTATCTCACAGATTTAGGGGTGAAGGCCAAGTACCTTCATTCCGATATCGATACCATTGAAAGGGTGCAAATTATTCTTGATTTGCGTCGTGGTGAGTTTGATGTGCTGGTGGGGATAAATCTTTTGAGAGAAGGGTTGGATATTCCCGAGGTTTCTTTAGTTGCGATTTTGGATGCTGATAAAGAGGGCTTTTTACGGAGTGAAACTTCGTTGATTCAAACGTGTGGGCGTGCAGCGCGTAATGTAGAGGGGCGGGTCATCATGTATGCAGACAAAATAACCAAATCTATTCAGAAAACGTTGGATATTACACGCGCTCGTCGAGAAAATCAAGATGCCTATAATCGCCTACATGGCATTACTCCTAAGACAGTGAAAAGGGAATTTTCAGTATTAGTAGAATCAGAGGAAGATCAGGTGAATTATCCCTCTCAATTCGCCGAACAAGTTTTGCAAACAGCGGAAGCTCAACACCATTATTTGACTGTGGATGAAGTGCGAAAGAAAATTAAAGAGTGTGAAGCGGGAATGCGTCAAGCAGCAAAAGAAATGCGTTTTGAGGATGCTGCAGAGTGGCGGGATAAAATGCGTCAATTTCAGCAAATTGAACTCACTTTGGCATAAAATCTATGAAAGGAGACTTTACTATGTCTACAGATCCTATTCAGCAAGAAAATGTGTATGAATTAAGCCGTCTGAACAGCTATCTATCAAATGAGCGTACTTTCCTAGCTTGGATCAGAACAAGTATTGGTATTATGGCGTTTGGGTTTGTGGTAGAAAAATTTAATTTATTTCTAAAACAAATTTCTTTTTTTCTGGGATCGCAAAAGATTGAGACAGGTCTAAAAGTCACACCGCCGGCATTAGGACAATCTTCAATTTTAGGTGTTATTCTTGTGGGTTTGGGTGTGGCAATCATTTTTCTCTCTTATATAAAATATAAAAAAGTGGAAAAGCAAATAGGGAATGGAACATTTCGACAGTTCTTTTTGTTAGAAATCATCCTTACATTATCTCTTATAGCCATTGGACTTTTTCTCATGATTTTTTTAATTCATAGTCTTTAATGACGGGGACTGTTTATGGCCAAAATTTTGATTTATTCTCCGAATATCATTGGAAAATCAATGGCCGGGGCAGCCATTCGTCCATGGGAATTTGCCAAAGCTTTATCTCATGAACATGAAGTCATTCTTATATCGCCGGGTGAATCCGATATTCAATTTCAAGAATTCAAAATTCTCTCTTTTCACGATCCTATATGTAAGAACCATTTTAAAGATGCCGCTATTCTCATTGCCCAACGATTAACATTGCCCCTGGCTTTATTGGCGAAGCGGCATCAATTAAAAATTATCATTGATGCTTATGTGCCAGGTCCTCTAGAACTGCTTGAACACTTCAAACATGACCCCTTAAATGAGCGGGAAAGAAAAGTGTTTTCTGAGACTTCGAATATGATTTTAAGTTTTAAATTGGCCGATGGAATTCTTTGCGCGAGTGAAAAGCAAAGAGAATTATGGCTCGGTTTTCTTTTGGGAAGAAAATTGATCTCCCCTGTTTTATATGATAAAGATGCAACCCTCCGTCAATTTTTATCCGTCGTCCCTTTTGGTTTATCAATAGTTCCCCCTAAGAAAACGGGAAAAGGATTGAAAGAGATATTTGGTTTGGCTTCGAGCGATAAGGTTCTATTATGGGGTGGCGGAATTTGGAATTGGTTTGATCCGTTATCACTCATCAAAGCGATGAAAATTATCAATCAAAAACGGAGTGATATTAAATTGGTATTTATGGGAGTCAAACCTCCTGATCCCCACCTTCCAACCACGGAGATCTCTAGACAGGCCATTGAGCTGGCCAAACAATTAGAAATCATGAATCAATGTGTCTTTTTTAATACCGATTGGATCCCTTATGAAGAGCGGCAGAATTTTCTTTTAGATGCAGATATCGGCGTCTCTACTCATTTTGATCATTTAGAAACTCATTTTTCCTTTCGGACAAGAATACTCGATTATTTATGGGCTGAGCTGCCGATGTTGGCTACTGAAGGAGATTCATTTGCAGAACTAATTGAACGCTATCAATTAGGGCTCATCGTTCCTTATCAAAGTGAGCAGGCCATTGCTGATGCTATTTTACATTTAATTGACGATCCTCATCAATTGCAACAAATTAAGCAAAATGTCGCTCGTATCCGTGAGCAATTTTATTGGAATTCAGTGATTGCACCGTTGAGTCAAATGATCGATCGATTAAGTAAAGAACCCCCAAGAGATGATTTATGGAGAGATGGGAGAAATTTATTTGAATTTTTGATCACTAAAATTAAAGAAAGAGGGTTGAGTTCTATTTTGCAACAATATCTTTTTAGTAAAAGCTTTCATGAAAAATCGATTTAAAAAATCTCTTTGTTTTATAAAAGATCTAACGGTTCATTTTAGTCGAGATCTTTCGACCTATTTTTATAAAGGGTGGAAAGCTGGTTTAATGAGTGGTTATACCTATTCATTTATCCGCTCATTGATTTTTTATCTGAACCAATTTCGTATTTATCTTTATATTGGAGGAATTCAACATCATCACATCCATGAAGATAAAATTAAAAGATTGCAAAAAACCACCCATGGGTTACATACACTCCTCCCAAAAAATGATCACTTTAGCTATTCCATTTTGATGGCCGTTAATCAGCCCCGTCCGCATTTATTTCAAGAAAGCTTAGAATCGGCTTTAAATCAAAGCGCTATTGAAATGGACGTTCTTGTTGGTCTTATGCATCCCCCTTCTAAAAAAATAGAAGAGCTCTTAGTTTGTATGCATCAAAAATGGGGAGAAAAATTAATTATTTTCAATTTTTTCCATATTCTAGAGAAAGAGGAGGTGATTAATCAACTTGCTGAAAAAACGACAAGGAAATTCCTGTTAATATTGGAGGAGACACATTGGATTCGTCCTGATTTTCTGTTTCGCTTTGAGCAAACATTGCGCATTTTCCCCGATCGAGAGAAAAAAATCATTTACTGTCATTTGAATGAGATCAATGACAAAGGTTATTTTATTCCCAATAGCGAGCAACACCAATCGAGTGAATTGTTATTTCCTTATTTTTTTAAACCGATGATTGAAAAAGGGATGTTAATTCCCACTGCTTTATGGAAAAATGTAGGAGGGATCGACCTGCATGCCAAAGGGGCGGAATATGAACAATTATTATTAAAATTCGATCTCGCAGGAGCAACATTTCAGCAACTCCCTCTTTCTCTCTATTCGGTCCGCTCTTCTTCAAGAGAAGAAAGAAAAAGATCACAAGCCTCTTTCTTGCAGGTATTGGAGGATTATTCTAAAGCCAAGCAGTTGAACTGGCAATGGTCACCTGGTTATTTAGCAGACTGTGTCCGGGCCCAACCTCCATTGCCGAGCTGTTACATTCAAGTTGTGATTCCTTATAAAGATCAAAAAGAGTTAACTTTGAAGTGCATACATAGTTTGCTGCAGCAAAAAGAGGTGCAATTTCAGATTACTGCAATAGATAATGGGAGTACAGATCCTTCGATTGCCTCGGAAATAGAGAAATTAGGAGGGGAGGTCATTTCGATTTGTGAACCCTTCAATTATTCACGTCTCAATAATTTAGCCGTTCAAATGACTCAACAAGCTGCCCATTGTGAGATCATCCTTTTTCTCAACAATGATGTGGAATTAGAGTCAGATGCCATGAGCGAAATGGTCCGCTGGGTTCATCAACCACAAGTTGGAATGGTGGGATGTCGCTTGCATTATCCTGATGGAAGATTGCAACATGGGGGGGTGGGTATCAATTTGCAAGGGCGAGAAGAGATCCGTTGGGAGCACATCGAAAAATTACGCCGTTTTAAAGAGATGAAAGTGACAAAAACATTGGGATTCTTTGATGCCGTCACCGCTGCTTGTGTGATGATGAAGCGAAAGACTTTTTTAGAGGTGGGAGGATTTGATGAAATTTGGTATCCCATTGGATACAGCGATACCCATTTAGCGCTCAAAGTGGCATCTCAAGGACTCAAATGTTTTTATACTCCCTATGCGGTGGGGGTTCATCATGAAAGCATTTCACGTAAGAGTTCTATTGAAGACTATGAAAATTCTTGGTGGCTGCATCATCTCCTCATGAAGCGAGATAAATTTAACAACAATGAATTGGAAAAAAATAACCTAAACGATTTCTGCTAAAATTTTATGCTCTTAAAGTCGTTAGAAACTCACCTTACGTAACATGGCGTGTATTTAGACAGAAGCCAAAGCTCCCGCGGTTAAGCGATCGGAAAAGGGGGTGTATTGAGAAATACACCCCCTTTTCCGATCGTTTAACCCCGGGGCTTTGGCTCAGTCTAAATGCACGCCATGTTACGTAAGGTGAGTTAGAAATTCTTGAGGAGAAACTATTTTAACGTTCTGTTGCTTATTCAATTTGAGCAGATGTTGATCCCCTGAAATTAGATAAGATGCATGACTTTCAAGAGCTGCAATAATGTATTTATCATCGTCCGGATCTTCATGAACGATAATTTCATGATGGTAACGAGGCTCACAACAATGAGAAATGATCATTAGAGCGTCCACCCAAAAATTCAATTCTTCATCGCTTCCCGTGATTTTTTTACGAATTTTTGGATAAAAAAGAACTCTTCTTATCTCCTCAAGAATATCAGAAGTCATCACCAAATCATAAAGCCTTTGCTGAAGCACTAAAGTGACAACTCGAGCGGGCGCACCCTGAGGGCTCATCAATGCACTAGCAAAAATATTGGCGTCCAAGACCACACGCATGGTTAGTTTTTCTGTTTCTGACGTGATTTTGTTTTTCCCTCTTCAGCTAGTTTTAAGGCATCGTCTTCCGTCGTTTCTTCTCCTTGTCTCTCAAGAAAGTCTTGAAGAAATTTTTCTGCTCCGCGAAGAATAGCTCTCAATTTGTTGACAGAAATCAGCGCTGCTATTTCCTTTTCTTTTCGCTTAATAATAAACTCATCTCCTCTAAGATTCACGCAGTCTAAGATCTCGCCCATTTTTTGTCGCATTACATGTGTATCAATCTTATCAA
>Ga0207067_10149_pt2 | contig 23047 bp, 19 predicted proteins | sample Alteio_BWMinCont_25_FD_153484 | JGI IMG/M metagenome (GOLD analysis project Ga0207067, IMG submission 153484) | Enriched cells from forest soil in Barre Woods Harvard Forest LTER site, Petersham, Massachusetts, United States -... | ecosystem: Environmental > Terrestrial > Soil > Temperate forest >...
GGCAACAGCTCCGCGACGGTCATGGCTGCCATCAACCAACGCGAGGCAAGGTTGCGGGAAATCACAAATCAAGTGATCGAATCCGGGCCTGAATCTCTCCAAGAAAAACTCGAGGAGTTACGGACCTTTGCGGTTTTGCGGTTGACGCGCTTGCGCGAGCTACTGACGAACCCGGCGGCGATCCATGAGGCGCGGGCACTCCTCGCGGAGCAGATCGGAAAGTTCACACTTGAGCGCGCCGAGGAAGACGGAAAGGTCAGCTTTAAAGCCAACGGAAACATAGACTTCTTCGGGGAAGAGGTTCTTACACGCGTGGGTGGTGCCGGGGGCCAGAATCGAACTGGCTACGCCCGCCTTTTCAGGGCGGCGCTCTACCACTGAGCTACCCCGGCACGTGTGGTTTAGAAATTGTATGGGGTGCGGCGCGATTGTGTCAATTCGTCCTGCCGACGCAATTTGTTGAGAAGAGGAATCATCCAGGAGCCAAACCCCGGGACCAAGGTGCGCCTCACCAATCTGAGGAGAAAAGTCGCATTGCTGTGGCATCGCTGCACTTTTGGTATTGGGCGTATGCCGCCGCGGCACGCATGCGAATCTGTTCTTTGGATTCCTGCTGCATCCACCCGACCACCGCGGCCTTGAGCGTATACGCCTCAGGAGCCATGAGCCCGGTCGTCCACAAAAGCGGAGTGGCACCGGATACTCGAAGTAGGTCCCGAAAATAAGAGCGACTGGCACAAGCAAGAATAATTGCGAAGTGGCTCGCGCTGGACCGTCCTGCGAAGTCAATCGTCAGCGGGAAGTCCATCAAGCCGTCGTGCCCGACGTAAACAACCAACTCCGCCTCCGAGGGAATTTGATAGCTCACTCCACCGCTCACCGAATAAAAGAGCGGCTCCTTATCGGATACGCCCGCAGCTGCGTGAAAAAAATCTGTCAGGGCTTGCTTGATTTCGCTACCGCGGTAGGCGTCCGCCACCAGCAGCACTCTACCCGTCTTCTCATGAAAAATGCTTCTTTCCAGGATGAAGATCTTAGGGTGTGGAACGATGGCAATTTCCTTCCATTCTGCGCTCTTCCGAAAGAAAGTTCTCACTCCAAATGCCGCGCCCCAGTAAAGATTGTGAGCCGGATCATCGCCGTTTCCTAGTGCGGCAGGAACGGGGACGATGCCTTGATGCTGGTTGTCGGCCAGGGCTACGAATACATGGATTAGGCGTGGTTTAGTCTGGCCGGTCGTAACGCCCTGAATGGCAAAGAGGAAAATTCCAAGAAAAAGAGCTACGGTGCGAACGATCACTGTGCCGACTCGTCGAACTCTTTCATCCACGTCTTGCCCTTGAGCACTTCGCGCGGACGGGTGCCATCGGGGGGGCCGACGATGCCATCTTTTTCCATGATGTCGATCAAGTGAGCCGCGCGGCCGTAGCCAATGCGCAGGCGCCTTTGCAACGTGGAAGTCGATGCGCGGCCCATCTCGCAAACCACGCGAACTGCATCCTGATAAAGGGCGTCGTCCACAGGCTCGCCGCCGGCTTCCGCGCCGTCCCGGGCCTCACCTTCCACTTTTCCGTTCTCATCCTTCGGCGTTTCGAGGAGCTGTTCGTTGTACTTCGCCTGCGCTTGCTGCCTCCAGAAGTCGCATACCGCAACGATTTCGTCTTCCGAGACCAGAGGTCCGTGGATGCGGTGCAAGCGCGCTGATCCTGCGGGCAGATACAGCATGTCACCTTTACCCAGCAGCGACTCGGAACCGTTCGAATCCAGAATCGTTCGCGAATCGACTTTGCTTGCCACTCGGAAGGAAATTCGCGCAGGAAAATTCGCCTTGATCAATCCTGTAATCACATCGACGGATGGACGCTGCGTCGCGAGAATTAGGTGTATTCCTACCGCGCGCGCCATTTGCGCCAGCCGCGTGATGGACTCTTCCACGTTGTTGGTGTCCACCATCATCAAATCGGCCAGCTCGTCGATCACGATCACTAAGTAGGGAAGCGGCTTGTGCTCGCTTTCTTCGACGTTTTCGAAGAGCGAGAGCGATTGCGCCTTCTGGAACGTGCGATTGTACTGTTCGATGTTCCGCACACCCCGCTGCGCCAGGAGCTTGAGCCGTTTCTCCATCTCGCGCGTCGCGTTCCGCAGCACATTTGAGGCGATCTTCGGATCGGTGACTACCGGGGCAATCAAATGTGGAATGTTCTCGTAAAGGTTCAGCTCAAGGCGTTTCGGATCGACCAGCACCAGTTTCACGTCATCGGGGCTCGCTTTGTAAAGGATGGACATCATCAGCGAATTAATGAAAACGCTCTTTCCGGTGCCCGTCGAACCTGCAATCAGCAAGTGCGGCATCGCCGCCAGGTCGGTAACGCGAATCCGCCCGTGCAGATCACGCCCCATCGCCAGAGTCAGCTTGCTAGGCGAATTGGAGAACTCTGGCGCCTCAATAATCTCTCGCAGAGCAATGGTTTGCCGGGTGATGTTCGGGACTTCAATTCCAATCGTCGATTTACCGGGGATGCGTTCGATCAAAATCGATTCCGCTTGCAGCGCCAGGCACAAATCTTCCGTCAGCCCGATAATCCGGCTGTACTTGATGCCCGCCTCGGGCTTGAATTCAAACGTGGTGACGACCGGGCCTGGGTTGATCAGCGTCACGCGTCCTTGAATGTCGAACTCGAGGCACTTTGCTTCAATCGCCCGTGCGCGTTCCTTTAATTCGTCCTCGTCGAGTTTTTGGCTGCGTTCTCCCTCTCGCAGGAGCGAGGGTGAAGGTAGCTTGTAATTGGGGCTGCCCCTCGCAATCTTTGGTTCGTTAATCTTCTTCGCAACGGTTCTTTCCGGACCCACAAAGAGAATCGGCTCTTGACGCCGAGGTGTCGTTTCTTTTTCCGACTCTTCTCCTTTCTCCGCCTCAAAGACGTCGCTCTCATCCGCCAGTTGAATCGACTTTGCGGGCTCGTTCAATACGGGGGAATTGCCGAACGATTGCGGAGTGACTGGCTTGCGGCCAGAAATACGCGTTTCCGCGACGCGCCGCCGCATGCGTTCCTGCTCTCGTTCTTCTCTCCAGGAATTCCAGCGCGCCGCTGCCTTTTGTAAAATGCCTAGTCTTTCGACGGCCCCGAGCGGCCCCTTCGAGCTTTTGGCCCAAGCGTGTGTGCCTGCAAAGGAAAAACGCGTGGTCATGAAGAGTGAAGTGAAAAACAGCGCCACGGTAACTACCGTCGCGCCCCAAAAATTAAATCCTGTGAGGAGGCTGTTTGAAAGGAGCGAACCCAGCATTCCGCCGGCAGGTATCGCGCCACGCAGCTGGGGGAAATGCCATAGCGAGAGAAGGGAAGGCAGCGATAGCAAGAGCAGCGCATAGCCCGCCAGCGTAGCCACCTGCGAATCGATGGCCCGGCTGCGGAACCACCTCCAGCCCAGCACTCCCATCGCCACCGGGAGCATGAACGCCGCAAAACCAAAGATTTGAAACAGCGCATCAGCGCTATACGCTCCAACCGGTCCAATCCAATTTCGCGCGGGGCTGCCATCTGGCGGGGGGGCGGCGACGTTAAAAGCCGCATCATGCGGCGAATAAGAGATGAGCGCCAGCGCCATCAATACGGCCAGCGTGATACACAAAAACCCAATCAGCTCATTGAGCCGTTTGTTTCCGGTCGGAGTCAGCAGACGCACGGAGTTCTCCTCAGCTTTTTGGGGAAGGCTGAGAGGTGCGACGGGCACGTTGGCGCTATCGCGCGCCCGCCTGGAGAAACGCTAAAACCAGGATGATGATACCAAACAGCAGCCTGTAAAAAACAAAAACTTTGAGTGTGTGTGTTTGCAAATACCGCAGGAAAAACGCAATCACAAAATAGCCAACTACGCCTGAAACCAGGATGCTAATGAGCAGCGTAGAAAGCGGCAAGTCCAGCCCGCCGGATTTGTGCAGTTTGATCAGCTTGGGCAGGTGCGAAACCACGGCACCCGCAATTAGCGGGGTGGAAAGCAGAAACGAAAACCTCGTGGCCGCCTCACGAGTAAATCCGCGAAAGAGGCCCGCCGTAATCGTAATTCCCGAGCGCGACACGCCTGGGCAGAGCGCCAGCGCCTGCGCCGTGCCAATTGTCAGGGCATCCCCAACATTTGATTGTTCAAGAGGCCTGGTCAGCCGCGACTTGGAATCCGCCCACCACATCACCAGCGCGATGGCGATCATCGAAGTCGCAATGACGTACGGTGTGCGGAAGTGATCCTCAATCTTGCGTTCGAACAGCGCTCCGAGAAGTCCGCCAGGGATGGTTCCGATTACCATGTACCAGAACAATTTCTTGCGTTGCGCCACTTCTTCCGAGGGAGCATTCGCCGGATACTTCAATCCCACACCGCAAAGCGCCAGCGTCAACCAGTCCTTGAAAAAATACAGAAGCACGGCAACCAACGTTCCCGCATGCAAAGCCACGTCGAACGCCAGCCCAGGATCCTGCCAGCCCAGCAGCCACGGAAACAGTGTGAGGTGCGCGGTGCTGCTGACCGGTAAAAATTCAGTGAAAGCTTGCACGAGGGCAAGGACAATCGCCTGGTACAGGGGCATGTGCTTAGGTTTCCTTTTGCGCCGGCGCCGTTTTGCCAGTGGCGGGCAAAATTTTGCGCATTTCGTAGGCGTCCAGGCAGGCCAGATAGTAGCGCTTCAACACTGCTTCGATACGATAGCCGTGCCTCTTCCAGAACGCAACAGCCGCCTCATTGTCGATTGCCGTTTCAAGCAGGACTGAACGCACGCCGCGCAGCGCCAGATTTTTCTCGCTCTCTCGAAGCAGCGCCGAACCAACTCCATGCCGGCGATGCACTTCCGCGACATCCAGGGTGATGATATGCGCGAGCGGAGGATTCTCCTCCGTCAAAATAAACCCCGCGATTCGCGCTCCATCGGCCGCGACAACACAATCCGCGCTGGCAATGGTCAAAAAATAGTGCAGTGTGGTCTTTGAATAGGAAATCCCGGCAGCAAAGCAGGACTGATCCAGCCGGTGCAAAGCTGCGAAGTCGTGCGGTTCATAGGACCGAAGGGTAACCGCCATCCCGCGATTCTACGCCAGCAGCACGCAAAAAGTAGGGGCACGGCATGCCGTGCCGGTCTGTTGCCTGGGTCGCGCCAAGCAGTGCCCCAGCATCAAAAATACTCTGCCTTGCTAAAGCTTCACAGTAACAGTCTTGATCTCCGTGTAGTTCGACAACGAGTATTCGCCGAGCTCGCGCCCAATCCCCGACTGCTTGAATCCTCCGAACGGCGCTCCCGCGTCGAACACATCGTAACAATTCACCCAAACCGTGCCCGCGCGCACGTTGTCCGCGATGGCATGCGCCTTGCCGATGTCCTTGGTCCACACCGCCGCCGCCAACCCATACGCGCTCTTATTTGCCCGTGCTGCCACTTCCTCGACTGTCTTGAACTTCAGAATCGACATGACCGGACCGAAAATCTCTTCCTTCGCGATAGTCATGTTGTCGGTCACGTCCGCAAACACCGTCGGCTCAATGAAGTAACCTTTGTCGCCCACGCGTCCGCCGCCCGTCAGCATCTTGGCGTTTTCTTTCTTGCCCTTGTCAATGTAGCCCATGACCTTATCGAACTGGTCCTGGTCCACCTGCGGCCCTTGCTCCGTCTTCGCATCGAACGGATTGCCCACGGTCCTCTTCTTGGCCCGCGCCACGCTTCGTTCCACAAACTCGTCGTAGCACTTCTCCTCGACGAACAACCGCGAGCCCGCGCAGCAGCACTGCCCCTGATTGAAAAACAGGGCAAAATGGGCGCCCTCGATCGCCTCGTCCATGTCCGCGTCCGCAAACACGATATTCGGGCTCTTCCCCCCTAGCTCGAGCGTTACGCGTTTCAAGTTTGTATCCGCAGCGGCCCGCATGATTAGATGGCCCACTTCCGTTGATCCAGTAAACGCCACTTTATCCACGTCCATGTGCCGGGCAATCGAGGCGCCCGCCGTGGGCCCATACCCTGGCAAAAGGTTTACGACGCCCTCGGGGAATCCCGCTTCCATAATCAATTCGCCCACGCGCAACGCCGAAAGGGGCGTCTGCTCCGCGGGCTTCATCACCACAGTGCAGCCGGTAGCCAACGCCGGACCGAGCTTCCAAGCCTGCATCAACAAAGGAAAGTTCCACGGGATAATCTGCCCCACCACGCCCACCGGTTCATGCTTCGTGTAACAAAAATAATTTCCATTCACGGGAATCGTCTTCCCCTGAATCTTGTCCGCCCATCCCGCGTAATACCGGTAACACGCCACTGTCAGCGGCAGATCCGCGGCTTTGGCCACCTGGTACGGCTTGCCGTTATCGAGCGCCTCCAGCTGCGCCAATTCGTCGGCATGTTTCTCGATCAAGTCCGCGAGTCGGTTAATCATCGCCCCGCGCTGCGAAGGGCTCATCTTTCTCCGCCAAGCACCAGTTTCAAACGCCGCGCGAGCCGCCGTCACCGCCTTATCGACGTCCGCCGCATCGGCCTCCGCCACCTGCGTAATGACTTCGCCCGTTGATGGATTGATCGTCGGAAAGGTCTTGCCCGAAGCGCTGTTGACCCACTGCCCGTTGATCAGCAGCTTGTTCGCGCTAATTTTGACGCTTGGTTCGATTACAGCTGTTGCTGTTGCCATGGAATCCTCCCTCTCGGAATTATCGCGGGGCAGCCAGTCACAAAGAGAATTGTGCTCGCTCCCGCTCGAAATAATTGATCTCGTTAGCCGCCGGTTGGCGGCTGAGGAAGCCCCGTTCGCGCTGAGAAAAGGAAGGCAGGGCGGAACCCCTCGAGCCCTGGAGGCGCAAACGTGCCACCAGCAGAGAAGCCTATACCCATGCGCCGCAGTAGGCAAGATGGGCAAGATGGAAAGGCCAGCAGCACGTTCCGCCGTACCAATGCTCAGAAAACGAAAGGTCAGAACGGGCCCAGGAGAATCCAGCCAAACGAAGCACAGTCCCGCACAGCTAGCCTTCAGACAGTGCAGATGGTTCCGAGCAGCACTTCCTATTTTCCGGAACGTGATGGCACTCTCACCGGCACAGATTTGCGTTCGTGTTCCCAGATCACCCAACGCACGGAAGAGTGGAATATCGGCGGCCCACCCAGTTCCACAGCGGGCAGGTGAAACTGTACATTGATGAATATTTCCTGCTGAAATCCCGAGGGTGAAAAGGACGTGCTCCTCACCAGATCTATGGCCGCGCGGCTTAGGTCGCGATCTGAATTCTGCAACACCTCCGCGTCCAGGACCCGGCCATCTTGCGCATCCAGAATGGCATGGACCATCACTGGCTGGAAGAAAGTGGAAGTCGGCGAATCGGATGGATCGACCCGCATCGGAAACCGGTTGGGCGATGCCAGCGTGAATGATCCGCCCTGTTCAACCATCTCCGGCGTCGGTTGGAAAAGATTCCCGTCGATGTTGGATGAATCTTCGAGACTCTCCACGCGCGCATGGACAACGATGCGTCCTTCTTCGTATATGGTTATTTCCCGCGGAAGCATGCGGCCGTGGAACTCCGCGGCGCCGTCGTAGTCGTACACTGCGAAAATCCCTGGCGCTTCGGACCACGTTTCTAAAAGGCCCGTATCAGGATCGATGCAGTATTCGGTCTCGACCCAGGAGCGCGGAGCAGGGTTCGGCGGTATCGAACTGCTTAGCAGCAAGCACGACATGGCCTTACCGTCGCGCTCGACATCCGCAACGCGAATCGCGGACGCACCGGCATTGCGCATGATCGGCCAGTGCAGAGCGGAACGGATCATCTGTACGCGCAGAGGAACTATTTCGGAAGGGTTCGTTCCGTAGACGCGGCCGCCAACGCCAATCCGAATCACCAGCGAATCCTGTAGCTTTGCCATCCAGCGCCAGTGCGACCCACCGTCGGATAGTTCTTCCATCGTCCCTTCGCCTTCAGTTTGTGCTGCGCCGTTTGTTTCGAACGAAACTTTGAGCGCATAGGGCGCGGAGATGTCATGCAGATTGTAGTTGTGTCTGGCGCGGTCCAAAAGGCCCAAGGCGGCGGAACGCTCGGCCGGTTTGGAGAGGGTACGCGGCTCGCGTGTCACCATTTCGTGCGGGTCGGGCGGCGGAGGATTTGTCTGAGCCGAAATTAGGGGGATGCACAGTAGGGAGGGAGCGAACAATCCAAAGAACCGTGTGCTGGTTCGCATAAGGATTCCTCAAACTCGGTTAAATCTTGCTAGCGACCCGCACGCAATGTTAATCAATTTTCGCCGCAGGGCGCAATTCCAAGAATGCAGGCCGCCCATTTTCCGCGTCGCCGGCCTGCGATTCACAGATCTGGACGAATCTTCCGCTCCACCCCGCGAGCCTACAGGCCATGAACGCTTGGGCCACGTTCCCTTCATCAGCCCGCACATGGCGACGCTGTGGCAAGCGCCAGCATCGAAGAAGGAACGATACCGTAACTTTTCTGGCTCTCGCCAGTTACTATATTCGGAGCCATGATGGTCGTCCGACGTGCGGCACAAAAAACCGCGCCGCAAGGCGCAGACGAGCACCTGCTCGTGCAGGCCGCTCAAAACGACCCCAAGAAATTCGACGCGCTCTATGAGCTTCATTTCGAGCGCGTCTACTATTTCCTGGCCAGCCGCGTCCACGACCGGGCCACCGCCGAGGACCTCACCTCAGAGGTCTTTCACAAAGCTCTCGCCAATCTTGCCACCTACCAATGGCGAGGCGCCCCCTTCGCAGCATGGCTTTTCCGTATCGCCTCCAACGCGCTCGTCGACCAGTATAAACGTGCCTCCCGCGAGCAGTCGTCGTCGGACAATGCGCAAAACCTGGACGAGCATCCAGACCTTTCGGCGCCCGCCTTTGAAACCGTCGACTACCACGCCCGCCTTTTCCGTCTGGTCGACCACCTTCCCGCTGTTCAGTGCCAAGTCATCCGCGAGCGCTTTGTCGAGCAACGTTCGATCCGGGAAATCGCCGACCGCCTGAACAAGACAGAAGGCGCCATCAAGCAGCTCCAATTTCGCGCGCTACAAACTTTGCGGGCTCAGATGGAGGGTGGCCATGCCTAAGCGCTCTCCCGCGGTACAACTCGACCGTGCCATCGAAGCCATGCTTATCGCGCTGCAGCCAGAGCCCGAACCGAACCCCAGTCCCGCACTGGCTCAGCTCATGCCCACGGCAAGCGCCTTGCGTGACTTGCCTCGCTCCGATTTCAAATCAGCACTGAAGTCCGATTTGCAAAGGAGAACCACAATGAACGAAGCCAGTGCATCTGCACCACAATCATCCAGAACCGTGCATTTCCGCCGTCCCGGTTTCAACAATATTGCGCCGTATATTCTCGTAAACGGCGCTCCCAAATTCATGGAATTCCTGGTGTCAGCCTTCGAGGCCACCGAGGGGATTCGCGTGCCGCGGCCCGACGGCTCCATTATGCACGCCGAGGTGCGAATCGGCGACTCGGTCATCGAGCTCGCCGAGGCGAATGAACAATATCCGCCACACCCGATGACAACTCATCTCTACGTCTCCGATTCCGACGCCACCTACGCTCGCGCCCTCCGGGCAGGTGCCTCTTCCATATACGCTCCGACGGATGACCACCCATCCGGTGATCGCTGGGGCGCCGTCAGAGACCAGTTCGGCAACGTCTGGTACATTGCCACTCCGAGAGGTTGGGAGCCCGGCCCCGAGGGCCTTCGCGCGGTGCAGCCTTATCTCCATCTTCGCCATGCGCACGACATGATTCCTTTTGTCGAGGCAGCCTTCGGCGCGGAAGCGCTTGGTGTGCACAAATCGCCCGACGGCCACGTCCTCCACGCCACCCTCAGCATCGCCAATTCCACATTCGAAATTGACGAAGCACACGACGAGTTCCAGCCAACGCCCGCCCGCTTACACGTTTACGTCACGGACACCGACGCTGTTTACGCGCAAGCCGTGCGCTCCGGTGCCACGGGCGTGACTCCGCCAAACGACGCCCCCTACGGCGATCGCGCTGCCACGGTCAAGGACCCGTTCGGAAACACTTGGTTCCTAGCCACCTATCGCGGCACCGGTCAACCATAGCTATGGCCCGAGGGCTGGCGTCAAGGAGTTTTTGGTTCAGGGGAAGGGCTTTTTTCTGCGCCGGCTTCAACGCGGACAAATCTGCGCATTCCGTTGATGGCAGCCTGTGCCACATGAACTTGTTCGTGAATATCTTCCACCGATCGGCGCTCTACTGGCGTGAGCGTGGGAATGTCGCGGAGCAGCTCGGCATAACCCAAGATCGCGGTCAGCGGATTGCTGATTTCGTGAGTCGCACCAAACGCCAAGCGTCCGAGCGCTGCCATTCTTTGCGATTGCACAATCTGGTTTTGCACAAGCTTCAAGCTTTCCAGAGAAGACTCTGTCAAGCCGAGCAAACGCAAGAGCTCGCGGTCCATCGTGGAGAGCTTGAGAAATGTCAAAGTCCCCAGAAACAATACAGCGCCGAAGATCAACCGGAGGCGAAAGAGAACAATCGATTGCGGATTGTGGTGATCGAAAACCGCGGAGATGGCCAAGAGAGGAAGAGAGATCACTCCAACCATGGCCAGCCGGGCGCTCCACAACCCCGGGTTCTGCGAAGGGAAATCCGACGGAACGGGCTGAGACGCAAGCTTTGCCCCCAATGCCGCGGCAACAGTAAGCAGCCCCAGCGAAAAACCCCAAGGCACGTCGTAGAAACTTCCGGTGTAGTACAAGCCTCGGTCGATGAAAACATTCTGGAGAAGGCTCCCAGCGGCAAAGACGCTCAAAGCAAAGAAGAACTGCCGGTAAAATCTCTTCCATGAGCCTTGGCTTTTCACATAAAGCGTTCCCACGGCAGCCAGCGCCACGCAGTGTTCCGTCAGCGCAAGAAGGTAGTACACGGGGTTGTAGTTGGGATAGCTGGTGATCACAAATTGCCAGGGCAAAGCAAAATAAAGGTAGAGGCAGACCCACCAGGAGAGCAGCAACAGAAAGTCCAATCGGCGAAATCGTAGATCGCCGGAAGCAGATTCGGCTTGGGGCCTGAGCGCCAAGGAGGCCAGCGTAGGGACTAGAGCGAGAAGAAAAAGTCCGTCCCCGGCTACGGGATTTGGTGCTACCCGGCGGAGCAGAACATCGTAATAGAACCAGACAAACTGAGATAGAAACAGGATGCCGAAGGCCGTCTCATTCAAGGTCCAAAAGAATCGAACCGTTCCGCTCGACTGTCTGTGGTTGCTGTGAAAGGCCATCATCACAACCAGGGCGAGCAGACAAGGGAAGGTATCCCCGAGCGCTGTTAGCGCCCGGCTGGGTTGCAAAAAGACAGCCGCGGCGATCTGGGCGAGAACTAAGCCCAATGCGATGCGCGTCCAAAGTGTGTCAATCCGCCGAAGCAATCCTTTGTCCCCGATGACGGTCCCAGATAACTACAAGCCCTTTAGGAAACGGCCTCCACCGTCGCCGCTACAGCCGCTGGAAGCACTAGCCTGAAAACGGCTCCGCCTTCAGGCCGATTCTGGCAGTCGATTTCGCCGCCATGCTGCCGAATGATCCCGTAACACGTGCTAAGCCCCAGCCCCACTCCTTTGCCCACAAGCTTGGTGGTGTAAAACGGTTCAAAAACGCGGCGCGGATCTTTTAACCCCGAGCCCGTGTCCACAAATCCGATTTCTATATGGTCTTTCCGCGCGCTGATGGCGATGGCGAGCAACCCCACCTCGTTTCCTTCCATAGCGTCAATCGCATTCGCAATAATATGGAGGAATACCTGAATCAGTTGATTGGCGTCACCCTCGACCATGGGTACAGCACCCTCTTCTTGAATCTCCACTCGAATGCTGTGTCTCCGCCCCGCGCGCGTCAAGTTCACAGCGCTCTCCAAAAGCGGCCGGACATCCACAGAAGCACGATGCGAGGGCATCTCCTGAGCGAAGCTGAGCATGTTCTCCACCAGACCATTCGTACGGCGGGCGGAATCGCCGATCTTGGTGGTCATCCTCTGTCGATTTTCATCCGCCGCGGGCTGGGCGTTTAGATCTTCGACATCCTTGCCCACCGCGGTCATGGCTCGATTGATCTCATGCGCCACTCGCGCCACGAACTTGCCTAACGACACCAGCTTTTCGTTCTGTACGAGTTGATTCTCGAACCGCTTCAGGTTCGAATAAGCTAAGGATGCGTCTCGCAGGTAGCCGGCGAGTTTGAAGTTGAGAAGATCTTGCTTCAGCAAAAGCAGAATGGTCAGAAGCGACATCGTAAACAACGTCAAAACGATACGAAAATGGCGCACCGCATCTTGTGTTTCTCCGCTCGTCACCAACCACAAGCCGATCACGGGAGTCGAGAGGGTTGCCACCATGGAAAGGCGCGCGGACCACAGGATCGTTCTTCGGTCCGAGGGGCTCCCACTTTTAGGCTCCTCCAAGCTTTGGGGTAGCCGCGTTTGGGAGTCAACGCTGTAAGTCATTGCCGTGACGCAAAACCAAGCCATGGCTGTGGTGAGCGGCAGGTCATAAAAGCTCCCCGTGTAGTAGTGTCCAGAGCTGATGGCGCGGTTGATCAGGATGGAAGCAAAACAGTACATCGCGGAGGCGCAAAGAAAGTGCAAGTAGAAACCGCGCCATGGCCCCCGGCTTCGAATGGCCACGAAAGCGAGAATGAACAGAAATACCTGATTCCCCACCGCGCCGACGACGTCGGAGTTGCGGTTGTAACGCGCCAAATCGTTTCCAGCGAGCAGGTACGCCATGGCCCAGAAAACATAGACGTACGTCCAATAAACGAGAAGAGAAGTGAGGTCAAAAAAGCTCAGCAGGCGCGCGCGCTGGGGGCTTTCCTTATTTGGCTGAAGGGCCAGCGCAGCAAGCATCGGAACGAGTTTGATGAACAGTAGGAAATTTCCGATAGGAACTGACGGAACAGGCTGGTTTAACCACACCTCATAATAAACCCACAAGACCATGTTGACCGACCACATCCCGAATCCCAGCGCAATCAAGAACCAGAATGCCCGCGGTGTGCCGCGAGCAGAAAAACCCTTCCAAGCAAAAAACAGAGTCGCGGTAGCAAGCATGAAAAGCTGAGTTAAATCCCCGAAGGCTGTAAGCGCATAGCTCGGGCGGCCACGCAGTGACGCGCCAGCGAGTAGGACTGGCAAAAGCAGTGCGAGGACCAAGAGGATTTTTTTGCTCGAGGAACTCCAGCGACTTGATTTAACTTGAAGTTGGCCCTCCGTTTTTGGCACACCTTCACCTATCTGAGGCAATCCAACGTCCCGTGTCATCTGGTCCTTCGCACAAGCAACGCCCCGATGTACCCGTCTCTAGTAGGAAGCAGACGGGCCGCAAGGAGGCAAACGAATCTTCCAAGACTCGCCTCTATTTTGCGGGCTCTGGCCACCGTATCAGGAAGAATTGTTTGGGAGAGTGCCACAATGAATACAGGCGGAACCGGGAAGACGGCCACTTGTTACGCGAGCGCACTAACGCGATTGCCCCTCTTTCATCGAACACTGTGAGGTCAGAATCGTTTCCTCTACAGACGTCGGCGAAGTCACCTTTAGGGAAATCTCCGGCAATATCAGCGCTCCGCGCTTCGCATGCGGGCACACGTCCTAGCCCTCCCGGAGAACGATTCGCGAAGCGTTTGGGCCATTGCCGTATTGTTCTGTGTCCTTTCCTGTTTTTCGTTAACCGATGCACCTTCAGCGCAGCCTTCACGACGAAAGCTCATGGAAAATTCCAGCCGATGCCCGCGTCTGCGTGCCTGACACCGACGCGTTCTACGCGCAAGCCCTGCGCGCGGGAGCCATCTCTGTGATTCCCTACGAAACGCTCGTTACGGCGACCGCGGCGCCACGTCAAATCCGCTGCGGCAACACGTAGCTCCTAGCCACCTGTGTCGGCACGGGCCAACCGCAGCGGCGCGCGTCAATGCTCCTTCTCGGTGAGCCGTTCGCAGACTGATGGCAACCTTCGCAATGTGTTCCTTTCCGTACAGCACCACTTTGTCCTGGTGACTAGTATTTAGGTTTGGATGATGCAGTCTTCATCCGCAGTGGGAGGAGCGACATGGCCGCTCCAAAAGGCGAGAGGTGCGCACATCCGGGCTCTTTCCTGTGTGGCAACCTCGGGCAAGTACTGCAGCATCGAGTGCGAGTCCATGGCCAAGACGCCGGACAGCGATTGCCTGTGCGCGCACACCGAGTGCAAAGGCAATGCGCAATCCGTCGCTCCATCGGCGTTTGATATTTCATCTTGAATTCAGTGAAGGAGAAACCTGAAGAAAAAGTTCACACTGTCGGAATGGATGGTCCGGGCTCCGGGATTCAAGCGCGTGTTGTTTGTTCCTGGCTGCCGATTGCTGGCTGCCGCTTTGTTGATGGCAACTGGAGATGGAACGTGGGGCGCTGAGCCGCAAATCAGCCTCTCCGCAAATCAATTGAACTTTCCGGCGCAAATCCAGGAAACGGCTAGCGCTCCGCAATTGGTGGTTGTTACCAACACCGGCCAAGCCGATTTGTCCATCACGGGTATAACCATCAGCGGTGAAAACATCGCCGATTTCGCGCAGACCAACAACTGTCCAATTGCCCCAGGCGTGTTGGCTCCGCGGGTCCGCTGCGAAATTCGCGTAACGTTTAGCCCTACGGTCACAGGAACGCAGTCCGCGGCAGTGAGTATTGCTGATAACGCTTCCGGGAGTCCGCAGACGGTCAGCTTGAAAGGTGTCTCGACCGCCCCGGGTCCGGTAGTCTCGTTCGCTCCCGCTAGCCTTGCTTTTGGCAATCAGCAGCAAGGAGCTTCCAGCGCTGCCCTGGTGATCGGGTTGACCAATGCAGGCAGCGGAACTCTAAACATCAATTCGGAAATAAACATCAACGGGCCGGCCAGCGGCGAATTCCACATTCAGACAGTCAAGAATAGTTGCCCCTCAGGGACCTTCCAGCTTGCACCCAAAGCGAGTTGCTATATCGGAGTGGTGTTTGCGCCTGCAACGCTAGGGGTAAAAAGTGCCCAAGTCTTGATCGTGAACGACGCACCCGGCAGCCCTCACTCTATAGAACTGAGCGGCACAGCAACGCCGCAGCCGCAATAACTGCTTTCGCATGAAACATTCTCGGTCCCCCGCTCGTTACTTCTGTATACGTCCGCGAGGGGGAGCCCATGGAAACTTTCCGGAAAGACCTGCGCTACGCTTTTCGCATGCTCCTGAGGAGCCCTGGCTTCACGCTCATCGCCATGCTCGCTCTCGGTCTAGGCATTGGCGCGAACACTGCCATTTTCAGCGTTTTCAACGGCATACTTTGGCGTCCGCTCCCCGTCAAAGACTCCCAGCAGCTCGTCATCCTCGCCTCCAAACCCCGCGCCATTGATTTCCCCCTGCAACTGTCGTATCCCGACTTCAAAGACTATCGTGAGCTCAAGACCGTCTTCTCTGACCTCGCTGCTTATGTCCCGAATCCCGTGAATTTCGGCGCCGAAGGCCGCCCAGAGCGTGCCTGGGCTGAAATGGTCAGCGGCAACTACTTCTCTATGCTAGGCCTTGAGGCCGCCCGCGGCCGCACTTTTGCGTCCGACGAGGGCTGGATCCCCGGCAAGGATCCACTCATGGTTCTCAGCTATAAATATTGGCAAAAGCGCTTCGGCGGCAGTCCCGCAATCATCGGCCAAACCGTTCAGGTCGACAACCACGCTTTCACAGTCATCGGCGTAGCCCCCGAGCGCTGGCGCGGGGCCTACTACTTCCTCGAACCCGATTTTTATCTTCCCCTCACAACCCTTGGCACTCTCGACCCGACCCAGGCGGATACTCTCGAACGCCGCAGCGCAACCTTTCTGCGCGTACTCGGGCGTCTCCAACCCGGCGTCACCGCCGCACAAGCCATGGCCGCAGCCGAACCGCTCGATCGTCGCCTGGCGCAAGAATTCCCGGAAGCTCACAACTCCACGTCGCTCCTTGTTTTGCCGGAGCTCAAAGCCCGCCCTGAGCCCGGCCTCACCAATTTCATGTCCACGGCTGCCCTCGTATTCATGCTGCTCGTAGGACTTGTCCTCTTGATCGCATGCGCCAATGTCGCCAACTTAATCCTCGCGCGCGCCAACGGCCGCAGAAAAGAATTCGCCACCCGCACGGCACTCGGTGCCACCCGGGGCCGCATGATGCGCCAACTTCTAACAGAAACAGTCTTGCTCTCTGCCTTCGGAGGAATCCTCGGCCTCGTTTTTGCCCGTTGGGCCGCCCTCGCGCTCATGTCCGTCCACATCCCTACCGACATTCCTTTACGCCTCTTTGATCTGCGCATGGACTGGCGCATCTTCGGTTTCAGCTTCTTGGCCGCTCTTATCACCGGCATGATCGCTGGCCTGCTTCCCTCGATCCAAGCTTCGCGCACCAATCTAGCCGACACTCTCAAGGCTGGCGGCCGCTCCGGCGGCGCGTCCACCGGCCATCATCGTTTTCGCAATGCTCTCGTCGTCGCGCAAGTCGCTGTGTGTCTGCTTCTTCTTGCCTGCGCCGGCTTCTTCATGCGCAGCCTGCAAAACTCGGCTCAGGTCGATATGGGTTTTCGCGTCGATCACACCCTCATGATGACTATGGACCTCGGTCTCCAAGGCTATAGCGAGGAGCGCGGCCAGCAGTTCTACAAGCAGCTCTCCGAACGCGTTCGTTCCATTCCCGGAGTTCGCGACGCCGCCATCGGTGGCTACATACCCATGGGCTACGATAACTCGCTCGTTAGCATTTTTCCCGAAGGCCAGGTCATCGACGACAAAACAAAAACCGAATCCGCGTTCGACGACGAAGTCCAGCCCAACTATTTCCGCACCGCCGGTACTCCGGTCATCCAGGGCCGCGAATTTACGGAAGCCGATTCCGCCACGGGCCCCAAAGTCGCCATCGTCAACGAAGCCTTCGCCAAGAAAATCTGGCCTGGCGAAAATCCCGTCGGCAAGAGTTTTCGCACCAAAAAAGACGGTCCGCCAATTGAGGTTGTGGGGGTCACCCGTACCGGCAAGTATCTTTTTCTCTACGAGACGCCCCAACTCTTCGTCTACCTTCCGCTCGCGCAGAGCTACCTTTCGGGCGCCAACCTCTTCGTCTATACCGAAAGCGACCCGCAGCAGTTCGTCCCCGCCGTCCGCGACCAAATTAGCCAGCTCGACGCAAGTCTGCCCGTCTTCGGAGTCAACACCATGGACACCCACGTCAAGTACGGCAAACCTCTTTTGCCGGCACGCATCAGCGCCATGCTGGTAGGAGCCTTCGGCCTTCTCGGGTTGGTTCTTGCCTCGGTAGGAGTCTACGGCGTCGTCTCATATTCCGTCAGTCAGCGCACGCAAGAAATCGGTATTCGCACCGCGCTCGGAGCACAGCGCTCCAACGTCCTGGCCATGGTTCTGAAGCAGGGAATGAGCATGGCGCTAATCGGGACTGCGGTTGGAATCGTTCTCTCGTTCCTGCTGTTCCGCGGCCTAAGCTCCGTGCTCTACGGCGTCAAGTCCACCGATTTCGTAACCCTCGGTGCCGTCTCCGCGATACTTCTAGCCGTAGCCTTCGCCGCCAGCTACGTTCCCGCTCTCCGCGCCACCCGCGTCGATCCAGTCGTGGCCCTTCGCGAACAATGATATGAACGCGCTTCTCCACTTTGCGGCGTGACTTGCATTCCAGGCTCAGCTGCGGCAGTCAAGTTGTCGCTGAACCATCAAGCACGAGTAACACCAGCTCAACAACATCACATCTTGTGCTGCACCTCGACGACCACCTTTTTCTGATCGTTAGCGGAAATTTGCAGTGTTTGTCCTTTGGCCAGATATGGTTTCAAGACAGTCCCGTTAGTCCATTCCAGGTCCCAGCCGTCCTCGATAGCCACAAGCGAATATCTTCCCGGCAGGATTCCGCCCAGCGCGAAGGTTCCATCACTGTCACTCTGATCCAATCGGTAATCCTCCTCGAGGTTCTGTCCGGTCTCCGGCACAAGCAGGACCATCACGTCGGCTGTCGGTTTGCCGTCGACTTTAGCCACCCCCGTCACTTGACCCACTCCTCTTCCCATCGTGATATTCAGCTGGACGTTGCCCGCCCCGGAAATGGTAATATCCCGGCCACTTGCCTTCGCTCCCGTTGCGTAAACTCCCCCCACGTACTCGTCGCTCACCGGAAGATTCACGGATACTTTGTAAGCGCCCTCTAGTACTGCCGCGAAAGAAAATCTGCCGTCCTTTTCTAGCATGGCGGAAGCGCCCTGAGTGTCCTCGCCGACAAGACTCACTTGGCCTTGCGCGGGGTTCGCGTCGCCGGCCGGGAAAATCACGCGCCCTGATACGTTCGCTGTTGCTCCTGTACCGGCCCCGTCCAGCGTTTCGCCCTCGCTCACATTTGTTCTGATTGCTCGAGAGCTCGATCCCTGGCTTCCGCCCTGGTCGACGACCAGCTTGACATCTCCCGGAGGCAGACCTGCTACTTCATATTCGCCGGGTGAGATCTGTGCGGATGCGACACCCAGCGCCATGTCCAACGTTCCAAAGAGCTTTTCATTCGCCCCAATCTGAATTGCGATCTCACCGACTGGCAAATTTGCCAGTCGCACATGGACTGCAGGAACAGCCTGAAGCGGGACGTTGGCCTCTACTTTTTCACCCGCCGTCAGATTCAGTTCTCCTGCGGCCTGCTCATCTGTCACGCCCGGATAAAACGTAATCGGATAGACAACGTCCAAAGAGGGATCCGGGGACGGTCCTCTGTTTGTCGATCTGAAAGAATGCCTGTCCTGTTCAGGCAGATAGCTGAATCCCGTTTGCGCGTACCAGGGCCGGGCTTCCACTGCCACATAGTATTTGCCAGGCTGCAGGCGCGCAAAACGGTATTCGCCCAAGTCGTCCGTCTGCATTTGTGCTTGGACAAATCGGGCATGTCTACCGCTTGTGCTTTCCGTGCCGAATAGCATCACCTGCGCTTGGCGCACGGTTTCTCCATGCTCGTCCGTCACTCGGCCGGTAATTATGACTTGCCGATGCAGCCGGAAGATCACATGCTCGGAATCAATCGCGCTTCCGACGGCGACAGCCGTCTGAAATCCGCCGTGTTCGTTGTGCCCCTCCCGTACATAGCCTTGCGCCGTGGCGAAGAGCGGATACTTCGCGGCTTCAAGACCTTGAAAGACAAACCGCCCGTCTTCCCCAGCGGTGGTTTTCGTTTCGTCTGTGCCTACTGAAATAGATACTTCTGCGTGCGCAACCGGCACACCGGTCACCGCATCAACGACCACGCCGCTGATGCGATACGCAGGCGGTGCTTGCTCCTCGGCGCCGGCCGGAGGCATAGTGAGCAGCATTCCAAGGCAGAACAACGCCGCCATCATCGGTGCCTTTCCGGGAGCTCCTGGACCTCAACTCGCACGCTTGTTTCGGCTCCTCCGGACTGCAGCGTCACTGCGCTCGCATGCTCCAGGTACTTTTCCATCGCGCCGGGACTGCGGAATTCCAGATCAAGCGCATCCTTCACCGCTATAACCTGGTATTTGCCGGGCGCAAGGTTGCCCTGGGAGAACGCACCGGTTTCGTTCGTCTGTGTGAGGACCGACCGCCTCGGATATTCTTCGGAGTAAATCACCACTGCGGCAGCGGCAGGCTGCCCTTTTTCCATCACCTTGACGCTCAATTGCGCACCGTCCTTCCCGAGCGTCACCTCGATCGGCGGCAGAACACCACCGGGCGCAATCGTCAGGTCGTCGCGCAGCAAATCCACACTCCCGCAACGGAGTGAGGCTATGTATGCCGGTTGATTCGGCGATGCTTCCACCGTGTAGGTCCCCGGTGGGATGTCCTCGATTCTTGCCGCCGGCCTTGGCTCCCCATTCTGCGGAGGAACCATAGTTCCACGCGAGTTTTGCAAAAATTCCTTGGAGATCAACTGCACCATGACCTGAGGCACATTGGTGGTTTCGACGGGCGGAATTCCTCCGTAGACTTGAACCCCCACGGAGATCCCTCGCCCTAGGATAAGGACCAGGCCGGCCAAGTCGGATTTCAATTGAATCAGCTGCGTCGCTGTCAGCTGCACTTGTAATTCTTGCGGCCCGTTTCCGTTCGGCGCCTGAGCCGAAGCTGCGAGCAAATAGGTTCCCGCCGGTACTCCGGGGATTTGGAATTCTCCGCTCTTAGGGTCGATGCCGACGATCCTTTGCACCATGTCACCCGATGCATTCATCAGCGTAAGGCTGAATCCCCCAACCGGAGTGGCTCCGCGCACCACTCCCGCAACCTCAAATAGCGGCTGGCGGCTTAAGGCTTGCGTGATATGCACCGTCGCGCCGGCCCGCAGTTCAATTGCGGTTGCGGACTCCACATCCGCGACCCCGGGATAGAATTGGGGCCCGTACCCCTGATTCGTTTGCTTTCTTCGATGCAGTTTGTCGTAAGTAACCCAGCCTCCACGGTTCGCTGGAACAAACGACAGGTGGTAGCTTCCGGGAGTGAGTTCTGCGAGACGAAAGTTTCCTTCGTCATCTGTCGCGGCCTCGCCACCGTTCTGCAGGCTTTTCCGGCCGTTTTCCGTTTGCCAGCGCTGCGCTCGTACCGTGACTCCCTCAACCGGCTCGCCGCTCTCGTTCTTCACTTCGCCGTAGATGATTCCTTCCGGCGTCAGCTTCAAGACCACTTCTTTTTCGGATGGGACGTCTTGAAAGGAGTTTCTCCACGCATTCCAAAGCCCCAGTTGCTGTTCGCTGAAAAATCCCGGCTTGCTCGCCGTCAAGTTATACCGGCCGCGCGCCAGATTCCTGAACACAAACGTCCCGTCGGCCCCGGCAAATTGCGCCTTCCCGGTGCCGGCTTGCATTTGCACAAGCGCTCGACTCACGGGCTCCCCGGTAGCGGCGTTGATCACCATCCCGCTCACTTCGAAATTCTCCGTCTCGGTTTGTTGCGCAAGAGCTGCGGCAACACCCAATAGCCAGGGCAGTACTGTGAATGAAACTATGAAGGCAGGAATGCTTCGGCGCATTTCTTGTCCCGAATCCCGAATCTCGTCTTTACCCTACCAAGCCCGACCAGCCGTTGATCACTTCCTCGATAGTCCTTCACGTTACTCCTACCTGGATGCTCTCGGTGCATGGCGAAGTTGCATCTGCGTCCTCATTCTCCCGATGGCCGAAACAGGATCTCGGCAACCGTCCACTCCCGCTCATTGGCTGGAATGGGATCGCATAAATACAGATAGACAACACAAGAAGGAGGTACTGAAGATTCTAGTTTCTGAAGTGCTCGAGAACTTCCCGGCAAAAGCACAGTCCTGCCGTGGGCCTACTTCACTGCGACTTCATCCTTCAACTTCTCATACGCAGCCGCGCTCAGAATTTTCTTGCCCACCAGATCATGCTTGTCATGATAAGGCCGCCCGGCCACGATCCGCCTCGCCTCGTGCTTTCCAATGCCCGGCAATTCCGTCAATTCATCCACGGTCGCGGCGTTCAGATCTACTTTTTTCTGCTCGCCGTTTTCCCAGCCTTCTTTGGCGCCGTCGACGGCCGCCTTCACGGCGCGTCCGGCCTCTTCAATCTTTGGCTTGGCTTCCGCCGCGGCTTTCGCCGCTTGTTCCCGAATTGTTTTCTCGCGTTCCGCGGGATCGCCCGAGCAACCGGCTGCTCCCGCCGCCACAACCATCGCCGCTGCTAACGCCGGCCCTACTATGCCAAGACCTTTCCGCATGTTCATCACCTCTCGCTTACTCCCCTTAATCCTCCGCTTCTCCTCCGGCTCCTGTCCATCCTCAATTTCCTTTATTTATGCCCCTTCAAAAACGTCCCCTTTTCCAGATCTTTAAACGCTTGCTGCAACTGTTCTTGCGTGTTCATCACGATCGGACCGTACCAGGCCACCGGCTCCTCGAGCGGTTTCCCCGACACAAGTAGAAAGCGAATCCCCTCGTCGCCGGCCTCCACGACGACCTCATCCCCTCGGTCAAACAAGACCAGAGAACGGTTATCCGCCGCTACTGGAGGCGCCGTGTCTAGCCAACCCACCGCTTCTGTCGGCACCGCCAGCGGCTCCGACGCATTGCAAAACTTTCCTGATCCCGCAAACACATAGGCAAACGCGTGCCGCGTCGTTCCTACCGGCAACGTCTTCCGACGCCCCGGCGGCACGGACACATCCAAATAGACTGGCTCGGCCGCAATCCCATCCACCGGCCCGCTCTTGCCCCAGAAATTTCCGCAAACCACGCGCACGTGCGTCCCGTCGTCGTCTTTGATCTCCGGAATTTCCGGCGCTTTCACTTCTTGATACCGCGGCGCGGTCATTTTCAGCGACGCCGGCAAATTCGCCCACAATTGAAACCCATGCATTCGTCCAGCGTGATCTCCCTTGGGCATCTCCTGGTGAATGATCCCGCTGCCCGCCGTCATCCACTGCACGTCGCCGGACGCAATCTCTCCGTGGTTTCCCATACTGTCGCCGTGCTCCACGGTCCCCGCCAAAACATACGTAATTGTTTCGATGCCGCGATGCGGGTGCCACGGAAACCCCGCTAAATAATCCTCCGGAACATCGTTGCGAAAATCGTCAAGCAGCAAGAACGGATCGAAGTCCGCCGTATTCCCAAATCCGAACGCCCGCCGCAAATGCACTCCCGCGCCTTCCACGGTTGGTTTAGCCGCCACCAACCTCTTCACTGGTCGTATCGACATTTTGTCCCTCTCCTGCGCTTTACCCGTCGCATCCGGATTGCGCCGTTTGCCGCTGATGGCGGAAGGCGGGGCAAGCCCCCCTACAACACACGTTTCTCGCCGCGCTTCTCAACTATCTCCATACACTGGCACCGCAGCTCCCTGGACCAATTTCGCCGCGTCGCTGCACAAAAACAATATCACGCGCGTAATCTCCTCCGGCTTTGGCCACTTCGCGAAGTCTGCTTTCGGCATCGCCTTGCGGTTTGCCACTGTATCAATGATGCTCGGCATGATCGAGTTCGCTCTGACTCCTGTACCTTTCAAATCCGCCGCCAAGCAATCGATCATCGCTACTGCTGCGGCCTTCGACGCCGCA
>Ga0207067_10135_pt2 | contig 22860 bp, 20 predicted proteins | sample Alteio_BWMinCont_25_FD_153484 | JGI IMG/M metagenome (GOLD analysis project Ga0207067, IMG submission 153484) | Enriched cells from forest soil in Barre Woods Harvard Forest LTER site, Petersham, Massachusetts, United States -... | ecosystem: Environmental > Terrestrial > Soil > Temperate forest >...
GTTTTGGGTGGCTAGAGGGCTGTATCCGCCGCAAATCGTGTATTTTGTCAGCATTCTGCTCCAGCTTCGCCAGCGTGCACCTCGCTTGTTCGAAACCGGCAGCTATTCTTCGCTTTATGCGACCGGCGCCAAACGCGACTGTTGCATCGCCTTCCACAGGCGCTGCGAAGACGAGGATGTTCTAGTGATTGTTCCTCGATTTACCACCCGACTAGGAAGCAGCAATCGCCCCTTTGATTGGGGAGACACGCAACTCCTGATCGATGAATCACTGCCCGCGATGCGCGACGTGCTCAGCAGTCGTAAGTTGACCAAAGGCCAGGATAGTGTCTCCCTAAAAGCACTGCAGAACTTCCCATTCGCAGTCTTTAGCAACCTTTAAGCAGTTACCGAAGCACACTCGGTCCATCAGCCGCCTCTGCCGGTTATCATGTCCGGGACAAAATCGGCGACTCTGCGCCTTCTAAGCCGCAATCGAATTTTGGAGCGTTTCTAAGGACGAATGATCCTCGGGAACGCCTAAGCGTATAAAATTTCCGTTTCGTGCGGTTAGGCTTCTTGACTCTCACTTCTCAAAATTATAGTATCTATTGTTTCTATACGCCCCCCTTTTATGAATCCTGATCCAGTTATGCCGGTATCGGTATCGTATCGACGCCGCCTCACGATTGAAGCTCGCAATGGGAGTCCTTCAGAAAGTTCGCTTCGCAATTTGGCGATACTGAAGAAACGAAATCTTATCGGATTGTCCCTCCTGTTCGCGCTGCTGGTCAGCCGAGGGATGGCGGCCACTTACACGGTAACAAACCTTAATGACTCGGGTGCCGGATCCCTTCGGCGAGCCATTCTGGCTGCGAACGCCAACAAAGGGAGCACTATCGTCTTTGGCACGAACGGAACGATCAATCTGTCCACCCCTCTACCGGACATCACCAGTCAGGTGACCATCGATGGCTCCACGGCGCCGGGTTTTTCCGGAACACCGGTGGTTTCAATCAATTTTAACTCCCGTAAAGGACTTACTGTCGCGGCCGACGCCGATAGATCCACTATCAAGGCACTTTCTCTGGTCGGGGCTAACAACGCCGCGGTCACGTTGCTGGCTTCAAATGTCACGATCCAAGGTAACTACATCGGTCTGCTAACCAACGGTGCTGCCGAAGGCAACCGCGGAGACGGTGTGAGTATCCTTCCACCCTCGGGATACAACCTCATTGGCAACTCCAATCCCGTGGCGAGTATCGCATACATGGATACGACTGACTTCGCCATCCAACCGGTGAGCGCATGGCAGGGAATCCGGAACTATGGCGGAAATGAGGGACAATATCTAATCTGTGGAACTTCTAACACCGTTGGCCTGCTGTACTTAGGCCCGATATCCGGTGGTGGCCAGAGCTACACCGTTCAATACCCGGGAGCGGACACGATGGCAACGAGCGTCTATGGTCCTGATAATCTGAACAACGGCATGCTGCGAGTGGTTGGTAGCTATCGCAAAAATGGAACACCAGGTACTTACAACTACGGATTTGTCTGGGAAGGCACGACGAACCAACTGCCATCCGGGGGAGTATTCCGCACGATTGGTTACCCTGGCGCCTCGATTCAGTATACCCACAGTACGATGGGTGATCTGGCAGTCGGCAACGCACTTGGCCCTGAACAGGTCGGAATAGCATACATCTATAATCTGTCCAACAACACCTTCGTGAGCAATATCGTCTTCCCCGGATCCAAAACGACGACCGCTTACGGCATCTGGCAGAATGGACTGACAAAATACACGATTTGCGGCGGATACAGCCCTCTAGCCACCCAAAACCTGACGAACCAAAACCTGCCATTAGCCAAAGGCAAAGGCTACATGGTCGATTACGATTCCGCTAAGAATGAATTCTCCAATTGGACATCCTTCAGCTACCCCAATGGACCCGTTGGTATTAACTTTGTGACCCATTTTGAGGGAATCAGCAGCACGGAGCCCGGGGTCTACACACTGAGCGCCGATTCCTTGCAAGCCGGATCCACCAATGCAGCGCAAGGATCCTGGGTCTCTGTCCGCCGTAACTCGGACAGAACCTTTGACAAAGGGACATGGGTTGATCTGAACTATCCTGATTCGCTTAGTAGCATTGCCAGTAGCAATTCGGTTTACGGCTATGAGGTCGTCGGGCTTGTGATTGGACCAGAGCTTTTTGCGTACGAAGCGACGGTCAACGTAGCCTTCCAGTTGTCCAATGTGATCAGCGGTAACAAGGGCAACGGGATCAACGTCTCTGGTTCCAAAGGCAATGTTATCGCGATGAACTACATAGGCACCGATCCCACTGGCAGCACAAACCCCACCTATGGTAACGGCATCAACGGCATTTTAGTCACCGGGGCATCCTCGGGAAATCTCATCGGCGGCCAGGCGGCCGGAATCAATAATCCGACTGGCAGTAAAAAGCCAGCCAATGCTGTTTTTCAGCGGCCTCCGCAAGGCAACCTCATCTCCGGCAATCTGGCCAATGGAGTATTGATCAACGAAGCTTCGACGAACAATGTGCTCTGCGGCAACTTCATCGGCACGGATGCGGCCGGCACCAGCTCGTTGGGCAATGGACAGGATGGTGTCGCCATCGATAACGCGAACAACAACTCGCTGATTGGGTGCACGTTCTATCAAAACCCCTTTGTTTTTTACAACGTGATCGCCGGCAACCAGGGCAACGGTCTGAGGATAAACGATGCTAACAACGTGACCGTCCAGGCCAACTTTCTTGGTATCGGCGCGGACAACAAGACGACGATCCCCAACCGCGGAAATGGCCTTCTGGTTGAAGGCGCCTCTCAGAATACCCAGGTTGGCGGTGTCATTCCACTGGGTAACGTCATCTCGGGCAACACGCTCAACGGAATCTGGGTTGCCGGCACGGTTAGCAGCTTCATCTCCTTCAATACGTTCGGTGGAATCGCGGCATTCCAAACCTTCCCCTCTCCCAACGGGCTCGACGGGATCCTCATCACCTCGACGGGCGGCAACAACACAGTCCGAACCTGTATTATCTCCGGCAATAATGGCAATGGCATTGAGATTAGCGGTAAAGCCTCGGGCGTACAGATCACTGATACCTCCGTTGGAACCAACACCGAGATTTCTGGAGCAATTCCTAACCAGGGAACCGGTATTCTGATTGGAGGGGAAGCACATGACAACGTGATCGGCGGCTTTCAGCCATCGGTTGAACCGAACGTGTTTGTGTCCGGCAATAAAAAGTATGGGATCGCTGTCATGGATCAGGCTTACGACAACACGATTTTTCATTCGACGGTTGGCTTGGGCGCCGGCTCGTCCGGAGCAATTCCAAATGAATACGGCGGCATCCTGCTCGACATCGGAAGCAGCGGCACGACCATTGGCGGGAAGGCGGCTCCCTTACTGAATGTGATCCAATCGAACAAAGCTGCAGGACTGTATATCTACTATTCGAAGAAAAACACCGTACTTAACAACAGCATTGAGGACAACAGCGTGGTGGGCGTTTACGCCTCCGGGGTGTGCACCGGGACCTTGATCAGCCGCAATGCGATTGAGAATAACGGCACCAACGGTTCAAATAATATCGATATTTCCAACGCGACCGGGATTACTTTCAAACCCTGATGAGACGCTCTCGCAGCGACCGGGTCTTAAATGCGACTCAAGTATGCATCGGCTACTCTACATGGACTACGGGAGGGAAGCTGCGATAAAACCTAACAAGGACTCACCGGATCGGAAATGTCTTCATCGCCTCCTGATATTCTGTTGAGACATCGGCCAGTGCTAAGTCTCGGTAGATCGCCAAGTTCTTCTCGTCTGTATGGCCGCTTAAAAGCTGTAGTTTTGGGGCTGATAATGCCTCTTCGGTTCAAGAAGTTGATTATCTGATGCCGAAACCGATGAGGATAGACGCTTATAACCTACAAGCTCTCTAGCCATTCCTTGACTGATACGACTGTTTCTTTCAACGTCGAAGTGCCGGCTGTAACCCCAACCATATCGAGCCCATCGAACCAGCTGGCCCGCAGTTCTTCTGGGCGTTCAATATGAAAGGAGCGTTTACCGGCTGCCTGGCATGCTTTTAACAGCTGAAGAGTGTTGTTGCTGTTCCGGCCTCCGACCACTACCACCGCTTCAACCTGATCTAATAACGTCCGCAGGGCAGTTTGCCGATTCTTGGTTGGCTGGCAAACCGTGTCTCGAAACTCTACCACCGCGTCCGGCCGTTTCTCTTTTAATGCAGCCACCAACGCATTCACATGATCGATTGGCTGTGTGGTCTGAGACACCACCCCAAACCTGGGCTTCGCCGGCAATGAGGCTATGTCTTCTGCGCTTTCGATTACGCTGGCTTCTAACAAATCACCGATCAACCCCCGCACCTCGACATGGTCACGTTTGCCGATGACGGTGGGATGAAACCCGGCTTTGGCCAGGTCAAATAATGTCTGATGAGCCTGATGAACCAAAGGACAGGTTCCATCGATTACTTCGTGCCCGCGCTCTTGCCACTTGGCAACCGCTCGATTGGAGGCACCGTGCGCTGTGATCATCACTTTCCTGGTCGTCGCTGACGGCGCATCCAAGGAACCCTCAACCGCTCCCAGGGCCCCGAGGCGTTCCTTAGCAATCGGATTGTGAACAAGCTCTCCTAAAATGGTGAGTTCGTCGCGACGGGCAAGATCTTCCGCCTGTTTAATCGCGTCCCGGACACCGAAACAGACGCCGTAATGTTGAGCTAAAATTACCTTCATGTGGTTGGCTTTGTAGAACAAAGTTTTAGGTTAAATTTTTATCCCCTCCCGAGTTTCACGATTTCCTCCAGCATCTCGATGTAGAGTTTGAATGCAGTCCGTCCGCGCTCTGTCATCGAGTAGCTGGTTAGCGGCCGATCCAATACTTCTTTTGTCACGGCAACGTAGCCGGCCTGGTGCAACGTCCGTAGATGGGTTACCAAATTACCGTCGCTCATTTGCAGGGCATTCTTCAACTCTCGGAAAGGCCACCGGGATCGGGTCGCTAACAAGGTCATAATGGCAAGCCGTCCTTTCTCGTGGATCGTCCGGTCAAGTTTGTTGAAGTCAACCATGCTCGTTTTGCCGAGCGGAGAACATCACTAGCACACCGTAGATGGTGTGGTAGAGGCCGAAGCTCCCGGCCATGGCGAAATAACCCAGCTGTTCCAACATCAAGCTCGGTCGGTCGGGAACAGCGACAGTCAAGACGGGCATCATCACGCAAAGGATCAGAACACTCGTCAGGATGAAGGCCCAACCGAGGACGGCAATTGACCGAGGTGCAAATGTCATCGTCGAAAGCAGCGCCAGCCCGTACAACGCCATCCAGCAGACTGCGATAAACAGTTCCGTCCCCGCCGCCCGAGCGAGAAAGAACGTCAAAGCAATCGCCACGATGAAGGCAGGTACGATCGCAAGCAACGCCGTACGTAAACGATAGGAGGCAAACGGTTCTTGACGCCGCTCTGTGGAACGAAAGAGGAAAAAAGTATTTGCCGTCGCGCTCAAAAGGCAGACCACGATCCAGACGAGGACAAAGTTACGCTGGAACAACGCTTGAAACGGCCCCGGGATCAGCGCTAGCCCGGAAACCAAAAGAGCCACTAAGCCACAGAAGAGAGCCGCCGGCGCTGAGAGCGCGCGATAGACGGTGGCCCGCTCCATCAACTCCCGAATCACGCGCAAATGCTCTTCAGCTGCAGACCGATTCATCGTCAAGGCTTTGTGACACAAAGCTTACCCAGGAGCAAGAGAAAATCAGGAGCTAGGAGTTGGAATCTATGAGCTAAGAGGCCCACTGGGCGTATGGCACGAGACCCTCGTGGGCCGAGGCTCCCGAAAGGCTCACAGAGATCATCGAAGGATCGGAATGAGCCGACGCCGGGAACAATATTAATCCGGAAAAGTGCCGAGCCGCTTCCTCCAGCACATTAGCGATCCCGACATACTCATACCATAGAATTAAATAGATTTAATTACTTATTAATAATATGTTATTTATTTCTTGCTATTCCCCCCGCGGCTCATTAACGTCGCCAACATGAACCCTGAAAATCCTCTAGAAAAAGTCATCGAGCCCGCCACGAAAGCTGGCGAAACTAAAATCCCCGTCTTGGGTATTGCCGCCGGCCTTACCGAATCGGTAAGAGAAGCGCAGCAAGCAGAAAAAGCGTTGGAACGCGCCAACGATCCGGAACGCACCGAACAAGAACGCTCGGCCGCCAGTAGGGCCGCTGCCATTCATGGAAGGCGGGCCTTATTCAAAGCGGTGAGCACCGTGTTAGCTCAGGGCCCGGCGGAAGGTACCGCCGCTTCTCTCACCCTAGACGGCGCCAATATGATCCTGGATCAAATCGAGGGCGATCCCACCAAACTAGAAAAGACCGCCACCAAAGCCCCGACTCCCAAACGCACCAGCACCGAGTCCTTCATGCAAGGAATCCGCGAACAAGCTGCCACGGAAAATCACCAGCAGAACGGTGAAAGACCGGCGATCAGACAGTGATCAACCGCACTGTCTCGGAATGGAACGGTCCGGACTGCACTCACGCCGCATTCCGGACCCAACTCCGACCTCGAAAAGCCGAACAGAAGGAATAGCCGCAAAAGATCGCAAAGAACGCAAAAAAGATTGGTAGGGCGAAAAACTCGGCGCGCGTTGAGACATCGTTCTGCGTGTGACTAATCGCGCCGGTTTTTAGCCGTTCCATCCGCGTAGGTCAGCCCACGACGCGGCTCAAAACCGGCGCGGACAGGCTAAGAGAGCAAGCGTTGTCCCGGGCGTGCCCAGCTTTTCGCCCTACCGAGCCTCTTGCGCTTTTTGTGGCTTTTTGCGGCTATCTAAATTTTCCTGACTATTCTCCCTTGGCCGCCAGCAATTTGCGAGCAGCCTCCTGGCATGCCGCGACCGAAGCCGCCGTCTCGTCTTTCAAAGCCAACGAGCCTCCCACTCCCAGCGCAGTGGCACCGCAGGCAAAAAAATCAGGTGCATTATCCACAGTGATTCCACCTGTCGCCATCAGTGGAATTTCAGGGAAAGGACCGCGCAGCTCCTTAAAATAAGCGCTCCCGAGTGTTGCTGCTGGGAACACTTTGATGACTTCCGCGCCGGCTTCATATGCGGAAAAAATCTCGGTCGGCGTCATCGCTCCGCAGAAAATCGGTATCTGATGTGACCGCGCAACGCGGATCACCTCCAGGTTAAAGTTCGGTGTTACCAGGAACTGTGCTCCAGCTCGAATCGCTTTCTCAGCAAGCTCCGGAACCGTTACAGTTCCTGCCCCAAATACCACGCCTTTGAAGTTCTTAGCCGCAGATTCTAAGAATGGCACAGCCGCTGGAGAATCGATCGTCACCTCGACAAAACGTACTCCCGCTTCTATCAGAGCGCCCGCGCATACCTCGATATCTACACGCGGACGCCTCAGGATCGCCACCAAGGGCGAAGTCTGAAGCTCGGTCAATAACGCACTCATACTCTGACAACACACCCGTCCTCGATTTCGAAACGAAGTAATCAGTTAGCCAGTAATCAGTAGCAATCGATGCTTCGTCGATTCTGAACTGATTACTGACATGCTGATCACTTCGTTGCCGCGCCCTTGGGCTCGTTTCAGCCTACGTCTCCCTTGGTAAGTTCACCGTTGACCAGACGCCAAATGTCCCGCTCGTTCTTGTTCCTCAGCTCCACCGGTAGCAACCCTTCAGGAAAATTCTGGTAACAGGTCGGATGTACGAATCGCTGAATTGCAGCGGTGCCAACTGACGTGAACCGTGCGTCACTGGTCGCCGGATAAGGTCCACCGTGATGCATGGCCGGACAAACTTCGACTCCGGTCGGATAACCATTCCAAATAATCCGTCCCGCTTTCGCCCGCAGAATCTCTGCCAATTTGCCAGCCAGCTCCATGTCTTCTTCGTCCGCATGCAAAGTTGCGGTGAGCTGGCCTTTTAATTGCTTCGCAAAGGCGATCAAATCGTCCTCAGAGGAACACTTCACGAGCAGGGTAGCCGGACCGAATACCTCCTCGTGCAGCTCCGGCTCTCGTAGAAACGTCTTCAGATCGGTTTCCAGAAAGATCCCTCCACCTTCCGCCGATACAAAGCTTCGACGTTCTTCAATCAGCTTCTTGAACCGTGCAAAGATTCCCTCGGTCAACATCTGGCCAGCGGGTTTCTTAGACAGCAAGTCACCGACTTCACCGGCAAGAGTTTTGAGGCCATCACCCGCAACGCCAGCGACAAATCCCGGTTTGGTACAAAATTGGCCCACTCCCAGTGCTACCGAGTCTGCCAGACCTTGAGCGATTTTGTCGCGCCGGGTGGCCAGCGCATGCGGAAGGATAAAGAGCGGATTTAAACTCCCCATCTCTGCAAACACAGGGATCGGTTCCTCTCTGGCACCTGCCGCGTCCATCAGTGCCTTCCCGCCGCCGAACGAACCAGTGAATCCGATTGCCTTCACCGCAGGATGTTGAACCAGGGCCACCCCAATCTCGATGCTCTGATCACTGAGCAATCCAAAAACCCCCTTATCGATCCCGGACGCAGCAATCGCCCGTTTGATTGCGTCGCCCACCATCTCGGAAGTCCGCGGATGACCAGGATGAGCCTTCACCACCACGGGACATCCCGCCGCTAATGCAGAAGCCGTATCACCGCCTGCCACTGAAAACGCGAGCGGAAAGTTGCTGGCTGCAAACACACCAACCGGCCCAAGGGGTTCTAAGAGTCGCCGCACATCCGGCCTCGGAACCGGTTTCCGATCCGGCTGAGCCGTATCAATGCGGGCATCAACCCAGGAACCTTCTTCGATCAGATTTGCGAACATGCGCAACTGATTGACCGTACGAGCACGTTCGCCAGCCAAGCGATCCCGGCCTAACCCAGTTTCCTCCACACAAACCGTCAGCAGCTCTTCGCCGAGCGCGTCAATCTCCTCGCCGATTCTTCTCAAAAACGCCACGCGTTCCGTCGCCGCCGGCGCCCAATAACTCGTTGCCGCCGCCAGCAGCTCATCCAACTCCGCCGTCATCGCTTTCTGATCCATACAAAGACACGTTAACCAAGAAGGGAACAGCCGCAAAAGAGTACAGGAGAGGAATAGCCGCAAAAGATCGCAAAGAACGCAAAGAAAAGCGGAAATTCGACCCTTTTCTCAAGAATGCCGCGGCGGCGTTCCAAAACGGCGCGCGTAAAAATATAACTTAATAATTTAATGTTGCTTATATCTCTGATCTTGGCAGAATGATCACATTTGGAAAAACACCAAGGGAGAGGCGCACTCGTGAGAAACATCAATGAACTGTGTGACATGGTACGAGAAACGGCATACGCCATTCACTGCTACCACGGGCATGGGCACTTGGAAAAAGTATACGAGAACGCATTGGCCCATCGCTTAAGAAAGGCTGGGCTTTCCACGGCGCAACAACACCCAATCGAAGTTTTCGACGAAGATGGAACTGCTGTCGGCGAATATTTCGCGGATCTAATGGTGGAGGACGCGCTGATCGTGGAGCTCAAAGCGTCCCGCACCTTAGTGAGCGAGCACGTGGCTCAAATCTCAGGCTATCTCCGCTCTGCTCGACGAGAACACGGCCTATTGATAAACTTCGGTAGCTACAAATTTCAGATTCGCAAGTTCGCAAAGAGTCTCGATTCGATAGTCTTCTAGCGAAATTTTAGGTTTTGTCTTTTTTTGCGTTCTTTGCGTTCTTTGCGTTCTTTCGCGGCTATTCAAATTCTGCGTACCGTTATCAGACCTTCGTCGCGTGCCCGAGTTAGCGGGTTTCGCAACGGGCGCCCGAAGGGTGAGCACTCGATTTCAACCACATCATTCGACTCAGGGCTGAATCCATCCTGACAACTGAGAATACTGGCCCCAAAGAAATGGACATGTACATCGCCGGGGCGCCGAAACATCGGATACTTGAAATGATGATGCTCCAGGTTCGCGATGGTGTGCGTCATATTCTCTTCACCGCTCACCACGCTGCCGCTCCAGACCGGCTTCCCATTTCGAAGAATGCGGACCGTCCCGGCCAGGTTGGACGGGAGGTCTCCCAAATAGAGCTCCGGTCCAATCGAGCATTCCCTTAGCTTTGAGTGCGCCAGATAAAGATAATTTTGACGCTCGATCATATGATCGGATAACTCGTTCCCAAGAGTGAACCCGACTCGCACCGGCACGCCTTGCAGATCGATCACATACAACCCGGCAACCTCTGCTTCTTCTCCGCCATCGCCCGCAAATGCTGGCGAAGAGATAGGCTGTTCCGGCGCAACCAAACATTGGCCGTCCCCTTTGAAAGCCCATTCAGGAGCGACCCCAATCTCGCCCGGAGCGGGTTTACCGCCTTCGTACCCGAGGCGGAACATCTTCATCGAGTCCGTCAGCTTGTCCGGGTCGGAAGCTAGCTTGGCATGCATTGCGTCCCGAGATTTGGCACTGCCAAGATGAGTTAAACCGGTCAGCGAAACCCAGCATCGACTAGGATCGGGATGATCCAATGGGACCAGCAAGCGGCCTTCGTTGATAACCGCGTCGTACGATTCGGTCCGTTCAGAGAGTTGAGCCTCCGTGAACTCCGTCAACGCGCAACCAGCCTTAATCGCTGCGAACGCCAAATCATAGACCGAGCTGAATCCTTTCAATATTCGGAGCTCGCTTCCATCCTTACCGGGGACACCAACGCAGCGATCGCCGCGTGTATCTTTGAATTGAACCAAATTCATAAAAGCAGAATCCAGGAGCTAGGAGCTAGAATCTAGGAGGAAATCACTCACGTCGCACACGGGGTTCTCCAATAATAGTGCGGATGATCCCGCCAACATACTAGCTCCTAGATTCTAGCTCCTATATTCTTCTTACATCACCGCCCCGAGCATCCAGGGCGCAAATTCCTCATCGCCAAATCCATGCTCCTCTGAGTGCGATTTCTCACCGGAGGCGATCTCCAGCATACGCTGGAAAATGCGGCTACCCATCTCTTGAAGCGAAGCGGTTCCGTCGAGGATCTCGCCACAATTGATATCCATGTCGTCTGACATCCGGCAGTAAAGGGAAGTATTGGTTGCCAATTTCAATGACGGCGTCGGTTTACATCCGTAAACAGATCCGCGTCCGGTCGTGAAACAGATGAGATTTGCTCCACCAGCCACCTGTCCCGTTGCGGCCACTGGATCGTGTCCGGGGGTGTCCATAAACACCAACCCGTGAGCGGTCACCGACTCCGCATACTCATAAACGTCGACGAGATTAGTGGTGCCGCCCTTAGCAACAGCCCCAAGTGATTTCTCCAAGATTGTGGAAAGTCCACCCAGCTTGTTACCAGGAGAAGGATTGTTGTTCATTTCCCCATGGTTCCGAGCGGTGTAATCCTCCCACCACTTAATCCTAGCCACCAGCTTTTCTCCGACCTCTTGGGAAATCGCACGCCGGGTCAGGAGATGTTCCGCTCCATAAATTTCCGGTGTCTCAGAAAGAATCGCTGTTCCCCCCGCTTCTACTAGAAGATCAACAGCAGCTCCAAGCGCAGGATTGGCACTGATACCTGAATACCCGTCTGAACCTCCGCATTGCAAAGCAACCATCAGATGACGCGCTGAAACTGGTTCCCGCACCACCTGATTTATTTCCGGCAACATCGCTTTGATCAGCTCGACTCCCCGTTGAACCGCTTTCACGGTTCCGCCACTATCCTGAATAGTCATCGTGGCCAGCCGCGGTCCGCGTTCGAGTCCTTGGTCATGCAACAACGCGCCGACCTGGTTTACTTCGCAACCGAGACCGATAATCAGTACCCCGCCAAAGTTAACGTGGCGTGCATAACCAGCGAGCGTGCGCTGTAGAAATGTGATCCCTTCCCCTTCATCAGCCATTCCACAGCCAGTAGTGTGGGTTATAGCAACCGCGCCATCGACATTTGGGTAAGCCGGCAAAACCTGATGGTTCACGATCTCTGCGATCTTTTTGGAGACGGTAGCGGAACAATTGACAGTAGAAATAATCCCAACGTAATTTCGAGTGGCAACTCGGCCGGATGCCCGCACGATCCCCTTAAAAGAAGCTTCCTTTTCCGTCGCTACTGAAGGCTTGCGATCGGCACAAAACGCGTAATCCCTGGCAAAATCGTGGAGAGCCAAATTGTGGACGTGGACATGCTCACCGATCCCAATCGGCTTAGCTGCGAAGCCAATCACTTGATCGTACCTTTTGACAGGTTCTCCTGGCGCGATGGCTCGCACCGCCACCTTATGTCCAGCGGGGATAGGGTTCGTCGTTCTAATCCCAACTCCTTCTAACCAGGTTCCGGACTCGATTGGGTTAATCGCGATGACGACGTCATCTGCCCCGTGTAAGCGGATAACCCGAGGTTCTTCATTCATAGTCTATTTGACTCTAACACGAATCGATTCGGGAGCGAATGGGGCCAGACACCTTGTGGGGCGAGGCTCCCGAAAGGACTGACACCCGTGGAGGGCTGCCTCGCTTGCGAGGCCGACAGGGGTCGCCACCCCCCCGCGTTTTATATGTGTTGCGACATCGAGTGCGAATAGAAATGGGTACGCTTAATAATAGGCCTTGCTTACCACGGCTTTGACTGGTGACTGCAGAATCGTTACGAAATTACGGTGCCGAGCGCTGTCGGCCTGGCAAGCGAGGCAGCGCTCCACGGCCTCAGCCGTTCGGGAGCCTCGCCCCACCAGGCTCGCTTTCAGCTCAGGGCCTTTGGACCCCGGTCGCCCCTACGTACACCGCGTACAACGACGTCGTACCGGTAATAAACAGTCGATTCCGTTTCGGCCCTCCAAAGGCCACATTCGACACCGGCTCCGGCACCTTGATTTTGCCTAGCAACACGCCGTTGGGATCGAAACAATGCACGCCATCGCCGGCGCTGGTCCACACATTCCCTTTTGTATCGATTCGTAGTCCATCGGCGCAGCCCGGCGACACCTCTGCGAAAACCTTTCCTGGGCCCAAGCCTTTGCCATCTGCCGTTACCGGGAAGACGCGGATGTGACGTTCTGCGCCAATCTTGTGCGAAATGCCGGTGTCCGCGATATAGACCAGTGACTCATCCGGCGAAAATGCGATGCCGTTGGGTTTATTAAAATCGTTTGATAAAACCGTGAGCTCTCCGGTTTCTGGATCGAGCCGAAACACATGGGCGGCGCCGTATTCACTTTCTTCAGCATGCCCTTCGTAGTCGCTCAAAATGCCATAGGGCGGATCGGTAAACCAGATCGAATCGTCGGATTTGACCACCGCATCGTTCGGCGAATTCAGGCGGTGTTGGCCAAATCGGTCCACCAAAATCGTGACGGTGCCGTCCGGTTCAGTCCGCGTCACCCGCCGGGCGCCATGTTCACACGTGATCAGGCGACCTTGCCGATCGCGGGTATTACCGTTGCTATTATTGGAAGGCGTCCTGAAAACGCTGATCTGCTCCCCTGCGAATCGGAGCATCCGGTTGTTTGGGATATCACTCCACAACAGATAATCTCCGTCAGCGAAGTAGACCGGTCCCTCGGCCCAAAGGCACCCACTGTAAAGCCGCTCCACCCAACAATTCGGCAGGGTCAGATACAAAAAACGTTCGTCGTAGACTTCGAATTCGTTACGCAGCCCTGTAGTGAGAAGCATAGAAAGAAGGAGTTCAGGAGTTCGAGAATTGGGGAAGTTGGCAATTCGTGTAACCCGCCAACGGATCAAATTCAACGGGATGTTGTTGGACCCGACATACATTCACGCGGTGGCCATAACTCCCCACACGATCCGGCTCAAAACCGGCGCGAGAACATCTGAATTGCTGGCAAACCCTAGGCCGCCGAGTTTTTCGCCCTACCAATCGTCGGATCAGCATTGACGTGTCAACCTCTCACTTCCCACGTCTCACCTCTCACGAATCATTCGATTCCCCACTCTTTCAACTTCTGACTGACGCGCTCGCGAGTCGCTTCGTCCATACGCACCAAAGTCGGCCAACCGCGGTGATAGCCTTCGCCCGGAAGTTTACGCGTCGCGTCAAACCCCATGTGCGAACCGATATTCGGAACAGTCGGCGCATGATCGAGACTATCGGATGGATTCTTGATGAAGGTGGTGTCGCGTTGCGGATCAGTATTAGCGCACAGGCGGAAGAGGGCCTCGCTCGTGTTATGCACATCACAGTCCTCATCTAACACCACGATATACTTGGAAAACATCATCTGGCCCATGCCCCAGAGCCCATGCATCACCTTGTACGCCTGGTAAGGATACTGTTTCCGGATGCTGACAAAGACCAAGTTATGAAAGACTCCTTCCGCCGGCAACGCCATGTCGACGATCTCGGGGAAATTCAATTTAAACACCGGAAGAAAAATTCGGACACTGGCATCCCCTAGATAGAAATCCTCCATGGGAGGGATCCCGACGATGGTGGCTGGATAAATCGCGTCCTTTCGATGCGTAATCGCAGTCACATGAAAGACCGGATAAGGATCAATCGCCGTATAAAAGCCGGTATGATCTCCAAAAGGACCTTCATCCCGAAGTTCACCGGGCTGCACATAACCCTCGATCACAAAATCGACATCGGCCGGAACACGAAGGTCATTGGTCTCGCACTTGACCAAGTCGACTGATTTTTTCCGTGCGAAACCGGCAAAAAGGATTTCATCTAGACCATCAGGAAGCGGAGCGGTAGCCGCAAACGTGTACGCAGGATCGCCTCCTAAGCAAACCGCGACCGGCATCGGTTCGTTGCGTTCGTAATAACGTTTTCCGTGCCTGGCGCCGACCTTATGAACCTGCCAATGCATCCCGGTCGTCGTCTTGTCGAAGATCTGCATCCGATACATGCCCACATTGCGCTGTCCATTATCAGGGTCCTCAGTGTAGACATTCGGTAAAGTAATAAAGCGGCCTCCGTCATTCGGCCAACAACGCAACACCGGCAGATCTTCCAAAGAGAATTTCGAGTCGCCTAAACGATGAATCACTTCTTTGCACGGACCGGAAGAGACCTTTCGCGGCCGAGCATGCAACAGATCAATCCCTTGGCGGAGAAGGCCCAATCCTTCCTGCAAAGAGTTGGGCGGCTTAGCCTTGAGAATCGCCTGCATCTGATGCGCAAGTTCGTCGACAGAGGCTATCCCTAACGCCAGGGAGATCCGCTTATCCGATCCCATCGTATTGATCGCGACCGGAAACTGAGAGAGCCGGCCATCGATCTTAGGCTGCTCGAAAAGCAGGGCCTTGCCACCGCCTTTCGTCTTCATTTGGCGATCTGCTATTTCGGTGATCTCGAGCTCGGTCGCGACAGGCTGAGCGATTCGGAGTAATTCTCCGGCTTGATCGAGCTTTTTGATAAATGCGGCAAAGGAATCGTAGGACATGAGGCGGGAGGAATGACAAATGACAGATTACAAATGACAAATCGCCGAGTCATCCTCAGCATTGCTCTTTTCCCGATTTGTCATCTGTCACGTGTCATTTGTCATCTGTGATTGGCTATCGATTATCGGTTATCCCTGATATACTCCCAGCCGGTACAGCGATTCCCTTCAAAAAAGGCAGTCTTATAGGGAACCTCAATTGAGATAAAATCATCCGGGTAGCCATAGGGATACGGTCCCAAGAACGGATACTGCCAATACCCCGAGTAACGATAGATTCCGAAACGGTAGAACTCGGGATAGAAATAGTCGGTGGTAACAATCGTTTTAAGCGCGGTGTAGACCCAAGCTTCATAGGCATGACCGTTTCGGGAACCTGCACGGATTTGGGCGGGCGCACCCCAAGCGATGTAGACTGCTCCCTGAGGTAATCCATCGTGGATCGTTCCCGACTTCACCAACGCTTGATCCCGAGGCGATAATGACGAATACACGGCAGGCTTTTCTTTAATCCGAGAATCAACCGTGGAACAGGCTGCGAGGACCAAACAGCTAATACATCCCAGGGCGAAACCGATTTTGCCGGCCATATCCGGCTAACAGTGCACGTTGCGCTAAATCGCTGCAACTGAGCCTTCGGCGAAGATGAGCTCCTGCGCATCAGCGGGATCAGCTCCGCGTCAGCGGTCTTATCAGCTCCGTAGGAGCGCAGTCTTATCAGCTCCGTAAGAGCGCAATCTTTATAGCTATCGGTTCCAAAACCCGCGTCGAACTCCGTAGGAGCGGCATATAATGACGCCGCCTGGACCTTCGCACTGGAAAAGATGCCGCTCCTACGGAGCATTCATATCACCCAGACGAGCTAGACGTCTCCTACCCGCCGCCCTACTTGCACCGCTATTCCCGTCAGGGTAGGCTTCCAAAACCATGCAGGACCAATTTGGCCATCGCATCAGTTACCTACGCATTTCTATTACTGATCGTTGCAACGAGCGATGCCTTTACTGCATGCCTCGGGAGCTGCAGGAGTGGTTACCCCACAGCGAGGTGCTGACCTACGCCGAATTGACACGATTAGTACAAATCGCGGTCAGCCTTGGGGTTACTAAAATCAGGGTCACGGGAGGCGAACCACTGACAAGAAGAAACGTCTTAGAGTTCTTTCGCCAACTAAGCCTGATCGAATCGATCACCGACATTGGCATTTCCACTAATGGTACCTTACTCGCCAAGCGAACCGAATCCGGCCAAACCGTGGCCGAAAGGTTAGCCAAGCTACGGGTTAAGCATCTCAACGTTTCCCTGGACACATTAGACCAGGAAACCTACGCCATGATTACTGGACGCGACGCCCTGCCCGAGACGCTCCGAGGCCTCGAAGCCGGCAAACGCGCGGGGTTCGCTCAAATCCGTCTCAACAGCGTCCTGATCCGCGGCAAGAACGAAGAAGAACTCGGCGACCTCGTGCGATTCGCGCGTGAACAAGGATTCCTCCTCCGTTTCATCGAGCTGATGCCGGTGACCACTGCGGAGGTTCTCTCAGACGAGAACTTCTTTCCGATCGCGGAAGCCAAGAGAAATCTTGAGGCCGAGTTTGGCCCGCTAGTTCCCGAGCCCGGCTTTAACACAAACGGGCCTGCTCTTTACCACCGGTTCAAAGACCACTCGCAACGGATCGGGTTTATCGGAGCAATGACCAATCTCCACTTCTGCGACAACTGTAATAAGCTCCGTCTGACTTGCGACGGAAAGCTGCGGCCCTGCCTCGGTAGCCACCTCGAGTTCGACATTAAAGAGCCCTTGCGCGCCGGTGCTTCCGACGACGAACTTCGCCGGCTATTCCTCGATGTGGTAGACCGCAAGCCGCAACAACACGATTTCCGCTTCAACTATCAGCCCGGGCGTAAGATGGTCGCAATCGGGGGATGAGCTCCGAGTTCACACATATCGGACCTACCGGCACGGTTCGGATGGTCGACGTTTCGCAGAAGCCCGTTTCTCGCCGGGTCGCGATCGCGAGAGGTCACATCCGGCTCCAGGCCAACACCGTCCAGAAAATCAACCAATCGGCTATCGCAAAAGGAAACGTTCTGGCGGTTGCGCAAGTCGCCGCTGTGAGTGCGGTAAAACGCACTGACGAGTTGATCCCTCTCTGTCATTCTCTGCCGGTCCAGCACGTTGACATCACGTTCCGTGAAGACCCGGAAGGATTTGAAATAGAATGTGCGGTAACCACCATCGCTCAGACCGGCGTCGAGATGGAAGCACTGACCGGCGTCTCGGTTGCCGCGCTGACCATTTACGACATGTGTAAAGCCGTCGACAAAACGATGGAGATTTCTGGCGTACGCCTCGTTTCGAAGACAAAAGAAAACATATGAACACCATCACCGTCGGCATTATCACGGTCTCCGATCGCGCCGCCGAAGGAGTCTATGAAGATCTTGGCGGCCCGGCTGTGCTCAAAAAGTGCCGTGAGCTAGGATGGGAAATCCATTCTGAAGCCGTCGTTCCGGATGATGTGGAGCGGATCCAAATCACAATTCGAAGTTTCTCCGCCCAAGGTTGCCAGCTGATCCTGACCACCGGCGGTACCGGCATCGCCATTCGTGACCGTACCCCTGAGGCAATCCGGGCGATAATGCGCCTGGAAATACCGGGATTCGGCGAAGCGATGCGAGCCGAGTCGTTTAAACTGACCCCGAACGGAATCTTGTCTCGCGGGTTAGCCGCCGTGGTCGATTCTTCGCTCGTTATCGCGCTACCCGGCAAACCTCAAGGCGCCGTCGATTGCCTGGGGATCGTCGCGGGAGCGATTCCTCACGCAGTGAAACTGAGCCAGGGGGTGCCGACATCGTGCTAATCGTACTCGTGCTCCTGCTTGAAATTGCGGTCAGGGGTGTCACACGCATAGGACTTATAAGACCAATGGGACATATAGGTCATATTAGTCCCATAGGTCCCATCCGTAGCAGCAGGACGCACATCGGTTAGCCCCTGCGCATCGTCGGAACCACACGCTCCTCCATCACCTCGCCAGCCACAACGCAACGGCCGGCAGACAAAAGAACAGATCAGCCACAAAACTCAACGTGATCGGCTGAACATGCGAAAACAGAGCCACCAGAATCGAGACGGCCCCTAGCAACAGGCTGCACGGCAACAGGACATTGGCCGCCCCTCGCAAACCTAGCAGGGGACTGATCAGAGTCGCCAACAGCGCGAGCGCCCCAACAAGCACGGTGCTCCAGTTCGCGCCCAGCAAGACGGGCAGCGTCCTAGTACCGTTTCGGACATCCCCTTGAATATCTCGAAGATCGAAGCTGATACTGTTCACACTCAAAACGATGAAGCACCAGAAAAACACCAGCATCTCTCTCACCCCTAGACTTCCTCTGATCTCCAACACCGGCCACAACACCAAAACCGCGCCGATCAGAAATGGTGCAATAAACGTTTTTAACACCGGCAGGTCTTTAAGCCGCTTTCGAATCAAGGGCATTGGCCGGGAGTAAAATTGTAGCACCGCGATTGCCAGCACGATCGGTGGAATGAGCCACCACCGGCCCGTAATCGCCGGCCACGCGACTAGGGTCACGGCGCTGAGCCAGATCAACAACAATCGTTTCGATCGCAGCGATTCTCGATACAGGAAACGGATCGGAGTATTCACCTGATCGGCCGGGTCGTAGTGGAGTCTATCTAAATTATATACCAACAAATAGCCGCCTAACCAAAGCGGGGCTGACCGCAGCCAAGGGCTGCCGGTCAAGTAACAGGAAACCCATCCAAGACACGTAACTGCTGCCCCACCAACTACTTCCAATAGATATACTTGGTGTAAAAACGTGGATAGATTCCGCACTGCTTTACTCAATCCCAACGACACAACTTAGTTTGCTCCCTCACTTTTTTCCTTGTCAGATTGTTTCCTTGACGATCTGTTCCGCCCTACCTAGATACAGGCAAGCGATCATAAAATTGGTTCTGGATTTAATTAGATACTGTGGCTCACCTACACTCGTGAAGACTGGCCCTAACCACAAGGGAGTGCTTAACCAGTTGGAACGTTGATGTAACCGCAAGCAAGAATAGAAGGTCGACTTTTAATGTTTAATGGTGTTTTCGGGTTATTTTCGAACGATATCGGTATAGATCTCGGAACGGCTAACACGCTCGTATACGTCAAGGACCAGGGTATCGTTCTGCGCGAACCGTCGGTCGTCGCTGTACGAGCCGGAAGCAGCCACGTCCTAGCTGTTGGCGATGAAGCCAAGCGGATGCTGGGCCGTACTCCAGGTAATATCGTGGCCGTGCGGCCGTTGAAAGATGGTGTAATCGCCGACTTCGAGATGACCGAGGCGATGCTTCGCCATTTCATTACGAAGGTCCACAGCAGCAAATGGGTCCGGCCTCGGGTAGTAATCGCCGTACCCTCTGGAATAACCGAAGTGGAGAAACGCGCCGTGAAAGAATCAGCCGCACACGCAGGAGCCCGGGAAGTGTATCTGATAGAAGAACCGATGGCAGCCGCTATCGGCGTCGGATTACCGGTTCAAGATGCCGCCGGGAACATGATTATCGATATCGGAGGCGGCACCACCGAAGTCGCTCTGATTTCTTTGTCTGGAATCGTATTCAGCCGCAGCGTCCGGGTGGCGGGCGATGAGCTCGACGAGGCTGTGGCTGGCTACATGAAGAGGGCCTACAATCTGATGATCGGCGAGCGAACCGCCGAAGAAATCAAAATCAAGATCGGTAGCGCCTATCCAATGGACAAAGAGACCAGCATGGAGGTTAAGGGTCGCGACCTGGTTGCCGGGTTGCCCAAGACTTTAACGATTACTTCTCAGGAGGTACGTGAAGCGTTGTTGGAACCAATCTCTACGATCGTGGAATCTGTCCGGGTGACCCTTGAACGCTGCCCGCCGGAGCTATCGGCGGACCTGGTAGACCGTGGATTGGTTCTGGCCGGTGGCGGCGCGCTGCTTAGAGGACTGGATAAGCTGCTGCAAGAAGAGACCGGCCTCCCCGTTCATGTTGCAGAGGACCCGCTCAGCGCCGTTGCGGAAGGAACCGGACGCGCCTTAAGCGAGATCAAGTTCCTCCGGCAAGTTGCCTCGTCCGATAAGCCCATCCGTTAACCCCGAGTAAGCCGCTTTTCATGAGGGGCACATCGATCGCAGCGTTGATCACGTTTGTGGTTCTGGTCGTCTTTGTACTGATCGTGCCGGCGGGATGCAAACAGCAGTGGCAAGCGGCATTTCTGAACACCGTTTCTCCGATCTTCCATGCATCCTCCGCTGTGACCCAGGGCCTCGGCGGCGTCAGCGGCGGGTTCAAAAAGCTCGATGAACTCGAGAAAGAAAACCGTGATCTCAGAGAAGAAAACGCCGAACTGCGGACGTCAAACTCCCTCTTAAAAAACTTAGAGTCCGAGGTAAACCGATTGAATCGGGCCCTCGGCTACCGGGAGCGCTCTCCGTTCAAACTCTTGCCGGCCCACGTCATCAGTAGAGAGAACGCCGCCTGGTGGAACAGCTGCACGATCGACCGGGGATCAGCAGACGGCGTGGGCATCGACATGGCAGTCGTCACCGAGGCCGGCTTGGTCGGTAAAATCGTCAACGTGTCGAAAAACGCCGCTATCGTGCTCCTGGTTTCGGACGAAGGGCTTAAAGTTTCCGTCAGTATCGAAGGAACTCAGGAGCAAGGTATCATCAGCGGTACCCGGGCCTCTTCAAATTATGTGCCCGATTTGCGGATCGGGTTCATCAGCAAGACCGCTGAGATAAAGCCTGGCATGAAGGTGTTTACTTCCGGCACTGGCGGGGTATTCCCTTCCGGGGTGCTGGTTGGCACCGTGAAAGGTTTCGCCATCAAGGAGCTTGAAGGTGTAGCCACGGTCGAGCCCGCCGTCGACTTAACCCGCGTCGAAGACGTCTTTGTAATCACTGGGGCCCGATGATACGCTTTTCATTGCTCTTAGCCCTGCTGATTTTCCTAGCGTCTATCGTCCAACGTTATATTCCACCGATTATCTGGCTGAAAGAATCTGCTATTCTGCTCGCCCCAGCCCTGCTCTTCTACGGCTGTTTGACCCTGCCATTCCCTGCCGTCATGGGGCTGACATTTTTTACCGGCCTGATTAACGACCTTTTAACAGTCCCATTCGGTCAGCAGAGCGACTACTCCATTGGCACTTCGATCGTACTTTTGCTCATCCCCGCACTCATCATGCACGGCTTCAGCTCGACCTTCCTACGAGGGCGATGGGGCACAAATTTGCTATTGGCGGAGCTGGCGGCTGTTTTGACTCCTTTCCTTTTGCTGGGCCAATACGGTATTATAAGCTTCGAAAGACGAGCGTTTTTCTACAACGACGTAATAATGTGGCGAATTTTGGGTCCTGGAGTGATTGCAATTGTGATTAGCCCGTGTGTATTCCTGGTTCTTGCCTATCTCTCGGATCTTCTTCGGTACGAGCCGCAACTTGATCGACCGAGGCAAGGCTGACAGTTATGGCACGCACTAAACAATCTGCGACTCTGGATTTTCGGATCCTGACTGTAGCCGCACTTATCCTCCTGGCTCTGATTGTTATCGGCGTACGTCTTTGGTGGGTTCAAGTTAAACTTTACGCTCATTACAAAGGAAAAATTCAGGGATCGTCAGAAGTAACCGTCCGGGTTCCTTCCGTTCGTGGGGAAATTCGGGATCGAAACGGCTTGGTGTTGGTAACTAATCGCCAGAGTTACGAGGTTGACTTCTATCTGCCGGAACTAGTCAGCGGTTACCGTAAACAGTACGGGGCCCCGCCGATGGTCGATTACCTTCGCAAGAGCGCCGACGGGATGCTGAGGGAAACCAAAGAAGAAGATATCGTCCAGATGGTTGATCAGACGATCATTCCCAGACTGGAGCAGTTGAAAGTCGCTGAGCCATATAACTCCCAACGTTTGCGTACTCATTATCGCAACAACACGTTGGTCCCTTTTATCTATCGGGAAGATTTAGATTTTTCGACCATCTCTAAGTTTGCCGAAAAAGACCTCGGTCTACCCGGCGTACAAGTCAACATCCGTCCGGTCCGTAAATACGTCTACAATTCCCTGGCCGCCCAGATCCTTGGCTACGTCGGTGCACCAAAGGACATCAATAAGCTCCCCGATATTAAGGACTTTAACTTTTATCAACCTGACGTTCAGGGGCGGACCAACATCGAATATTTTCTGGACGACGAGCTTCGCGGCAAACCGGGCCGGCGAATTCTAAAGAAAGACGCCAAAAACCATATCGAGGGTGAAAAAGAGCTGATTCAGCCCACCCCTGGAGCAAATGTCTACCTCACGATCGACGCCCGGATCCAATACATCGTCGAACGAACGCTCCGATCCGTCGGCCGGGCTTCGTGCGTGGTTGTCGATC
>Ga0207067_10155_pt1 | contig 22388 bp, 26 predicted proteins | sample Alteio_BWMinCont_25_FD_153484 | JGI IMG/M metagenome (GOLD analysis project Ga0207067, IMG submission 153484) | Enriched cells from forest soil in Barre Woods Harvard Forest LTER site, Petersham, Massachusetts, United States -... | ecosystem: Environmental > Terrestrial > Soil > Temperate forest >...
AGCAGACCCAACGAGAAGAGAAATTATTAATTTAATTACACACGGGTCGTTAAACTTAAATTCAGTTGCAGACAACTTTGATATAAGTCGCCCTGCTATTTCAAAACACATAAAAATTCTTGCTGAGTGTGGATTGGTTGTGATTAAACAGGCTGGCCGTGAACGCTTCTGTGAAGCCAAACTGGAAAAACTAAATGAAGTATCGGAATGGGTAGAACAATACCGAAAATTCTGGACATTGAAGCTTGATGCGCTGGAAGATTACCTCACTAAATTACAAACCAAACAATCTAAAACAAAAAAGCATGGAAAAAGAAGATGAGCTTATAATAACCCGGATAATAAACTCACCCCGTGAATTGGTATGGAAGGTATGGACTGACTCCAAACATTTGGCAAAATGGTGGGGCCCTCACAAATTCACAAATCCGGTTTGTGACATTGAAGTGAAACCAGGTGGAGCAATTCTTATTCATATGCAGAGCCCGGACGGAACCATATTTCCGATGAGTGGCAAGTACCAGGAGGTGCTAAAACCAGAGCGGCTTGTTTTCATCAGTTCTGCATTGGATGGGGCAGGAAAACCGCTCTTTGAACAAATCACTAAAATCCAATTTACAGAAGAAGGAAAGAAAACAAAGCTCACCATTGAGGTTAGTGTTTCAAAGGTTACTCCCGAAGCAATTCCATATCTCGCAGGTATGAATGAGGGTTGGAAACAAACGATTGATAAACTTTTAGAATATTTAACCAAAAGCTAAAATTGAAAACCAGGACAAAAGAACTATTTAAGCGTTTAGGGACGGGGGACATACAGCATTTCAAAGAACTTATTCTTGTATTTCAGGGAGTATTTGGAATGGAAAACCCTGAATGGCCCAACGAACATTATTTGCAAAGCCTGCTCAACCGGTCGGACTTCATTGCCTATGTCGTCATTTGTAAAAACAAAGTTGTGGGAGGAATGACTGCTTATGAATTACCACTGTACTACAGTGAATATTCTGAAATTTTCATTTATGACATTGGTATAAAAGCTGAAAATCGGAGAAAAGGATTAGGCACAAAATTAATTTCAGCGTTGAAAGAATACTGCAAAGAAAATGGGATAAAGGAATTCTTCGTTCCCGTGAATGAGGAAGACATTCATGCGCTTGACTTTTATCGTTCTTCCGGCGGGAAGGCTGAAAAGGTTGTTCACTTCAATTATGATTTACGAATGGAGTAGTAGCACAGGTAAAGGCAAGAAGGTATTTTAATTAAAATGACAGGAATTCCAGGCTATTACAAGTTAGCACTCTGGAGATATGCTAAGTTCGGGTTTTTTTATTCTGTTCCAACTCAATCCGCACCTTCAAGATAACCAAATCGGTATGCGAAAATGTTACAAGGTCTTTTTCTGAAAATCCTGTATCGTGTTTCAGGATATATTCTACCAGTACCTGCTTGTTTTCTTCTTTCATTTTAAATAATTGATTTTACATCAAAACCTTTAAGCCACTGATATGCGTATTCTTCTGCCGAAAAAAATTGAATAGGTGTGGCAGGCTTCCGGATTTGAAAATAAAGGTTGATAAACAACGACTTGAAACCAGAACGTATCAAAATAGCTGTTGCCAAATGCGAAGAGGAGGACTGCTGTATTGCATACATTCTGGTCCTGGCATCCATACTAAAATTAGTCCTGATATCAACTAAGACCAGCGGCTTCCTGCCTTCCGTAAGACGGTATTCTTGCAAGAAATGGCTATTTACCTCGGCCAAACCCACAGTACTATTTTCCTTTACCCTGATTCTTAGCAGGTTATCCTCTCCATAATGTCCAATTGTGGCTGTCGGAGTTTCTATTTCTTTCATAAATTACCCTTACTGATAAAAGTAAGTAAGCACCGAAAAATTGCTTTATTCGCAAAATCCATTTATTGAATGGCGGATTTGACTTATTAAACGGCAGGTCCTGACATTAAACGGTAGCCGAAAACGGATGAACGGCTAAAACAGAACTTACATCCTATTCTAAATACTGAGGTAGGATTATTATGTTCTGGTTACTTTAGGCTTTACGAAAATTGAACCGAAAAGGTTTTAATATATTTTGCTTTTTCATCTTAATGAGTAGATTTCCGTACTTTAAAATCCGACTCTGCTTTGCTTACCTCCTTCTCCATAAATGAAGTATACTTCTGGCTGAAGGTGAATTTTTTTACCTGTGCATCATAAGAAATGCTCGCAATTGGGAAATCAAGATAAAAATCATCCATGCCCTTCTTTTCCTTGAGGAGCATTAACTCAAATTCGAAGGCAAAGAGTGGTAAGGTGCTGATGTTGTCAGGCAAGTCTGTATTTATAATCAGCAAACGGGAGTAATAGCCAGGTGCAATGATATGCAGGGAGTAACGTTGGTTGCGTTTTAAAATGAAGCCAAAATCTTTTGAGCTTTTTGGTTTGAGTGAATCAACGAGATTTGAACCCATGTAAAGGTGAACAGTAATATTTTTTATAATCGTTGTGTTGTTAATGTAGCCAACCAGAGCTAAGCAGGCCTCTTTATCAATGTAGATTGCCTTATCTTTTTTCTGTGAAAAACTTACAGAAGTCATGACCAAACAAGAAGCGATACATAAAGCAAGCATCTTATTCATGGTAGGAACTAATATACAAAATTGATTTGTCCTTTGAAATAGGGCACGAAATGTAATCATAAGGCGATGACAATTACCGATTTTGTTAATTCAATGCCTGCCTGCCTCTGCAGCAACTTTTCGCCTTTCTATTGTAAAATTTACATTTTGTCTCACAGAAGCAAAAGTAAAGTACGGTTGTTTTTCACTTAGCCTTTCAGCTATGGCAACACACTCCCGCATCTTTGGAAAACCTAATTCAGCTCCTTCCCGAAAAGTAAAATAAACGATAGGCTCCTTATATTGAACTGTACAATAGCCTAAATCAAACTTCTGCATTTAAGGTATCGTTAAAATCCTTCCACTTGAGCAAGGAAAGTACCGGAAAAGTTACTTAGAAGAATTATATTTCGGTGAACTTCGATAATTGATAGCCGAAATGTTTCTATGCAAGGTTTGACTTTGCTTGTAACCTCCTGCTTTGTTTTAACTAACTTTCGTTCTTTGCCTGTTTGGTCTGCCTTTATTTATTTAAAATGGGTAAATACTCCTTCCATTTTCCAACCTCATCCGAATATTGTTTGGACATTACCCGGCAAATCTGCGCAATGTGGCTTAAATCGTGCACTACCCACGTCGCCAACAATTGTTTTAATGTGACTTTGCCAAATGCAGGATGAATACAGCATTATAGCCTTTTACATATGCAGGATGAATACAGCATTATAGCCTTTTACATATGCAGCGCAGATTGTATTGAAATCTTTCCTTTGCCCCTTAGTTTGTAAAATGAAAACAAAAAAACAAAGCAGTACTGAATAAAACCCTACTGTTTTTCTTATGTTGCTGTTCTTTAGGATCTGTTTAGCCATTTTATATTTGACCGGCAATTGCCCGGAATTCAGGGTTTGAAAAGCCAATTTTTGCACGTTCTTTCCATCATAGTAAAGATATAAAAATGGATTTTCCTCTGACCTCATAGCTCAGGTTACATTCCTTATGTTCCCCACCCAATTCCCAAGATAACCTGTGTTTTGAAGCAGTTGAACTTTTATTCATACCGCTTTGCCGAAAATCCAGGTTTCCTTTTATTGATTTTCATAAATTAGCAAATAAATGAAAATGAAAAGTAAGAAAAAAGTTGTTCGTAAATAACCAAAAGCTAGCCCTGCACTCAAAGCCCTCAAAGTATTGGTTGGCGTGTGGAATATCGGAAGCTACATTTCTTCCCAATCTATCTGAAACGATTGGTATGCAAGTTTCAATCGAATGGCTGGAGGATGAAAACGGTTTTTGACAAACTCGCAAAGGGAGCTGAACAAGACAGGTTTCAGGAGTTGCACGACATGCCATTTGGAACGTACGGACAATTTTATGATAAATACGGTATTCATTGGATTACTAAGGGTGACAGGAGGGAATAACAAACTAATGATTTAAAGATGAAACAATTATTTTTTGTCATTGCCCTTACCATGTTTGCATTATTTCTATCCTCCTGTGAAGTCGAGTACATAGGTGATGTAAGGTATCATCACTTTTGGGGATACGAACACAGGTATTACCCTGAACATCTTGAGAGATATAACCGTGGCTACCATCATGAAATGGAAGGTGGAAGGGTTATAGAACGTCCAAATCCGAAAGGAGGAAGGACTAATGAGCATTCCGAAGAACATAAGAGGTAACAACAAAAAATAAAAAATAAATTATTCAAACTGGATATCGTCAGTAATCCAGGGTGTATGAAGTTCTATCCGGTTCAGCCCATTAACTTGGATACGGGCATAGCGATTTTGCCATTGTTACAGACATAATTTGTAAAGACTATTTTATAGTTTCTTTCTGAGAAATTCAAATACTACCTGCCCGACAAGTCCTGAAACGATTGCTATGATAAAGTTGGTGGGTGTAAAAATATCCTGAATGGCCCATATTATGCCATGGCTTTTCCCCATTCCGGAATTGGTATATTCTCCCATCAAAAGATTTGAATAAAAAAGGAAAACGATGAATCCTACCTCTATAATTGTTCTCAAAAAAGGATTTATTGTCCTTGGTTTTTGTTTTTCATCCATGATTTAATGTTTTCCTGAAAAACAAATATCTGCTTAAATTATGACATCAAGAATACAGGAAACAATTAAGGTTATCCCGGCTTTAATACATACGTGTTTTTCAGAAACGAACCACACAGGCGTTTCTATAAATTGATTGCAATAATGATGCAAGATGTATACCTGAGAGATTAAACTTTGATTAAAAAAAGAACCCTAAGTCAACTTAAGCTTAGGATAAAATAAAGCATTGATAACAATATTGAAATTAGAAATGTCGGGCCGTAGAAAAGCCTTTTCAAAAAACAGCGCCTGAATGTGGTCATAAAAGCCAATTTCCAATATCGTTTTAATGCAAATAAGGAGGCTATGACCAAATGCGTTGGTATATATGCAAGCAGTACTATATAAGGCGAATGAAATAATGAGAAGTTCATTATTTTACATATTACATACTATTATTTAATCTTCTTTCAGTTCATAGCCTATCCCAACGTGGGTACGAATGAGTTTTGTGGAAAAGGTTTTGTCAATTTTCTTCCGCAGAAAGTTTATATAGACTTCGATCACGTTTGTGTTGGAGTAAATTTTAGTTTGCCAGATATTTTCAGCAATTTCTGATTTTGATACTATTTTACCTTTATTTTGAAGCAGATATTCCAACAATTCGTATTCTTTTACAGTTAATGGAATCCTCTTGTTTCCCCGTGTTAAAGTTTTTCTCTCGGTATTCAGTATTAAATCGGAAATGGAAAGAATTTTTTCTTTTAGCTCGCTGGGTTGTGACCGTTTAATTATTGATTTAAGTCTTGCAATTAATTCTCTGGATTCGTATGGTTTTACCAGATAATCGTCAGCACCTGCTTCAAAACCTTTTATTGTGTCGTCTGTTGATGACAGGGCACTTATCATGAGGACTGGTGTATTATGATGATAATTCTTTATTTGTTTGCAGAATTCAAGGCTCTTATCCTGAGGCAAATCAGCAGAAAGGATTATTCCATCTAATTTGTCTGATGGAGCAATCCCCCAAACTACTGCATCACCTTTTGAGACGTCGATTAGAAATCCGGCAGATTCCAATTCTGTCCTGAGAATTGTAGAAGTTTTTGGTGAATCCGAAACTATTAAAATTTTTGAAGGTTTCACAGTTTTTCAGTGATATGTTATTTTCCTATTATCTTGATTGAAGGATTTTCATCAATTCATCCAATTTTGGAGAAAGTATAATTTCTGTTCTCCGGTTTTTCGCTTTTCCATCGGCGGTCTCGTTAGAGGCAACCGGATAAAATTCGCCCCGGCCAGCCGCTTCTACCCGCTTCGGGTTAAGTTTATTATCACCGGATATATATCTTACGATGGAAGTTGCACGTGCCACACTTAAGTCCCAGTTGTCTTTATATATTCCTGTTTTTATAGGTACATTGTCTGTATGTCCTTCTATAAGAATATCAAGGTCCTGATTTTTATTTAGTGCCATTTCAAGTTTTTTTAAGGCATCCTTGCCTTTTTCTTCCACATCTGCGCTACCTGATTTAAACAACAACTTATCCCGCATTGAAACGTACACTTTTCCATTTTTCACTTCGACTGACAATTCATCAGATTTAAAGCCCAACAGTGCATTCTTGACACTATTTTCCAATGATTTGGTGATTGAATCCTGCTTGTGGACAATAGCCTGTAGTTCTTTTAGTTTCGTTTCTCGCTCCTGTAATTCAGCTTCCTTGTTTTTTAAGGCCAGCGTAAATTTTTGGGTGTTTGATAAGGTGGAATTCATTAATTGATCATTTTTTGAACTAAGTTCATTGGCCCTACTTGTCAGGTTATTAAAATCTGAAGTGAGCTGAATATATTTGTCAATTTGCGTTCGATTTGCGGATACCAACTTGCGATATTTTAGCCCGTACTCAGTTGTGTCAACCCGTAATGCATAATTGACAGAATCCAGGTCATGAATCTGTGCCAAAGCTTTTTTATACCTTTTCGACATGAACAGTTTAGAAAGCTTACCGGATGGTCCGCAAGAGGTGCCAAAAATAAGTAGCAAGAGCAGTACCGAGGCCATGAAACTTTTAATAAAAGGCTTTTTCATTTTCATGTGATTTATTCTAATTCTTTTTATATTAAGAAAACAGGGGTCATGTATTACCTTAAATAGGTCTATTTTTTTACGATAATTGCAAGTGACTGGCTCCAGTCCTGACCATAAGATTGATGCATACCATCACCAAACTGCAATGTAAGCAGGTGTGGACCGGGGCTTAATTTCAATGTATCCGTTGTTTGCCCTTTTCCAAAGTGCAAATGTGTTTCATCCTTGGGAACCATTTGCCCCTTTTCAACAAATGAACCATCAATAATCAGGTGATGGTGTCCTTTTCCTTCACTGAGTTTGCCCGCGGGCTCTACAGTCATTCCCCGGACTCCCATCTCAATGATGACGGGAGATGCTACTGTGTCACCATCTTTGTGGTTTACAAAATAGACTCCATTCTGGTTCTGTTTTTGTGTGCCCTCTTGCGTTGAATTATTTCCGGATTCATTGGCAGGTTGATTGCAGGCTATCAGTGCTGTCAACAACAAGGATGAAATTATACTATTTGTTTTCATTTTTCTTGGTTTTAAGTAAAGGAACTTGTTACACATTAAAACAGGAGTAAAACAATATTAAAAAAGGATTAAAAAGACTTAAATTTATTTTAGTCTTTTTTATACCCGTAGGGTGCTAAAAAGGAATGTGTTTGAATTTCAGGCAGTATATTCTAAATAAAATACTCCCAAAGCTGCCAGAATGAGGGCGACCATCACATACACTGTTATTAATTTTCGTTTAACTTCTCTGTTTTTAACTTCTCTTCTTTCAATATTGTTTTTTATTAGCTGGATCAGCAAATCAGCTTGTTTTGTTGAGTCCTTCTCTTTTATTAAAAAATCGCAGTCGTTTTCGTTTTGCAATTCCTGGAGCATTGACAGTTCCTCTAAATCTGATAATAGTATTACTGAACTGGACCGGGATCTTTCTTTAACGAGAGCTAATACTTCCTGTAAATTTTTACCGATTACTTTATAGTCTAATATAATAATATCTGGTTTTTGATATAAATGTTCAATGCATTGACCTCCTGATACATAGCTTGTAATTTCAAAATCAGGGCTGTACTGCAGTTTGAAACCGAGCATAAAGGAATACATCTTTTCAGACTCCACAATAAAGACCTTATAATGTTTGGGATTTCCCATTGAGTGAAGGTCTAACTGTTTTATTAAAAGACAGTTAAACTGACATTAAAATCAGATTAAAAAGACCTGCGATAAAAAGAATGAGCATTCGTATTGACTGGCTAAAATATGGGCCAACATACTGTCTAATGGCGGGGAATCAGCGTTTTTGAAGGCTAAATCACGCTGGGAATAAGCGGCAGGACGATCACTATTTCGGTTCCCTTTTTTTCTACCGAATGGATTTGCAGGATGCCTTTATGCAATTCAATTATTTTTTGGGTCAGCGATAAGCCTAACCCGCTTCCTGGAATACTTCTGGCGTTAGTTGCCCGGTAAAATGGGTCAATTATTTTTGTGAGTTCAGTTGCTGGTATCCCAATTCCGGAATCTTTAAAGCGAAGTTCAATGCCTTCCTTGTTGCCTGAGAAAACAACTTCCACACCTCTGTTTTCAGAATATTTACAGGCATTTTCCATTACATTAAAAAATGCTGATTCCATAAGTGGTTCGTTCCCGAAAACAGTTAAGCCTGCTTCTTCTTCAGGAAAGGAAATAAACGAAATAGTGGCTTTGTATTCCGGAAAATTTCTAAGCAATTTTTCCTTTGATGAAAATAATAATTCATCTATCCGTATGTTTTTCAGCTTCAGTGCGCCAACATCGGTTGTCGCCAGGGCCAGATCGAGTAAATTATTGGATATTTTACTGAGGCTCCTGATGTCACTTAAAAGGGATTTCAGCAATTCAACATAATCTGTTGTATTTCTCTCCTTTTTCAGCGTTACTTCAATGTGGCCGGTGATGGATGTTAGAGGTGTACGTAATTCGTGGGAAGCGTTGGAAACAAATGCCCTTTGCATTTCGAAGCCTTTTTCCAGGCGATCCAATACTTTATTAAAAGTAATGGAAAGTTGAGCAATTTCATCCTTTCTGTTACCTTCATTCAGGCGGACATTTAATTTGGATACTGTTATTTCATTTGCATCCGAAATTATTTTAGAAATAGGGTTTAATGCGAGTCCTGAGAAAAACCACCCGGCTATATAGGAAACCAGGATTGCGATTAAACTCCCAACAACTAAAATAATTTTTAGATTTCTTAAATTGTCTAAACCGAATTTATCAAACGCGGAAACGATGACTTTGAATGGCTTGTCTTTTACGGAATACGTAAAGTTACAGGTTTCAATGTTCGCTTGTCTGTTGGTGCTGTCTTTGGAGTCACTGTAAACAAGTGCGTTGTTTTGGTCATAAACAGAAATGGTTTCATTAAAAAGTGCATTTTTTGTATCTGCATTTATAGATTTCAACAAGGTGTTGTCAATCTGTTTCACATCCGTCAGGAGATTAACTACGGTTGTGCCCCTGTTTTTTAAACGGACATTAAACCCTGATTGACGATAGGAAGAAGAAAAAAAGTATAGGGAAAATGCAAATAAAAGAAAGAGGCTCGCGACTATCAGGCAAAATTTTAATGCGAGATTTTGACGGATGTTCATTTTGAATTAAGATTCCTTCAGTATGTAACCCATTCCCACATTGGTATGAATAAGTTTGGAGGAAAACCCTTTATCTATTTTATTACGGAGAAAACTAATGTAAACATCAATTACGTTGGTACCAGTGTCAAATGTAATATCCCATATTTTTTCAGCTATCTCCGCTCTGGAAATAACCTTGTTTTTGCTTCGCATTAAAAATTCCAGCAGCTGAAATTCTTTTGCCGTTAATTCAATGCCTTTCCCGGCGCGGCTTACCGTTTTTGCATCCAGATTCATTTCCAGATCAGCAATTTTTAAAATATTCGTTTGAAGCACCTGGTGATTCGTCCGCTTAAGAAAGACTCTTACTCTTGCCAGCAATTCCTTAAATTCGAAAGGCTTCACGAGGTAATCATCAGTCCCGGCATCAAATCCTTCAAGTTTATCTTCTGTAGTACCTAAAGCAGTAAGTATTAAAACAGGAATAGAGGCATTGTGATTTCTGATTTCTTTACAAACCTCAAAACCGTTCATTACCGGAAGGTTAATATCCAGAATAATCATATCATATTTTTGGGACAGCGCCATCTTTTTGCCCATTGATCCATCGTAAGCAACTTCGGTTTCAAACCCTTCTTCTTTAAGGCCCTGACAGATAAAGGATGCAACTCTTTTTTCGTCTTCGATGATTAAAATTTTGGCTCCCATAGTTCAAATATGCAAATAGTTTAATCAAAAATGATACCGATATACAATTAATCTCATTTTAATTTCATTTTAATCGGTGCTTAATTGTTAGTGAAGAGCTTTGGAATAGATCAACAGCAAGTACTATGAGCGGCATGAATTATTTTCCGGCAAACTTCAGTTTCAAAAGAAAGTTTCTTTTAACACTGGCGGTCTTGACAATAAGCCTTGCTTTCTGTCAACATAAAACGGACCTAAGCCTTACTATAAAGTGTGATTCTTTGAAATTTACGGACCCTATTAATACTATAAAGGATGGAGACAGTACCTATCTCTGTTTTACTTCCAATGAAGAGCAATCGGTTATAAATGTATTTTTTAAATGGAATAATTTCCAAACTACGGCTCCTCTTTCTCTTTTGCCTTCCGATCATTATACTATTATTGATTCATTGAAGAAAAATACAGATGGACAATATGGAGGGAAAATAAGATTAAATGATTTTCTGACAGACCCAAGGCCAGTTCTGTCTGTTAAGGTTGGTTCTTCCCATTTTAATTACAATTTATTGCCTGTTGTTCTGCCGGTTATAACAACGGATAAGAAGACAATAGAGGTATTTCAGGAGGAACAGAAAACGATCGAATTTCCCGAAACGAATGGAGTTAATATAAAAACAGAAAATTCTTTTATTCCGGGAAAGGATTTCGACTATAAATTAACAAATTACCTTAATCTGTTGGCTGTAACAATTAAGCCCCACACAATAGGAGCAAGGCAAATTACTATTCCGTTAAAAAGCAATTTTCCGGTACTGGATGGAAAAGGAGGACTCACCAATACGATTCAGATTATCTCTATTAACATAAATGTCAGACAATTCAAATTCTCCTATATCAACTTCGATAAGAACACTATTTTTTATTCTCCTGATTCAAAGGCCAGCCAACAGATCAGTTTGGATTATAATCCGCTTTTCGAGCAGGCAAAATCATTCCGGATAGAAGACCAGCAAAACTCAGGGGGGGAATTGATAGCTGAATTGTTTGTAGAATCCATAATTGATAATACCAAAAAAGTGGTGTGCAGGATAAAGCCTTTCGCATTTCATAAAGTGTCGGATGGTTTTCTGTATATCAAAGATTCCGAAAAGAATCGGTTTATCTGCAACCTGAATATCAGTGAAAAACCAAAAATTGAAAAAGTATCTATCCGCAAGAATGGCGACGATTGGGATGAAACCCTGACTGTGCATCCTGGAGAACAAATTGAAGTGAGAATACAAGGTAAAGGCCTTGAAACAAATAAAATACAATTTGATGGAATCCCGGACGCAAAGCGAGATACAATTAAATCCTCAGATGAATTCGTTTATTTCCGCTTTAAAGTTCCGGTTGCTATTGCTGGTAAACACATTTCACTTTTCCTTGATCGCAAAGAAACGGCATACCAGCTTAGTGTAAAGGATTATAAAAAACCGGCGCAGTTTGATTTTGTTTCCATTAATTATGGGAAGTCGAATATTGCTCTTACGGATATGAGATTCAATAAGCCTTTATTTTATGACAGTGCTGTAAAGGACATAAACATCACATTTAACCCAAACAGAATTGATGTAAACGACAAACTCTATGGCAAACAATATATTAATATAGAGGTCAAAATACTCAATAAGGACAATGACCTGATTGAAGATGAAAAAATTGAAAATCTCGTAGTTTGTCCCGGTGAGCAATCACCAAGAAAAGGGCATTATGACGTTTCTGACTGTAATGAGCCGCTGATAAGCCTGAATGATTATCTGGATCATAAAACATACAAATTGCCTGAATTTACTCAAATCATCATCATTGTCAGTCACGATGAAAGTAAATACGATGATACTAAAGGATATAAGCGAAAAATCAAACTTATTCTCTCACGAAAGTACAACTACGATTTGCAGTTGTCCTTTCCCACCGGGCTTTTAGTGAAAAATTTTGGGGACGGTGGTGGTATTGGGAATTTATCGGGTATAAGTGCCTCTGTATTGTTTAATATAACACCCTATGATGACAAACATCCCGGGCAATTAAGGCCCTTCTCACTTGGTGCGGGCTTTTTAGCTCTTAATGCTTTGAATCTTAGCAGTACTGCGACGTCTGATCTTGGGATTGTTGTAATGGGGACAATTCAGCCTTTCAGGAAAAATGCCAAATTCAGCGTTCCAATCTATTTCGGGTATGGATACTTTGTCAAAAGCAGCAAGTTCTTTGAAATTCTTGGGCCAGGGTTGCAATTCAATTTTTAATGCAAAAATTTAAAGAGGTAAATAAAATGTTCTTTTTAGCACCCTAAAGGAGGGCAAACAGCCTATGGTTGTTTGAGCCAGCAAGTGCGAAGGGCGAAAAACTAATGCTTACAAAAGCAATCCTAAGTCTTTTTAATCCTTTTTTAATCCCATTTTAAACCCGCTTTCATCTTGACTGAGTTCATTTGTTAAAAATATGAACGTAAACGGTGATAAATATTCTAAAAAGTAAATTTTAAACCTACGAAAATGAGGACGATCAGCAAAAATTATTCGAAACTTCTTCTGGCAGTTATAGTAACGGGAAGTATCCTGGTTACAGATACTGGATGTAAAACCAAAAAAGCAGTTACGAAAACAAATACAGATGATTCTCAGGCTAAAGCGGATGCGGATGCAAGAAAGAAGGCAGCAGCGGATGCGGCGGCAAAAGCAGCGGCGGCAGCGGCAGCACAAAGGGAACCATATAACCGGGTGGAGAATTATTTCCAGCAAATTGCAAATGCCGGAAGCGCTTCCAATGCAAATCCGATTATCTCCAATGCTTTGCAGTCTTTTTCTTCAGGTGATGTACCTGTATTGATAATTATCTACAGAAGCGGAAGCACCGTTGATTACGATAAACCAACAACTATAAGTAATTACCTGAATTTTATTAAGGATCAGAAACAAAGCCCCAATTCGGTGGATCACCTGGATATGGACTCAAATGGAAAAATCACACAAGTAGTATTAATTAAAAAATAAGCCCTATGTCAAGGAAATCTCTTTTCATCATAGCATTTGTGTTTGCAGGTATACTACCCGGACTCTTTGCGCAGGATAATGTTACTCCTCAACGGAAACGAGCAATTGATTCATTGGCTCTTGAAAAGGTCAGGGATCTGAGTAAATACATTAGTATAATAGGGGATAAAGGCACTTCTTTTTCAGAAGCCTCCCGTGTCATTAAGCGGGCGGATGAACTTTTCGCTACGGGAAGTAAAATGGGGGTATCTACGCTGGCGAGTCCGGCTATCAATTATTTTAAGGTAGATGATTATTTTAAACGACTGATGGCATTGAACTACATCAGAGTCAAAATTGACTGGTACAGCATACATTATATCAGTGATCTGGAAAAGCAGCCTGATGGAAAGTATGTTGGAGTTGTTACCATCTATCAGCGCTTTGAAGGGTATGGTGCTGAAGGGCTTAAATATATGGATGTAACTAAAAAGGATGTAACTATTTACGTGGAAAAAAAGCACACTCAGATTAACGGAAAGCAGATTGATTTTTGGGATGTAATTCTGGGGGATATGAAGGTGACAGAAACCAAAAGACAGTAAATTAGGGGAAATTAATTGTAATGCATGCGAAATGGAATTGGCTTTATCTTATGGCAGGTGCTTTGTTTTGTATTCAGGCAGCTGGTTCTGCCCAGACTAATCCTGCCATTCCGGACGATGAGGCGGTTTTTTATGCAGCTACCAAACAGGTCAACCAGTTTTTCAGGCGGTTTAATTGTGAAGAGTCAGTTGAAGGCGAGAGGTATTATGAAAAGGACAGCCTTTATCATAACCCCAGGATCCGTTCCTTCTTTTTAAATCAACTTTTTGACAAAGGGAATTCATTTATAGATGAAAATCTGAAGCAACAGTTCATCCAGCATGTAAGTGCCCCTGGCAAAGCTGTTTTCCTTGATTTTCATGGCGGGCATTGGGTGGCCCAGGTTTCAACTGTTTTTTACTGGGAGGGCAGGGAAGCAAGTGCCATTCTGTTTTTGAATTTGCAGGAGGAGCATACCGGGTCGAAATGGGTGATCAATCATGTTTGTTTCAGGCCCTTTGAGGAATATTTTTTAAAAGACCCCCTGGATACGATTCATTTCCTGCATCCATTGAGTCATGAACTGGAGTTTATGAATCTCTACGAGGTCTTTCATGATGAGAAAGGGCTGGTTCAGAACTATACAGACCGGGATTATCAACCGGATTATCTGACACTGTTTTTATTTGAAGTTAAAACGGGAGCTCTTCGTTTTAAAACTGTCATGGATGTTAAGTTTCATTTTTTTCAGGTTGACAATTGGTATTTTGAACTTTCTCAGTTTATCCGGAATGGGTATAATACCGGTTGGCTCATTTCGGATTTAAAAAAAGTAAATTCAAAAGAAAAGGAGCTGTTACTGAAGGATATTTATGGCAGGTATGAATAGGTTCATGAAGGTATGTGTTTCTTTTATATTCTTTTTCCTCACCGCTTTTTTAAACTGCGGGGCACAAGCTACTGTCAGACAAAAGGAAAAAACAACCCCGGCTGAAATAGAACGCTACAAGCAGGAAGCAGGAAGACTTGTTTCGTTTTTGGAATATTCCATGAATATTGTAGGTAGTGACAGCAGCACCGTGGAGGAGAAGGAATCGGTCATCTATTTCAGTTATTTAAAAATATACAAAGATAAAAAGGTGCTGATTGAAGATGACCTGGATGAAAATCGACAGGTGCCGGTTTATAAGGCTGTACAATCCTATCTGCAGGATATCGCTTACTTCTATAAGAAGGTTCAGTTTTCAATGGAAGTGGAGAATATAGAGTTCCTTGAGAGTGAATCACATGTTTCTTTTTTAAAAATTACGGCCTCCAGACATCTGAAGGGTATAGGACTTTATAATGATACGATCGAAAACACCCAACGCCGCTATATTGAAATGAATATTGATTCAAAGAATAAAGAAGTAAAAGTAGTAAGCATGTATACCACAAAGCCTGATGAAAAGGGAGAGCTGGTCTCCTGGTGGAACCAATTGCCGGAGGAATGGAAGGTGGTTTTTAAAAAGGCAACCGGTATCGCTGATTCGGTACAGTACGAGCAAATAAAAAGAATGACTGCAATTGAAACGGTTGATTTATCAGATAATAAGAGTATAACAGACTTTAGCCCACTCAGCAGGCTGACAGAACTCAAACAAATTGACCTTTCAGGAACAGTTATTTCTGACCTGAATATCATCAGGAATCTGATACAGCTGGAAGTGTTAAAAGTGGACGGTACACAATTACTTGTCATTCCTCCTCTAAGGTATTTGCACAAACTCAGTTCATTAAACATCAGTAATACAGGTATATCCACCCTTGAAGGTGTCCAATACTTCCCAAATCTTCGAAGGCTGTATTGCGCCGGTACGCTCATAAGCGACTTTTCTCCGCTAGCGGAAATTAAATACCTCGAAGAGCTGGATTGTTCCGGAACGGGAATGAAGGATTTAAGTTCGCTCTCCATTTGCACTAATTTGACCAGGTTGGATGTATCCGATACAAAAGTTGAAAGTTTGATGCCGCTATCTACACTTTTCAATTTACGTAATCTAAACCTTTCAAACACGATGGTCACCGATATTCAGCCTTTGCAATCGTTGAGAAAGCTGATGCAATTGTCTTTTAACAATACCTGGGTAACCAACCTGAAACCACTTTTGGGAATTACAACGCTGAAAACGATTTACTGCGATAATACCAGAATTCACAAAGAAGAAACTGCGGAGTTTGTCCAAAAGCACAAAAACACCCTGGTGATTTATGAATCGGAAGGTTTGGTAAAATGGTGGAGCAGTATGAACGGGGAATGGAAAAAGGTTTTCAGGCAAGGACGGCAAATGGATGACATTCCGAGTAAGGAACAATTGGCAATTTTGACTTCTATTGATTCTATTAATATTTCAAGTAATCCTAAAATAAGTGACCTGATTCCTCTTAAAGCAATCACTAACCTTAAAGTGCTCAATCTCAGCTTTACCCATGTTGAATCGCTTAACCCGATTGCAGACATTGCCTCGCTTCAAAAATTGGTCATTTCAGGGACCGGGATTAAAAAGCTGGATGATCTGGCAAAACTAAACAGGTTATCCCTTTTGATCTGCAATAATACGCAGATAGATAGCTTAACACTTGCGGACTTTATAAATTCCAGGAAGAATTGTCTTGTTATTTACAAGTCTGGCGAATTGATCAAGTGGTGGGATCAGCTTAATGTGCAATGGAAAGCAATTTTTCGTGGAAATATCAGGCTGGATTCTCCTCCCTCAGAAATACAACTGCATAGATTGGCCAACCTTGATTCAATAAATCTAAGCGGTCAAAACATTGGCAGTATAGAGCCTTTACATGAATTTTTGTATTTGAGATATCTGGGGCTATCTAAATGTGCATTTAATTTTTTGCCAAACCTTAAGACTTTTAGACAATTGACTGTTCTGGACATTTCAGATAACCCTCTTCCGGACCTTAATTCAGTTACAGAAAACAGAAGTTTATTAAAATTAAACTGCAGCAATACTGCAATCAGAGATTTAACTCCCATCCAAAAAATTCCCCGATTAGAAGTTCTGCAATGTGCAGGTACTCGTGTCAAAAACATAGAACCGCTTGCTGATTTTTTCAATCTGGATTACCTGGATATTTCCAATACGCAGGTAAGAAAAATTGGCTCGCTTGATAATTTGAATAAACTAAAAACACTGGTATGTTATAATACACTTATTTCAAAAAAGACTATTGAATCGTTCAAAATAAAGCATCCAAAATGCGACTTGAATCATTTTTAGTTTGGCTGATAATTAATGTATCTGATGAGCTATTTGAAATTTTATGAAAAGGGGATAAACTGGATTCATCACAGAATAAACAAACGGCAGTTCCTCATTTTCGCCAGTATATTGGTTGGACTTTCAGCTGGTTTGGCTGCCATTATCCTCAAAACACTGGTTCATTATATACATGATGCGATTACTCATGATTATCATTTGAAGTACCAGTATTATCTGTACCTGCTTTCTCCGATGGCTGGGCTTTTAATGTGCGTGTTTTTTGTCAGGAGATTCCTGAACGGTAAGCTTGGAAGAGGTACGCCAAATATTTTGCATGGAATTATAAAAAAATCAGCTAACCTTCCTAAGGATCAGATGTATTCGCATATTATCAGCAGTGCCCTTACTGTTGGGTTTGGCGGGTCTGCGGGACTTGAATCTCCAATGGTCACCACTGGTTCAGCAATAGGATCTAATTTCGCCAGGACGTATCACCTGAATTATAAAGACCGGGTTCTGCTTCTTGCCAGCGGTGCCGCCGCAGGAATTGCAGCTGCCTTTGATTCTCCTATTGCAGGCGTTCTCTTCGCTTTAGAAGTGTTGGTTGCAGATGTAAGCATTTCTGCTTTTATACCCCTCATTATTGCTGCCGCAATCGGTGCCTTATTCTCAAAAATTATTCTTAAAGAGGGCATCCTCCTGTCTTTTCACTATCTACAGCCATTCAATTACAACTTCACTCCTTTTTATGCACTACTTGGGGTGCTTGCTGGATTGGTCTCTGTTTATTATGTGCGGATTTTTACCAGGATTGAAGAATTATTTCAACCGGATAAAAATAAAATATATCGAAAAGCAATACTCGGGGGACTAATTCTTGCCTTACTCATTTATTTATTTCCTTCCATGTTTGGTGAGGGGTATAGCAGTATCAAAGCACTTTCAGAGATGAAGGCGGATTCACTGCTCAATAATAGTTTTTTTTCAGGCTTTGCCAATAACGAATGGTTTGTCCTGATTTTTATTGGGGTGGTTATGATGTTAAAGGTTATAGCTACTTCGGTTACAGTCGGCAGTGGTGGAAATGGCGGTAATTTTGCACCTTCACTTTTTGTAGGGGCATATCTTGGCTATTTTTTTTCCAGATTGGTCAGCATGCTTGGGATTGCAAAGCTTCCTGAAGGAAATTTTACAATTGTAGCGATGTCGGGAATTTTGTCTGGAATTTTTCATGCGCCGCTCACAGCGATATTTCTCATAGTTGAAATTACCGGAGGATATACCTTAATGATCCCTTTGATGATTGTTTCCGCAGTAAGTTTTACTGTTGTAAAATATTTTGAGCCTCATTCAATGGATGTAAAAAAACTGAGAAAAAAAGGATATGATCTGACCCATAACAAAGACAAAACAATCCTTTCCACTCTTAAAATTTCAGATATTATTGAATCAGATTTTCATAAGGTTGATCCCGAATACACTCTGGGACAACTTGTAGACGTTATTGCGCACTCCAGCAGAAATATTTTTCCAGTAGTCAATAAGGAAAATGAACTTGCAGGTGTAATACTTTTAGATAATATCAGGGAGGTGATGTTTAAAACAGAATTTTACAATACTTTATGTGCAAAGGACTTGATGAGAACACCACCTGAAATGGTTCATTCCAATGACACGATGCAGTCTGTTATGAAAAAATTTGATGATACCGGTGCCTGGAATCTTCCGGTTATTGACAATGGTTCATACATAGGCTTTATTTCCAAATCCAGTATTTTTGGTAAATACAGGAAAGTATTGATCAGAAGTCATATTACCTGATTAGAAGTTCGGTAATATATGCATTTGACCCGGATTTTCGGCAAAAAGGAGACAAGTACCAATTTTTAAACATGCTATTAAATTGAGTTAACGCTTTAAAAATGTGGTTCAACGAAATCTGCAACATCGTGAAGCCAGAATATGTAAAATCGACTGTAAAATAAATACAGCGGGAATAGACATAAGAGCGCACACTATAAAAGTTTGTTTTTGAGTTTTAAACCAGAATAGATGAAGATTCCAATTAATATTCTGCTTGCTGACGATGATAGCGACGATCGCTTTTTTTTTAGTTTGGCATTGAAGGAGGTATTATCCTCCTTTCAACTCAACACTGCTGTGGATGGTGAAGAACTAATGAATTATCTTATTAAAAATTCCGAAACTCCTCCTGATGTACTTTTTCTGGACCTCAACATGCCAAAAAAAAATGGTTCAGAATGTCTTGCCGAAATAAAACGAAACTCGAAACTGAAAAATATTCCTGTAGTTATATATTCAACTTCGGTTCAAAAGGACACCGCAGATGTATTTTATAAAAGTGGAGCATTCTATTATGTTCGTAAATGCGAGTTCGAAGAGCTTAAAAGAGTCCTTAAGCAGGTACTCTTTCTAATAGAAACTCAAAACGAACAACCAGAGCGTAAAAATTTTATTGTCAATCCTGATTGACACATTTTGTCAACCTTTTAGGTACATTTCAATCGCCCTTCTAATGCATTTTAATAGAACTTTCATGAGCCTGATGTGTTCCTCAGGAGAAAATAATAAAATCAAAAAAATAGAATGAAAAAAAACAAACTATTTAACACAAACATTATCTTCCTTTTCGCAACTGTTTTTTTGATTGTACTATCGCTCATAACATATTTGAGAATAGAAAGCCTTATTGATTCATCTAAACAGGTAAATCATACAAGCCGGGTGGAATTTGGTCTTAATAATATATTTGCAAATCTAAAAGATATCGAAGCGGGGCAGAGGGGGTATTTACTTACAAATGATTCTGTTTTTTTGGACCATTATTACAAAGCAATAGGAAATCTCACCATTTATTTTAAAATCTTAGATTCTCTTGCTGAAAAGAACCCTTCCCAACAGCATAACATAAAGGCCTTAAAATTGACTGTCTATAAAAGAATTGAACAACTAAAAAAAACGATGGTTGATGCCAGAACTTCAAACACTTATCCAATAGAATTATTAGAGGGGAAGGCCCTAATGAATGAAGTTCGTGAACAGATAAATAAAATGGAAACTGAAGAAAGTCATCTTCTGAAACAGAGTAACCGAACATTTGATGAAGAAACTTTAGTCACTCCATTTTTTACAATTTCCCTTATTGGCTTTTTCATATTTATTTCATTAATAGCGTATTTCCAATTAATAAAGGCTCTTAAGATATCTGTTGAATTGGAATCGGATTTGGAGAAGAAAAATAATAGCCTGCAAAAAAATATTCAACTGCTTACCATTATGAATAAAGAACTCGAAACATTTACTTTCATATCAAGCCATGATATGCAGGAACCATTGCGCAAAATACAGACCTTTATAAATTTTTTGCTGGGTAAGGAAAAAGCAAATTTATCTGATGAAGGAAATTTTTATTTACAAAGAATATATGCCACTGCAAAACGAATGCGAACAACTATTGATGACCTATTGAAGTACTCTCATCTCAAGAATACTGATCAAAAAACTGAAATAACAGGCCTCAATGGAGTCATAGAAGAAGTAGTAAACGATTATAGTGAAACTATTGAAAGAAAGAAGGCAGTAATCGAAGTCAATTGTTTCTGCCAGATACGCGTTATTCCGATTCAGTTCCGGCAACTTATGGACAATCTGATTAATAATTCACTTAAGTATACCAAAATTAATGCGACCCCGCAGATAACAATTGCGTGCGAAATTAAAGCTGGAAACAAATTAAATAAGGAACTATTTCTTTGGGAAATAAACTATTGTCATATTTCAGTTACCGACAACGGGATCGGTTTTGAGCAGAAATACAAGGACCGTATTTTTGAAGTATTTCAGCGTCTGCATAATAGTGACGTTTATGAAGGTTCAGGAATGGGTCTCGCCATATGCAAAAGGATTGTTGAAAATCACAAGGGAATTATTACGGCCACTGGCAAATTGGATCAAGGAGCAAAGTTTGACATATATATACCAATTAGTTGAAGCCGTTTTGCTGAGTGATGCTCTCCGCTTTTATTTTCTTTTTGCCGAGATTAAAACAAGATTAAAACAAGATTAAAAAATAAGCCGTTATATGAAGAAGCGATGAAGATCAGACTGGCATTGATGTTTACTAAATTATTTATTAAAAATAAAATGATTGGTATAGTATTTGAATTAACTTTGTCAAACAAACTAAAACTAAAAACATGAAAAAGATCTCATTATTCGTAGCAGCATTGGCAATTGGATTTGCTGGTTTTGCTCAAACAGCTCCAGCCAAGACAGATTCCAAAGCTCCTGCTAAAACAGAGAAGAAAGCAGATGCTAAGAAGACTGATGCTAAAAAAACAGATGCTAAGAAGACTGATGCCAAGAAGACTGACGCGAAAGCGAAGTAATTCCGGTTATTGTTTTTTTGTTAAAATCCCTGCTAACTGGCAGGGATTTTTTTTAGCACCCTGCGGGTAGGGCAAATATCCTGTGGCTATTTGAGCCAGCATATGCGTAAGCAAGGCTAAGACTAAAAAAGCCAAAGTCTTTTTAACCGGATTTTAATCTTGTTTTACTCCCGTTTTAATTCCGGTTATATTTCTTTACACTAAAATCAATTAGCGTATGGAAGCAGCGATTTCAAAAACCCCACCTTCTTACATGAGTAAATTTGTAGACCATATAAGCATTCCATTTGCAGTTGCATTCATTTTGCTATCCGTAATGATGTCCTGCAATCAGGAAACAAAAAATGCAGATGATGCAAAACAAATACCACTTGATACAAATAGTATTAAGAAGATCTCTCATCAGGAAAAGGATGGCGTTTACTTTATAAATCTTAAAGAGGGAGATACTATTAAAACACCTTTTAATATTGAAATGGGTATAAGGGGTATGATGGTGGAACCTGCGGGAAAATCAACTGTGGGCAGAGGGCATCACCATCTGATAATTGACGGATCTTTCATCGAGAAAGGGAAAATGGTTCCCAAAGATAAAACGCATATTCATTTCGGAAAGGCTGAGATTTTATATAAAATTGAATTGAAGCCGGGACACCATACTCTTACGCTTCAATTTGCTGATGGAATGCACAAAAGTTATGGGGGGGATTGGAGTAAAACAATTTCGATTACAGTGCATAAATAAGAAACACAGGTTACAGAATTTAATTTAAACCTTAGTATAAACCTAATCTACAAATCATGAAAAAGATTGTATTGTTTACAGTAGCTCTGGCAATTGGTTTTGCAAGTTTTGCTCAAACTGCCCCGGCTAAAAAAGAGACTAAAAGCCCAGCCCAGACTGAAAAGAAATCGGCAAAAAAGGCGGAGGTTAAAAAGACTGATTCAAAGAAGGCTGTTAAAAAATAGGTTTTTTGTTTGCCTGTGGTTGTGGATGGACATCTTGTTTTTTTTGTTCAATTTTTTCATAGTTGGTTTGACTCAAGCAT
>Ga0207067_10156_pt1 | contig 22304 bp, 20 predicted proteins | sample Alteio_BWMinCont_25_FD_153484 | JGI IMG/M metagenome (GOLD analysis project Ga0207067, IMG submission 153484) | Enriched cells from forest soil in Barre Woods Harvard Forest LTER site, Petersham, Massachusetts, United States -... | ecosystem: Environmental > Terrestrial > Soil > Temperate forest >...
CTTACTACTAAAAGGATGCCCCCTGGTTGCTGATTCGTAATGGTACAGCTCTACAGTCGGTACATAAACATTATAATATCCAGCTTCATATACTTTCAGACATAAATCTATATCGTTGTAATCAACCTCTAGGTTTTCGTCCATCCCTCCTACTTCAAGGTATATGCTTTTCCTGAATAGGATGCAAGCTGCGGTAAGTGCTGCATAATTATTTAAAGATTGTATATAGCTGTAGTAGCCTAAGTCCTCTCTTTTTGCATTCACAAATATATGTGCAGCCGCGCCAAGTATGCCTATTATTACACCTGCGTGTTGAATAGTGTCATCAGGATATAAAAGCTTTACGCCAACAATGCCGGTTTCTTTTCTTTGTGCGTGCCCAACCATCTGGGTTATCCAATCTTCGTGTATTACTTCTACATCGTTGTTGAGAAATAATACATATTCTCCTGTGCTTTCGGCGACACCTACATTCATCAATTGTGAAAAATTGAAAGAGAAGTTTGCATTGATGCAACGGAATATATCGCCGTGGCTGTTGGTATATTTTTTTATTAGTTCGAAGAAAGCAGGGGATGTACTATTGTTATTGACAATTATTATTTCATAATTGGGATAAGAAGTTTTAGAAAGAATAGATTGAATTGCGACATTTAATAGCTTCTCCTGATCCTTTGTAGGTATGATAATACTTACCTTGTCATGTTTTTTTACTTCATAAGTAATTCTGTAGCCGCCCGGTACACGAGGTAGAAAATCAACTGTACCAGGGGTGTTACGTCTGATTAATGCTTCTTCGAGTGCTTTTTTTGCAGCAATAAAAGCATAAGGCTTGGCATCCATATTAAGCGCTACTGATGCAGAGTGTATGCGCCAGTGATAAAGTATCTTAGGTATGTGTCCGATGTGGGTAGCCTGCTCAGTTGCTCTAAGGAAAATATCATAGTCCTGGCTGCCTTCAAATCCTGTTCTAAAGCCGGCTATCTGATCCATGAGACTCTTTTTCATCATGGTGACATGGCCTAAATAATTTCTAGATAATAGATTATCAGGAGCCCAGTCTGGTTTGAAATGAGGGTGTGAACGCTCACCTTCGTCATCTATTTTGTCCTCATCAGAGTAAATAAAATCGTCTTCTGGATGAAGATTTACATGTTTTACAAATTCAAATAAGCAATTTGGAGTAAGCAAATCATCGTGGTCCATCAATAATATGAAATCACCAGTGGCTAATTTCCATGCCGAATTAGATGCGGCGGGTATATGGCCATTTTCAGTTCTGAAAATGAATTTTATGCGTTCATCTTTGCTCGCAAAAGTTTTTATCGTATCTCGAACTGCTTCGTTGGGCGATTTATCGTCTGCAAGGCATAACTCCCAATTTGTATATGATTGGTCAATAACACTGTTTATCGCTTCCTTCAGAAAGTTAATAGGAGGATTGTAAACGGGCACTATAATACTGATTTTAGGTGTACTTTTTATTAGGTGTACAGTCTGTTCGTATTCTAATGCTAATGTTTCTTTACTTAGTTTTTTAGTTATCCAATCGTTGTATTCAGAAGTGGTACTTAAAGCATTTTTTCCTTCATAAGCGATGTTAACTTTACGAAGGCTTTTTATGATTAACTTTTTTAGCAATTCATATCCCGGACGTGTAAGTATAAATGAAGCAAACTTCACAAGAGCCTCAAAAGTATTTGTATTGGGATTTTTTAATTTTAAAAGATTTTTTTTCATTATGTATTACCTCTGCTGATTTTTTTTAAGCTTGCAATATTAAAATAACTGGCTGTATTTATTACAAACATATTCAACGTCGCCATTTTCTACAATTGAACCGTTTTCTAATAATACTGCTTTGTCGCATATTTGTTGCACAGCATCGGGGAAGTGAGATACAAATAATATGGTTTTGCCTTCTTTTTTTATCTGGTATATTTTTTCCATGCACTTTGCCTGGAAGCCTTGGTCGCCTACAGCCAATACTTCGTCTATGATCAATATATCAGCCTCATTGGCCAATGAGATAGAAAATGCCAGCCGTGCCACCATGCCTGAAGAATATCTTTTTACCGGCATGCGCAACACCTCATCTGTTAACTCAGAAAACTCCCTGATATTGCCCAAAGGGTCACCATTTTTTTTATTGGTACCATATAGTGAAAGCAATAAAGAGATATTCTCATAACCGTTCAATTCGGCTTCAAGCCCCGCCCCAATGGCTAGTATAGGGGCGAAAGTACCCTTTACCTCTACAGTGCCCCTTTGTGGTTTTATAATGCCTGCTATAGTACGCAGCAAGGTGCTTTTACCGCAACCATTGCGCCCCAGCATACCCAGGCTTTCGCCCTTTTTAACGGTAAGCGATATATTCTGCAAAATTGTCTTGTTCTGGAAAGGATTCTTTCTTTGCACAACAAGATCCTTAATAGAATGAACACCAACATTGTTTTGCCAGTAACTGACAGAAACATCTTCTAGTATTATGAGGTCATCCTGTTTCGATACCATACTTATATTGCAGAAATAAACTGGTTCTTTAATTTGTTAAATATCACGAGGCCTATGGCGTACATGAATATAGCCATCACTCCACAGAGCAGCCATAAATGTGCTGGCGGTATTGCCGCATCGTAAAAAATACCACGCGCCAGGGAGATATAGTAGTAAATGGGATTACATTTTATTATAAATTTATAGTGCGGCGGTATCAGGCTTTCCGGGTAGGCTATTGGGGTAAGGTAAAACAATGCCGGTTGTACAGTATCCCATACAATACCAATGTCCCTGAAAAAGACATTAAGGGATGATAGGATAAGGGTAATGCCTAGCGAGAACAGACCAAAGAGCAATGCGACAGGTATAATAAGCAGTAATTTGAAGCTATATATAATGCCAAACCAGTGCATGAGTATCACAAACACAAAAAGGGTAAGCACCAGGTTAAAGAGCTCACTTATCATATCTGACAACGGAAAGAAGATAGAGGGAATGCTCAACGATTTTATAATGCCGGCAGACCCTACGATATTTGCTATAGACTGATTGGTGACATTTGCAAAAAAGAACCAGAATATAAGTCCCGATGTAGCGTATAGTATATAATTGTTAATAGAATTGAACTGGGAACTGAATATGACTATAAATATAAACAGGTACAACAAAGGCTTGAAAAAACCCCAGAAAAAACCGATCAATGAACTTTTGTATCTTAGTATTACGTTTCGTTTGCTTAGTGCATAGATACGAGTAACGTTTTGCATACAACTTATTTGTTGATATTTTTACAGTCAGTAAATCCGCTGCAGTATTATTAAATGAAAGTATTTATCAATGCCCGTTTTCTGACACAGCCTATTTCAGGGGTACAAAGGTATGGAATTGAATGTAGCAGGCAAATATTAAAAATAAACCCTGATGTTGTGTTCCTTACACCTGCAGATATTATTCACCATGATCTTGCAGCAGAGTTTAATGCCCAGGTAATAGGCGATTACAAAGGACATAACTGGGAGCAGATAGACTTGCCGCTGCACCTTAATCAGCTTGGCGATCCGCCATTATTGAACCTGGCTAATACGGCGCCTGTAGCATATAATAATGCTTATATTACTATACACGACCTGGCATTTATGTACCCCAAGCAATGGAACACACCATTGTTCGCCACATGGTACAAATGGTTGGTGCCAAGGCTGGCACGCAAAGCCAAACATATTTTTACAGTAAGTAATACTATAGCTACTGAGATAGCGCAAACGCTTGAAATTGCGCCCGACAAGATAACTGTAACCTACAATGGTATAGCCCCGCACTTGCAAACAGATGATGCACATGCTACGCCTAAGGAAAAGATAATACTCTCTGTAGGCTCCTTCAACCCACGCAAGAACCACCAGAAACTGGTAGAAGCTTTTTTGAAAAGTAGCATAAAAGACGACTACATCCTCATTATTGTTGGGGATAAGAACAAGGTGTTTAAGAATACAGGTATTGATGAAAAGACACTGGCAGGCACTAATGTGAAAATAATGGCAGGGGTAACCGATATGGAGCTTGCTGTGTTGTACCGTAGGGCAGAGATAGTAGCATCTATGTCGGCATATGAAGGATTTGGAATACCTATACTTGAAGGCCTTTACTTTGGATGTAAAGCTATTTGTTCTGATATAGCTGCTTACCGGGAGCTATACGGCAATTATGCCTACTTTTGCAATGCTGAAGATATATGTGGCATCAGCAGATTGCTTGAAGACGTTGCCGGTGCGCAATATCAACCACCAGCTACCGGCGTATTAACCCAAAATTATAATTACTCAAAAGCTGCACAGATCATTTTTAAAACCATAGCCGAAAACAACAAAGAATAAAATGAAGGTATCTGTTGTTCACGACTGGTTTTTTGTAAATGGCGGAGCTGAAAAGGTTGCTGGTGATATCATTGATATATATGAAGATGAAGAAGTAACCGTTTATACTTTATTCAATCATTTTAATGAGCGCGACAGAAAGCAGGTGCTTAAGGATTATCCTGTAAAGGTTTCCATACTGCAGCACTTTCCGTTCATCACCAGGATATACAGGTACTTGCTGCCGGTAATGCCTTTTGTTATGAAGCAGTTCCGCATACAGGGGCAGGATATGGTTATTTCTTCCTCGCATGCTGTTGCCAAGGGGTTTACTGCTATACCTGGAACATTACATGTTTGTTATTGCCACACTCCTATGCGCTATGTGTGGGATATGTATGAGGATTACGCTAACGCCCACTCTATGGGAGCATCTATTTTGTACAAAGCATTTGTAGATTATATACGCAGCTGGGATCTGAAAACATCTAAAACTGTAGATTTTTTCATTGCCAATTCTATGCATGTACAGGAGCGCATACAGCGCAACTACAATCGCTCGTCGGTAGTGATATATCCGCCTGTCAGGGTCGATAAGTTTCAGCTCTCAACATTGCCCCGGGAAGATTACTTTTTGTGCCTGGGCAGGTTTGTACCCTATAAGAAAATAGACCTCATTATACAGGCTTTCCAGCAGATGCCCGATAAGAAGCTGGTGCTTATTGGTGATGGCTATGGCACCAAGGCCATGAAAGAACTGCTGCACAGAACACCCAATGTAACATGGCTGGGATATAAGGATGATAAAGAACTGATACAATATATACAACAGGCAAAAGCATGCATATTTGCTGCCAAGGAAGACTTTGGTATCATGTGTGTGGAGGTACAGGCATGTGGCACACCCGTGCTGGCGCTCGACTATGGTGGCTACCGCGAAACCGTGGTGGATGGTAAGACTGGTTACCTGTTTGCGGCGCAGACTACTGAAAGCATAGCAGCAGCCGTGCAGCAATTGGATACGCATCCGCTGGATGATAGAGAAGCGATACGAGAGAATGCCCTGCGTTTTTCAGTAGAGCGGTTTAAAGAGGAGTTTGCCAATTATGTAAAAGGCTGTATGCAGCAATTTCATAAACCTAAAATGAAATATGCACCGCAAAGCAGTTGATACCTGGGCGGCCAGGTTGCTGATGACCTGTTTCTTCATGCCTATGATGGTGCAGGTGATAGCATTGCTGGTGGCAGCATTTTACTTTTTTGCGGTAAGTATTGCAGATAAGTACCGGGCACCCCTTAAAGACTACGGTTGGGCATTGGCGCTGGGCTCTTGCCTTTGCCTGTTTCTATTCTGGTTGCCGGTTACCCCCGATAATTATAAAGACCAGTTTTTTTTGCTCCTACAACATAGGTTGAGCTACTTGCTTATGCCGTTCTTTTTTGCAGTAATAAGCCCTGCCACCAGGGCGCTTATAAGGGCGCAGCTCAACTGGTTTGTGTATGGCTGCATTGCCATTTGCATACTAGCCAATGCTATGTATATTGGCCACTATTACCTGGCACCAGGCGCTACGCAACCCCTGTTTCATGTAGAGTACAGGATGTACCTGGAGCATGTTACAGATATACATCCCACCTACCTATCCATGTTTATATGCTTTGCTATATGCATACTGCTGCTTGCAAAACAAGAACCTGGAAAACAAGTATGGCTGAAGTATGCGGCATTGTACTTGTTGTTTATATTCCTGTTCTGCTTACTGGCAAAGGCCGCTATAATAGCCTTGTGCATTATACTGCTGCACTACGCCTATATCAACCGTAATATGCTTGCCCGGTATAAAATACAATTGGCAGGTGGTATAGCTGCACTTGCTGCTGCCATGTACATCATCCCGTTTTCCCGGCAGCGGCTGGGCGAGGTGTTCCAGTTCGCGGGCGTGGCTAACAAGAGTGGCGATATATCGGACAACAGTATGTACGTGCGCAAACTGGTATGGAATACAGACATGCAGATGCTGCATAAATATTGGCTGGGTGGGGTAGGGCCGGCCCTATTGAAACGTATGCTTGATGCCCATTATTTTTTCTTTTCTGTATCGCACAGCTGGGCCGTGGGGTACTACAATACGCACAATGAATACCTGAACGAATGGCTCTCTTTTGGGCTTGCGGGTATAATATTGCTGGTAGCAGCCCTAGTCATACACTTGGTAAGCGCTGTGCGCCGTGCCGACTATCTGTACCTGTACCTACTGGTTATTCTGTGTGTTACCTTTTTTACCGAAACAGTACTTGCACGCCAATATGGTGTTGTGTTCTACGCGGTGCTTACGTCGTTATTTTTCTTTGGCAGGCAGGAAAAGAAAGGAGTAGTTTAATGCTTCTTCGCGAACGCAGCACCCTAAAATATAAGGGCTGTGCTTATCGCAACAGCCCTTACTTATAAGATCATTTGTAATTATTTCCTAGGACTTAGGAATTGCATTTGGCCCAGGTGATTACTTTGGTGTACCGTGCGACCCATAAGCACGTTCAGCTTATTACGGTTAGGTTCTTTTTCAAAATCTTCGGGCGATACGCTCATGTGCCTTGTAAACCAGTCCTGTGGCTGCATAGCGCTGATGTGCTTACCCAGCTCCGCATTAATGGTTTTCCAGTATTCTTTAAGAGTGGCTACCGGTGGGAAGTTCTGGCCCGATTTATCAGGTGTTTTCAGGAACGGCTCATCCATTTCAGGGTGCAGGCGTTCGCCCCAGCCCATAAGGGTAAGCAAACCATCGTTTACTGCTGCCAGGTGGCCTAGCAGGTAGGTGCCTGTATTGCGGCCCGGTGCGGTTTCTGCAGCCAGTTGCTCGTCGGTAAGTTCGTCTATCAGCTTATCCACGCGTTTGTTCATGCCATCCCAAAGGGTTACGGCCATTTGTACAAACAGAGCCTGGTTGGCTTGTGTTGCGTTTATTTCTTCCTGTACTTGCATATATACTGTGTTTTAGGTGATGTTTATTTAAATAATGTCATGCTATCACACATTCAGGCATATTCCATTTCTACTCGCTCATCAGGTTTTCTATAGCGCTGGCTATATCTTCTGCATTGGGCTTGCTGAAATAGTCACCATCGGTAGCGTATGCGGGGCGGTGTGCATTGGCCGTGATGGTGCGTGGTGCAACATCCAGCCAGCGATAGCCGCCTTGTAATTCCATTACCTGCTGGTACATGTATGCTGTGGTACCACCCGGTACGTCTTCATCAATAAAGACAATGCGGTTGGTCTTCTTCAGCGATTCCACTATCATGTGGTTGATGTCGAAAGGCAACAGTGTTCTTACATCTATCACCTCGCAGCTTATGCCTTGTGGTTCCAGGTAGTGTACTATAGCATCTTCTATAATGCGCAGGGTAGATCCGTACGATACTATCGTCACGTCGCTGCCCTCGCGTATCACTTCCGGTATGCCAAATGGTACTGTGTATTCGCCCAGGTTGCTTGGTAGTTTTTCTTTAAGGCGGTAACCATTCAGGCATTCTATAACCATACCCGGTTCGTCGCTTTTCAGCAGGGTAGTGTACATACCGGCTGCCTGCACCATGTTGCGGGGCACACACAGGTACATACCGCGTATGGCATTCAATATCATGGCTATGGGGCTGCCGCTGTGCCATATGCCTTCAAGCCTGTGGCCGCGGGTACGTACTATAAGCGGGCATTTCTGGCCGCCCATGGTGCGGTATTGCAGCGTAGCTACATCGTCGCTCAGTGGTTGCAGGGCATACAGCATATAGTCCAGGTACTGTATTTCGGCTATGGGGCGCAGGCCGCGCATAGCCATGCCTATACCCTGACCTATAATAGTAGCCTCGCGTATGCCGGTATCAAATATGCGCTGTTCGCCATATTTTTCCTGCAGGCCTGCAAAGCCCTGGTTCACATCGCCTATCTTACCCAGGTCTTCGCCAAAGGCAAATACTGCGGGGTTGTGGGCAAATGTGTAGTCGAAAAATTTGTTCAGTATTTCGTAGCCGTTCAGCATTTGTGCATCATCAGCATACGCAATAGGTTGCTCCTTTATTTTCAGTGCATTTTGTGCCGACTCTGAGTGCAGGTGCGATGTGAATTTGCTTTTATTATCGGCCTTCGTAGCATTGTAAAAATTGCGCAGCTGCTTTGTAGCCTCGCTATTAACAGGGCTCAGGGCCAATACCTTACGTAAGGTCTGTACAATATCTTTACGTATGGGTTCCTTTATGCTTGTAAGATCCCTTACCAACGCGGCTATTTTCTGTGCATGCTCACCACCCTCATACACCACCTGGTTGCACACCAGTTCGGCTTGCTTTATGTTGTTTTTTATGGGCGATAAAAAGTTGTCCCACGCACGGTTTTTAGCGTTGCGGGCCTCTTCTTTTGCCTCTTCTTCTACTGCAATTATTTCTTCCTCTGTGGCTATCTCGTTAAGCGTTATGAACTCGCGCATTTTAACCACGCAATCCCAGTTCTTTTCAAAATCAAGCCTTTCTTTATTCTTGTACCGCTCGTGGCTGCCCGATGTAGAGTGCCCCTGCGGCTGTGTTATTTCCTGTACGTGAAAGATACATGGTATCTGTGTTTCGCGGCAGCGGGTTATACCTTCCTGGAAGGTGTTTACCAAGCTGGCATAGTCCCAGCCCTTCACCGTGTATATATCTATACCACCTTTATTATTATCGTACTGCATACCCGCAAGTGCGTCACTTATGCTGTTCTTAGTGGTCTGGTACTTGCGCGGTACGCTGATGCCATAACCATCGTCCCATACAAAAATGGCAAGCGGCACCTGCAGTACACCCGCAGCATTTACGGTTTCCCAAAACAGGCCTTCCGATGTTGAAGCATCGCCAATGGTGCAGAATACCACTTCGTTCCCCTTCCTGGTAAACTTTTCAAAACCGGTCTTCAGCTCGGGGGTATTGCGGTACAGCTTGCTGGCAAAAGCCAGGCCCAAAGCCCTTACCATTTGCCCGGCTGTGGGGCTGATGTCGCTGCTCGATTGTGGCGTTTGCATCAGGTCCTTCCAGTTACCTTCATCATCCAGCCAGCGCGTACCGTAGTGGCCGTTCATCATGCGCCCGGCTGTAGATGGTTCGTGCTCTATATCAGGGTTAGCATATAGCTGCGAAAAGAATTTTTCAATATCGCTCATACCGGTGGCAAACATCAGGGTCTGGTCGCGGTAGTAGCCACTGCGTATATCGCCGGGTTTCATGCACTTGGCGGCAGCTATCTGCGCCAGTTCCTTACCATCTCCAAATATGCCAAATTTGGCCTTGCCCGTAAGCACCTCGCGGCGACCTACAAGACTAGCCTCGCGGCTGGCCATAGCCATACGATAATCTGAAAGCACTTCCCTTTTAAACTCATCGTACGATAGTCTTGCCGGTTGTGTAATGGTAGCCTCCTGCAGCATATTTATGAATTGGGATATATTAAAATCTTTGGGGCTAAAGGTAAAAAAATAAGTTGATATAGATGATGTGGGGCGGGTGTAGCTAATATATTGATTTCTTATTGTTTTAGCTTTTGTTTTTATGTTTTGTTCATTGCTTTTGCATTTCAAATTTTGCGAGAACCCAACTTTCTTTTTTGCTTGTCCAAAAAAGAAAGTTGGCAAAGAAAAAAAGACACTTTTAAATCAATTGCTCCGCAGATTTAAAAGATAGCTCTGCTGCGTGTTTCGTATTGGTTCCCTGATTGTGGGCCACTGGTTTTTGCAGGCGATGAAGGATCGCTGCAAAAAAGGTGGCTGAATATGGGTTCAACTTTTCATATGTTTTGTTGTGATGTCCTGTCCGGTTTTTAATTGGAAAGCGGACAGGTGGGGTTTGGGAGCCTTTGAAATGCTTTGTGGTGGCTAATATGTGTTTTAGTTTTACTGTCTGGTGTGTCCGGTATCGGACAGGGTGGTGTACGGTTGGGGAGGGTACGTTGTAAGATAAATTGATCTTAAAAAACTTTGATGAACTATAAAGTTAGAAAGGTGTTGACCACTTATTTTTCTGTTTTTGAGAAGGGGGACAGCCTGTGGCAAGTTGTTTTTATAAAAAATGTCTGTCGGTTGAGAAAAAGGGGAACGGACATTTCTGTGGGTGAGGGCTGCTGAAATGCTTTACTGTAGCTAATATTGCGTTTTAGTAAAATGTCTGTAAATGTCGGTTGGGGACATTTGGGTGGTAAGAATTTTTATATAGTGTCTCATTCTGTGGGCGGTTTACAGGTTTTATAATAACTGATGCAATTTACTATGCGGGAGTATTGCAGCCAAAAGATGATATGCACGGTTCCATGAGGTGGAGTGTTTCACGGAATGTTGTTGGGTATAGGTTAAGCACTTTGCACAGCCGGGCTCAGGGGGAAGACCTTCGAGAATTGGCTGATGAATGCCGTTCAGAGAACGGAGCTTATTAGCACTTCCGGATGCCCTTCGGAACATCCGGAAGATGGGGGTAAAAGGGTGTGCTGAACTAACAAACGTTATAAATATATCTCAGGGACTCAATAAAATATTTAATGTATTTATAGATTTTTATTTAGTTTTCAAAAAACCAAGTCTATGAACCACCTCAAAATTATAATTCTTGTCTGTTTATCGTTTGTCTATAATGAATTCGCATATGGTCAAAATGATATAAAATTTCAGGATTTTGCATTTCAGTACTATCAATATAACTATAATAAAACACTAAGGCACATAATATTTGACAAAGTAGTCTATGATACTGGCAAGATTTATAAATCTCCTTTCTATGTGGATTCTAGCCATTTTACAAAAGAGATATGGCTCGATGTAAATCAATATTATTTAAAATATGGATTCGCGAATGACACATTTGAGGAAAATGTAATTGTCTCATTCGATACATTTTATAATTCTGCTGCTTTTGTAAATTCATTATTTAGGGGGCCGGTTATTTTTCATGAAAATACATATATGATAGGTGCGCAATTCGATAGGTCAGTTTTCAATAAATACTTCTCTTTTAACCTTAATTATTGTCACGGGCCAATCCGGTTTGTGTCTACTAAGTTTTCTGGTTTTGCTGATTTTAGTGATATGCAAGAAGATAATTCTACTTGGATCAATTTTTCATTTTGCCAGCTTCCTGATACATTGGATTTTTCTTACAATACATCCATCGCTAATGAAGTAGATTTTACAACTGCGACTTTGAAAGAAGGGAAAATATGTTATGTTAATTTGTATAATACAAACATTTCAAAAATAAAAATCGACTATCGTCACTTTAAGCTTTATTTCAGAGATCGTTATGGAAATGCAAACGACACCTTATCCGATCCTAAAAGAAAGATAATTTATGAGAATTTAATAAAGTGTTTTCTTGATAAAGGGCAAAAGGAAGATGCGGAATTATTAGATGTAGAGTATCAAGATTATTTATTGAGTAGAAAGTGGAGTCTTTCTGGTTGGGTGTCGAAACATTGGTATTTATATGGCTACAGAAAATATTATATATTTTGTTGGGCTGCAATGTTTATCACAATATTTTCTATTGTGACATTTTTTTGTTTAAATTGTTTAAACGATAACGTTTATTGTATTGAGCATATCCCATATAGATATCCATTTAGAGATCTTCATTACTTACAATCTCGGCCTAGAGTGTTTGAATTATTTAGGCGAATATGGTATTCATTTGTTTACACAGCATCTGTCTTTTTCTTATTTTCCTTGAGAGTCGAAAGAATTAAGTATAAAAATGTTTTAGGATTTATGTATGTTATTGTAGTCTATTCAATAGGTTTGATTTGCATAGCATATATGGCTAATATTGTATTGCAGAAGTAAGTTGAGCAATCAATTATTTTCAAATAATAAAAATATGGACATCCCATTTATAACAGAGCAAGTGTATGAAGCTCCTATAGAAGCAGTGTGGCTGGCACTGACTGATGAACATAAAATGAGGGAATGGTATTTCCCACAGCTAAAGAAATTTGAGCCTGTTGTCGGTTTTCAGTTTCAGTTTGCTGATGATGGTTCAGAGTTTAAAAAAGAATGGCGGGTTACCCAGGTTATAGATGGCAGAAAATTAGCCCATAGCTGGACCTATAAAGGTTATCCCGGCAGTTCAGAAGTCACTTTTGAATTATTCAAAGAAGGTGCTGGAACTAAACTAAAACTCACACATACCGACCTGGCAAGTTTTCCACACGATCCACACTTTGCACGGCATCGATTTGAAAATGGGTGGAAGCAGATACTGGGCACCAACCTGGATAATTATATTAAAAGAAACTCGTAATCTCTTGGCGGGCAATTATCCACAGCACACAAGACCGAATAAAACATTACCAGTCTGATTTTTTTGTAAATGAGTTTTGGATAGAGGTTAGCATTTTGCCAAAGTTTTCATCAACATAATCAACCAGTAGTCTCATTTGCTTTTTGGTGTATCCCAGAGCGGGGCTGGTACCTAAATTGGTGTTGGGAGCATCTACATTATGGGATACAAAAGACGTTGCTGATAAGCGATATTTACCCTCTTTTATATCAAAATTCAACTTGAAATCATATGTGGAAGGAGGTGTCCAGGTACTCCAGGCAAAAGATAGCGTTGTACTGATATTATCCTTGTCCTTCTCGTTGAAGTAATTTGTATTTGATTGATCTTTATTGTTTTTAACCACCCAGGATTTTAAAGTTTCATAAATTTCCTCTTTAGTCTTGCCTGGTACTTCAAAGACTTTTTCATAGGAATAAAGCCCATCTGTTCCCTTTGTGAGGTTTGTAGTTGCTTCCTGGGCTTTTATGTTAGAAAAACATACTAACATAAATATCAAAAGAGAACTTATTTTATACATGCAATTTATTTTAAGGCTGGAAATTATAAAAAAAATTAAAATTTAAAGTAAATTTTTTTGAATAGGGGTACCATCTATTCAAGGTCCACGCTTGAATCCCTCGCGAAAAATAATTAAATATACTTCACCCAGATCGTCACCCTCGTGAAACATCCCGCCGCGTGGAACGGTGCATATCTTCTTTTGGAAAACGCCCCTACTCAAACGTATCTTGCGCAATTTCAGAAGGTGCGTTCTGCTTTTATTGCAAGGAGTATAAACCAATAAAAATGGACATGAAAATCAAGGTCACGTTAAAAGGTGTCATTCATTTTAAGACTAAACAAATCGTGTCCATCTTGCAATCCAGTAATCCTGTTCAAGACAAATTTAACAGACATTTTCGCCAAAACCCTTACCAGTCAATACTTTCACCCAAACTGAAAATGTCTCCCGACGGACATTTCAAGACATTTTACCCATCAAACAGACATTTTCCTGGGTATTAGTCTACTCAAAACCACCCTGTCCGATAACCGGACAGACCAGACAGTAGAGAATAAAAGTATATCAGCCACAGCAAAGCATTTCGCGCTATCCGCCAAGCCACCTGTCCGCTTTTCGTTTAAAAACCGGACAGGACACCCCCACAAAAATGTTCATACTCGTAAACTACAACAGCTCATGTATTTTCTCCGTCGGCCGCCCAATAACCGCCCTGTTGCCCGATACTATAATGGGGCGTTCTATAAGTATGGGGTGTTCTGTCATTGCCTGTATCCATTCTCGCTCAGTAAGCTCTTTGCCCTTATAGTTTTCTATATACACGGCTTCTGTTTTACGGATGAGGTCGTGTGCCTTAATGCCCAGCTTTTTGAGGATGGCAGTAAGTTCTTTGGCAGTTGGCGTAGCCTCCAGGTAGTTAACCACTTCAAATTCTTTGCCGCTCTCTTTCAGAATGTCAAGCGCGCACCTGCTTTTGCTGCACCGGTTGTTATGGTATATGGTGATCATCAGTTGTTATCAGGAATATTAAAGCGAATAAGTAAGATCATAATAATGCTTACCCTCTTCCCTGCGTATGTTGAGCGTGCCAGATATGCCTTCCAGTTCGTCGGTTCCCGAATCAGGTATTATGGTTATAGTTAGCGAAGGTTCACCACGGTTCATGGTAGCTGTATGCTGCAGCGCGAAGCTTCCCTTTTTTCCATCAAGGGCGCCTTCTACACGCTCAATAGCTACATAGCCCGCAGAGCCTTTCACTGCTGTACCTGCGCTCAGCATTTGCCCCTGGCTGGTACCTTCAAGCGCACCATGAAACTGTTTGTCTATTGTCATGCGGCCAAACATAGGGATCTCCCTGTCTGTTTGCGGTACTATGTTTACTTCAAATATTCCGGTTGCGGTATGGTTCATATACTTAGGTTAGCGTATGGAAAGATAAGATGCATTATGGTAAAATAAAAAAGGTGCTTGAAGATGATAAATAGGGAATATGCAATAATATATGGTCTATAGCGTTTACCTAAATCCCGCCACACAGCAAAAAGCCAAACGACAAAAGGTATGTGGAAAGAAGTGATAAAGGCCTTAATGAACGGATGGGGCATTGCAAAGTAAAATACATTTCGTAAGTTGTTGCCGGAATTTGACACATTATTTATTTGAAATAACTATTTAAACCTCCATTTCTAAAAACCCCATTTATGAAGAATAGTCGTTATGCCATTATGGCTGCGTTGTTTACCTTCCTTGCCTTTGCTTCTGTAACATATACCTCTTGTAAAAAAGATCCTTGCGCTGTTTACTCCTGCCAAAATAATGGTACTTGTTCAGATGGTAAATGTGTGTGCCCAAGCGGCTATGTAGGTGTGCATTGCGAAAACCTGGCACCATCTATAGTGATGTTGAGAAACAATGCAAAACTGTCTATGAGCGTTACGATAGGTGATACTTCCAAAATAATTCCTGCAGGCGGGAGTATGCCGTTTTTCGGGTTGTGGGGAAGTGATTATTATGCTAGCACAAATATTTCCCCTATTTATTATAATGGACAAAGCTATGGAAACTATGTGTCGTTTAATGTTTATGTGGTTTTCCCACAAGGCGGCTTTATGACACAAGATATTGATGTGCCCTCACAATATTTCTTTTTGCAGGTCATCAATACCAGTGCAAATACCATCACTTCGGCAAATATTAATCAAAATGCAGGTAATGGTTCATATGACTATGGGTTGAACATTACCGCCGGCAATTCGCCCTATGCCCTCGGATATTATTATGCTTACAGCAATTCTACGGTAGTTTTATATTCACCGGCACAAACGTGGACATATAATAATTTGAACCTGCAATTTACCCCGAACCAGGTGGTAACGTTGACTACTTACTAGAGTTTAAGAATAACAATGCGGGCTGGTAAATGGTATTTAATTAATGCAAAAATGAGCAATAATTATTTCCATGCAAACCCTGTAAGCACCCAGTTCATAGCAACATCAACAACAGGTGCACCGCAATAGCTGCAATTATCTTCTGTGGTATCGGTATAAGGGGCGCCACATGAGCTGCACTCATAGCTATACACTGTTTCGCCCGACTTGTTGTTGACATTTTTATTTCGTGAAAGTTCCATGCTGCACAAACGGGTAACGAAATCGTTGTCTATTATCTGCAATTGACCATCAATAGCTACCCTGCGGTAGGTTACTTTAACATCGAGGTAGAGTTTTACAAGGTCACCCTCAATGGCATAGTTGCTCAGCGTTACATTGTTGATGTATAAACGGTCGTACACAAAAGGTTTTACCTTTTGCTTTTGCAACGCAACAGCGCTCACTATTTCATGACCTGCAAACCTGGCAATACGTTTTTCGCTGCCTACAGTTAGTACATCCATCAGTTGCATGAAGATATTGGATGCAATATCCTCCATACGCTGAACTGCAAAAAAAGCGTCTTTTTGCAGTGTTACTTTCAACTCTGAATCGGCTGTAAGGGCAACGCGCCTGCTGAAGTCATCATTTTGGGTTATTTCGCTCAGCACCCAATCGTAAGCTGCACTATTGGTAAGTGTGTTACAGTTGGCGCAGCGGCTTATTTCGCCCATCTTTACTTCAAAAGGGGCACCACAATTGGGGCAATTGTTATTGTCGTACAGGTTCTTCTCGTTTGAGCTGCCGGTATGTTTTATAAATGTCCAGTATTCTGTGTCTGAATCGGATGGGTAATTTTCATTGAACTGCGGATATTTGTTGCTCGTGAAGCTATCGTCCATTGTAAATGAAATAGCTACATCTGCAACCTGGTATTGCCCATCGGTTATTGTACTTACTACAGCAATGTTGGTAATGCGGATATTGCTGAGCGTATTTTTCTGGCCAAGAGCATCCATCATTTTGAACTGAACAGTTATACGCTGATACATGCCATCAGAAAGCCATTTCCTTACATGGGCGGGATCTTTGCGTTGCCACGCATCCTGAATGGCTAAAAAAGAAGTTGCTATTTTATTGGCATCCAGGCCTTGTGGAAACTGGGCAACCTGGCTGGGAGCGGGAGGAGTACTTGAACCCGTAGTTGAGCCTTTTTTTATGTACTTAAAGTAAACGATAAAGGCTATGAGGATCAATCCCAGGAAGGGGTGCTCTAATAGGAAGTAAATGAGGAGTGCGATACCACTGCCAGATCCGGAGCTACCGCCGCCACTATAACCACCACCGTGGCCACCTGCGCCACCCATTCGTGCAAATGCATCAGTAGTCATTAAAGTACAGTAACACACAAGTAACAGTGCGGCCAACTTGTTGAATGGCGTTATCCTTCCAGAGCGCATTAAGAGACAGTATATGGTTTATGGAAAAAGTAAAAAGGTTTAAACTATTGGCGGAGGCATATTACTGAATAATGCAGCTAACTCGCTGATAGTGTCTGCTGCAGCCCATCCGGCCATGCCGGCTTTCCACATCAGGGTATCGCGTTTCAAAGTTCCGCTTTGTATCATTTGCTGCACTTGTGCTGCATCAAATGGGCCGGCTTGTTTGCCATCTATACCTGTGAAATATTGTACAGAGGTAGCTAGCGGTGGTGGCGCACCATTAGCTGTTGTTTGTTGCGCAGCCGATTGTGCAAAAGCATTAGCCATCATATTACCTACGCCAATGCCAGCGCCCAGGCCAGCGCCAATACCGCCGGTGCCTTCGTTGCCTGCTGCTATTTCTATGCTCTGCGCTGCTTTGAACTGCGTGAGTTTTTGCATGTCAATTTTGTTCAAACGGGAGTATTCGAATATCTCTTTCTTTACCTCGTCTGGCATAGATACATTTTCGACCAGGAAATTGGTGATCTGTATACCATATGCAGTGAAATCTGCATTCAACTTCTCCATTATTATAGAGGAGAGGCTATCGAGATTTGATGCAAATTTATCTACCGGGATATTGCCACTGGCTGCGGCATTGGTAAAGCGTGTAGCAATGATGCTTTTCAGCTGACCAGCTATTTCGTCTGTAGTGTATTCATGTTCGATGCCTGCAATCTCTTTAATGAACTTCCCTGCATCTGTTACCTTATAAGCATATGTACCAAAGGCCCGTAACTCTATCATTCCAAAACGATCGTCTGATATTGTTATGGCATTTTTGGTGCCCCACTTCTGGTCTATAGCCTGCTTTGTGCTTACAAAGAAAACATCGGCCCTGAACGGACTATCAAAACCATATTTCCAGCCTCTGAGCGTAGATAATATGGGAAGGTTTTGTGTTTGCAATGTGTACATGCCCGGCTGAAAAACATCGGCTATGGTACCTTCATTTATAAATACAACCTGTTGCGATTCGCGGACCGTAAGTTTTGCATTGTTTTTTATCTCATCCTGGAAACGGGGAAATTTCCATACCAATGTATTTGCGTCCTGGTTGGGCCATTCAATTATATCAATAAACTCGTTGCGAAACAAACTCATGTGGTAGGTATTTAAGTGTATTTGTAAATATAGATAAATACCGTTGCGGGCAAAAAAAAGAGTGATAAACTTTTATAAGTTTTGAGTATAATGAGCCAGAAAGGGAATTATTCCTGGTTTTTTATAATAGCATAATGGGTGCATTTGAGGATGACTTGATGTTCAAAAACAGGTTCCATTCGCATAAAATGACACAGCCTGTAAATCAATGATTTACAGGCTGTGTTTGGTATAGTCGCCCTGCCTATACAGTTTTCGAACCTTGGATACCAGCAGTAATTTCAGGCACATGGAAACAAGTGATAACAGTTGCCTGAAGTATGATTGATAAGATAGGCTCAAATATGAGTTGGTGTATGGCTCATTAGTATTTGCTTCAAGAAATAAAAATCGATATTACGTAGCTGTAGCTATAAGATTTAACAATATGCCTTAAGCAAATGAATCCTTATTTACCTGAGATTATTGCTAACGGTTTATTGCTGTTATTATGATTCGCTTTCAATTTTTGCTGTAGCTTAGGTTTTAAACAACAGTCTGAATAATAGTTTAAGAGAAAATCCACTATGGTTTTAAAGCAAACCACAACAAATTCGACGAAAATTCCATTAGCTTCGGGAAATGGTATTACCTTTTAAGCATCTAAAAAGTAGGTTTATCCCCTAAATCTTCCGTCCTATTTATTAATTCTTGTTATTGATTTTTTAATTCCGGATGTTTAACCTTTATAAATAGGCAATGATAATAAAGGGTGAAAGAATTGGGCTAAATGACAAATGGGCAAGACTCATCGGGATACCGGTCATTGTTGTTTTACTGGTCCTTCTAAGTGACAACCCCGGAATCCGGTTTTCTTCCAGAATATTGATTCTGAGTATAGTAAAGTATGTGGTTTATGTAACCATCTATTGGGAATGCAGCCGGTTTGTCTTTCTGTATATGCGCAACCGGTTCCCGACCCTAAAACAAACGGGAAAAAGAATTACGGTCCAAAGCTTGGTGATGTTCTTTTTTATTTTGTTAGCCAGTTTGATCATAGCCGGGATCAATAATGCCTATCCTAATGGTAACCGGGAACCCTTTTTTGCCGAATACGAGGATATTTTCCGGAAAAGCGTGGTCTTGCTGGGGATCGTGACCATCATTTATGAATGCGCTTATTTTTTTGGACGTTGGGAACATAGCCTGTATGAGTCGGAACGTTTGAAAAAGGAAAGCCTGATCTCCCAGTTAGAACTGCTGAAAAACCAGATCAGCCCACATTTTTTATTTAATAGTTTAAACGCATTGATCACCTTAGTTCCTGAAGATCCTAAATTGTCGGTACTATTCATTCAACGGCTATCCAATGTATATCGACATGTTTTGAATTACAACGAAAAAAACCTCATCGATCTGGAAACAGAATTAAAATTTCTTGACGACTATATTTTTTTGAACAAAATGCGTTTCGGGGACAACCTTCGAATTGTCTATCAACTGCCGGGAGACCTCGAGTCGGTCAAAGTGATCCCGTTTACCTTGCAGATGCTTGTTGAAAATGCGATCAAACATAATATCGTATCGGGTAAGAAGCCGCTCACGATCAGTATCAGCAAAACAGGGAATTTTATTGTGGTGAAAAATAACCTGCAGGTCAAAACGTCTGGTGTGGAATCAATGGGCACAGGGTTGCAGAATATCACCAATCGGTACGAGTTATTAACCAATAACCGGGTCGAGGTTATCGCTGGTGCGGCCGAATTCAGCGTATCCCTCCCCCTGATTTACGAGAGCCAATGATGAAAGTATTGATTATTGAAGACGAAGCGCTTGCGGCGCGCAGGTTACAGCAATTATTAGAAGGCCATGATCCGACCATCCAGGTCATTGCCGTTTTGGACAGTATAGAAGACGCGGTGCAGTGGCTAAAAGGTTTTCCGCACCCTGACCTGATCTTTATGGACATCATGCTGGCGGACGGTCAGTCCTTTGAAATATTTGAAAAGGTAGAGGTCAGAGTGCCCATCATCTTTACCACTGCTTATGACGAATATGCTATACGGGCATTTAAAGTGAACAGTATCGATTACCTGTTAAAGCCGGTAGAACCCCTGCTATTGGCGCAGGCACTGAACAAATATCGCTTTATCAGTCAATCGCCGGGAAATTTGCGGGAGATTATGGAATCGCTGCTTAATCAGACAAAAGGCGCAGATGCCAGGCCCGCTTTTAAAAACAGGTTCCTGATCCGTATTGGCGATAAGTATATCCCTGTTGAAACGCGGGAGATCGCGTGGTTTTGTTTTGAAGATAAGCTTGCATTTTTATATACGATCAAACAAAAACGGTATATGCTGGATCATACCCTGGACGAGCTGGAGAACCTGATCGACCCTTATCTTTTCTTCCGGCTGAACCGGCAATACATTGCTTCCTTCAGCGCAATTAAGTCCGTTCATAACTATTTTGGTGGTAAACTTAAGGTATACCTTACTACAGAACTGGAAAATGGGATTGTGGTCAGTAAGGAAAAAGCGCATTTCCTTAAACAATGGCTTGACAGGTAGAAACACATTGATGATAATTGGCTGAAAACAAAAATACGAGCTCTTTTATAGATGATTAATCTGCTGCTGCATTTGCATGAATGTAATTTACAACCTATAGTAAACAAAAAATTCAGTTCTTCCTGTAAAGTCCATTATAACATTTTCAACTGAAGAATTAATTCGCATTTAATTCAAATGTCTGTACTCGCTGGGCGACTTTCCCGTCTTCGATTTGAAGATTTTTGTAAAATGGGAAGGGTGCTCAAAGCCAAGCCTGTATGCGATCTCGCTGATCGAATTATTCGTACCCCACAACAACGATTTAGCTTTGCTTACCAGTTCCAGGTGGATATGTTCCTGAGTGGTTTTGCCCGTAAATTTGTTTAACAGGTCGGATAGATAGTTAGGCGACAAATTGAGCCTGGAAGCAAAATATTTAACATTGGGAAGACCTGCTTCAATCAGGGTATCATGTGAAAAGTAATCTTTTAATAATTTTTCAAATTGTTGCACGACATCTGAGTTAACTTTAGCCCTGGTATAAAATTGCCTGTCGTAAAAACGGCTGCAATAATTCAGTAAGAGTTCGATGTTACTGACAATGAGGCCTTGTGAATGTTTATCTATATTTTGCGAATACTCCTTTTCAATCTTTGCCACACAATCTTTAATGGTCAGTTTTTCCTCTTCGGAAATATGCAGAGCTTCGTTGACCTCATAATTAAAAAAGGAATACTGGTGTATCTTGTTATCCAAATCCGTACCATGGATCAGATCAGGATGAATGAACAGCGCCCAACCTTCATCAACTGTAACATCCGGGCCCGGTGCTATCACTTGTCCGGGCGCGGTGAACATTAGGGAACCTTCATTAAAGTCGTAATATCCTTTGCCGTATTTTAACAGCCCCTCGAATTTTTTGCAGGAAATGGTATAAAAGCCAAAACGGTAAAAAACATCCTCCCAAGGGCGCTTTGCATAAAAGTCGACATGGTCTATCACACTTACCAGGGGATGCCTGGGCGGCGTGTATTTCACCAGCTTGTGCAAGTCGTTGATCGATTGAAGATCGATGTATTTATCCGGCATGTTTTTAATTGTTATAAAGTTACCATAAAAACCCACGGCTGCCTGTATTCGGCAGCCGTGGGTTTTTTAAATGCCCATTTGGGCTGTCATCATTTTTTTAAAATCCATATCATTCATTTGCTGGCGGGCCTGTATCAATTGCTCAGCATCATGACCTACAGGATAACGCAATTTTGCAGTATCGTCGGTTGCTGCTTCATAAATGGCGTTGGCTACTTCTCCAATATTTTCAGACATTGGCCAATGGTCTATCATATCTACAAATTTATTAAATGCAGGTTGATATTCATGAAAGCCATCCGTATTGAAAAGTGTCATCGAACGCCTGGAAAACTCGGTCTTATAGCCCCCCGGCTCAACTATTTTTAAGCGTATTCCAAGTGGATTCAATTCGTATTGCATAGATTCTGTCAACCCTTCAACGGCAAATTTAGTGGCATGATAAAGCGAGGAAAATGGGAAGGTAATCCTTCCACCTACGGAAGAAACGTTAACGACGGTACCGGATTTTTGTTGCCGCATACCGG